>MKWU01004471.1_pt1 | contig 16499 bp, 15 predicted proteins | sample 809101 | NCBI WGS metagenome assembly MKWU01 (sample SAMN05860141, study PRJNA318959) | sponge metagenome | host: Aplysina aerophoba | place: Slovenia: Piran, Adriatic Sea, Gulf of Piran | collected 2013-05-07 | reverse complement strand
TTTTGCGAGGTCCGAACTGACCGATATCGAGTCCGAGGGACATGAGTGCATTTGCGTAGGCTTCGATTTCGCTGCGCTTATTCGCCAGTTTGTCCAGCGACGCTCTCGGCGGGAAATAGACGGTTGGCGTGCCGGCAGTGACATTCAGAAGTGAAACGTTCTGGTTCGAATGCAATGTCCGCAACGAAAAGCCCTCCGGGCTATCCGTGTCAGCTAGCAAGAAACCAGCGGGCGCGTGGGCGGGGTGAAACCTCAACCTGTCTCCGAGCCGCTCCTCAAGCCCTCGAACTAGCGGGGTGTTACGCATCTCTGGCGATACCGCCGCCCGCCCGCCGCTGGATGCCTGGCCAGAACTGGACGGAAGTTCATCTTCGGGGATAGCGGGGCCATCCAGTAGGTCGCTTCCCTCGAAGTGCTCGGGTCCGTATCGCAGCAGAACCGCGTCTAGGCGGAACTTTTTGATTTTGTTGGGGTTGCCGAAGAGTTGATCCTCGATGAACGGCTCGATGTTGTATTCCCAGACCCGTTTGAACCCGCCTTCGTTCAGGTTGGTTTTCATGAAATGGCTCGGGCCGAGTTGCAGGTGCTCCCCACCAAGTTCCTTGTTGAGTTCGCTGTTCACCGCCGAAACGATGTCCACGACCCATGCTTGGCCAGGGGCGTTTTTGTTGGTCCATTTGCGCAGCAAGCTCTTTGTTGGTTCACGTTCGGGGAAGAACGGAACGAAATGGAAACGCCTTCGCATGGCCGCATCAATGAGCGCAATCGATCGGTCAGCGGTGTTCATCGTGCCAATAAACCACAGGTTTTTCGGCAAGTTGAAGTTGCCGTCGGGTCTGTGCATAACCGCAATCGACTTGTCCCGGTATTCAAGCAGGAACAGCAGTTCCCCGAGCACCCTTGGAAGGTTCGCCCGATTGATCTCGTCGATCACCATCACATGCTGTTGTTCCGGGTACTCTGCCGCATGTTCAGCCAAGTTCGCCAGCGGACCCTGAGTCAGTTCGTAGGTCATCTGCCGGTCATCGTCTGTCACAGGGCGGTAGCCCTCAAAAAAGTCTTCATAGGAGTAGGCCGGGTGGAACTGCACCAAGTTCCGAGTTCCTTCGTCGGGTGCCAATGCCTCGGCAAGTTCCTGCGCTAGGTAGGTCTTGCCCGTGCCCGGCGGCCCGTAGAGGATCGCCTGCCCCTTGTCCGCCAACAGGTCGATGATCTCCTGCAGATAGCCAACATCACACAACAACTTCTCCGCGGCACTCTCCAACCGTTCTCGCAGTGGCCGGGTGTCTGTGCTGCGTGGAGAACGCAGGGTGCGGCGCTCCCAATACTCGCACCACCACTTGATGTGGGACGAATAACTGTCGCGCGAACCCGCGCTAAGGTCCCTTTGCTCATCCAAGAACCCGTCCAGCAGAGGTGGATCGGCTACCATGGGACTCTGGCCATGTGCCAACGCGTGAGCGATCCAGCGGTGGAGAACGCTCCAGTTGTTGTCGATAGTGCCAGCCTTGCGGCCCTTCGCGCGTAGATGATTCAGGTATTCCTCCAAGCGTTCATTCCAGATCGCGGGCGCTTCGTTGTCGACGCGAGGATTGCGTTCACCAGGATCCTCACCGTGCTCAGCCAGATACTTGATCCGATATTACGCGTCGTGCTTGGTCGGGAATACGACAGTTGCAGGCAGGCTCACCATCTTTCTTAGGTCGTCTTGAAGTTGTTCCCAGGGCAGTTCGGTGTGGAGCCAATCAACTTTCCGGCGCTGCCATGTGTTTTCAGGTTGAGAGGAGTTGAACTCGTAGGGTCCAGTCACGCGGCCAATCGCGATCAAACGCCGTCGGCCAAGCGCAGGGCGTTTCTGGGGCATGACCACCAAGTCACCAACTTCGATCACCTTGCCAAAGCACCAAATCTGATCCCTTCCACTGCGCCGGCCATTTTCGTCACGGTCTGGGAAACGCGCTTTGAGATGTTCGCCGAACGCGTCGCGGTCGGCACATGAGTCCAGCTCTTCACCCCAATCATCCCATCCAATGCTGACGACGCTGTGCTCCAGATTGTGTTCCTCTGTCTCACCCCCACGACCGGCCCGCACCACCCACGCTCGCGGCTCCCGGTCGGGTTGGTCATTGTCGCTGGCAATACTCATGGCTCAAAATCCTCTCGCTGGTTAGGGTCTTCGGAGATCTGCCGACGAACCCACAACACGACCATACATCCAGACGAGACCATCCGTCCAGTGCAAGCGGGAGCGCCGACTCGCGCAGGCACTCGAATTCGGATTTTTCTCACGATCTGACATCAATTCGGTCAAGACGGCGGTCACACCCGGTCCACCTCGTGTTCAGCAAGTATCTCCGTAGACGAGATTCGGCATCCGGCGGCTTCCGTGCGGTGTTGAACCTCGTGCGATCCGGTCTGTGGATACTCAAGCTGAAGACGCGTGTGGCGCCGGCGGTTTTCGTGGGGTGTTGAAGGTCTTGTGCCCCGGGTCTGTGGGTATGAATGCTGAAGATGCGTGTTTCCCCGGCGGTTTTCGTGCGGTGTCGAAGCTCTTGCAACTCGGCGGTCTCATCAATGCCCGCCCCAGCGCAGTCCCCGGCGGTTTCTGTGCGGTGTCGAAGCTCTTGCAACTCGGCGGTCTCATCAATGCCCGCCCCAGCGCAGTCCCCGGCGGTTTCTGTGCGGTGTCGAAGGTCTTGAAACGGGATGTTGATTGATGACTTGACCGCAATTCGTGACTCTACGCGTCTTGGGTCGTGGTGGGTTGGAATGAGGGTCCGCGGTTGCAGAATACCACACCCAACCAAGCGCATGGGTGGCTGACGCGATCGTGGTGGAGTGGGATCATGTCCGCGGTTGCAGTCGCGGGGCTGTTACTCAATGGGTGTGGTGTGTCGGTGGTGTATCGGTGTCGCGCGAAGTCAGATTCAACCCAGGGGCGACGGGGTGTGTGTGGGACAACGCACGAATCCGACGCAGATGCAACCGCATCCGTATAACATCACTAGCCATCGAGGCCCTCCTAGATAATTGGTTTGCATTAATCACCAATACCAGCAGGGCCTCGACCCAAACTCAAGGACCCCCAAAAAACCCCCATCCCACGTTTACGCGCAGGCTCACTTCTTCGCGGAGTCGCTCGCGTGTGGCTGTGGCGTGGCGGGTGCGAATCAGGTCGATTGTTTCGACTTCGTAGCCGGCCCGCTCCGCGATCTCGGCCAGAAGCTGACCCGTGCGGATCATGACTCTCAGATAGGAGGCTTGGTCGCCCACCACGTATGCAAGGCGAGCACCGGGCTTGAGCGCGTGGCTCAGCGAAATCAAGTGGCGTGCCATCCCCCCGAAGTACAGTTTGGTGACCCGGTGGTACATACGCTCGAATCCCGAATCCTTGTTGAATTCGACGCGGTGTCTCTCTATCGCCGCGGCGATGCGGCCTACCTCGGCATCGTCTTGAACCCAAACATGGTCCGCATCGCCGCGGTAGACACCGCGGGATTTGGACCTCACCAAGCCCTTCTTCAACCAAACCTGCGAGCGTTTTCAACTCCTTTCAGGCTAAACCTCGGTCAGTGGTTTCGGCAGGGTTGTGGGCGCGAGTACTCGACGGTACGCTCCCCACCGATGAGAGTACTGCTTGATGCCGCGCATGGGGCGGATGTGTGGATGTTGGGTGCCGTTGAAGACTGCCTTGTGGCTGAAGGCGCAGAGACCATGTGGATCTCAAGGCCGGGCAAGGATCCCGTGGATGAACTGATTGAAGCTCGCGGGAGACCATATGCTGTGGGCCCGACCGCCGGCACTGACAGGAGGTCACTGGCACGCGAGTTACTGCAACGAGACTTGTTGGCATGGCGCACCGCAAGGGATTTCGACCCCGATGTGATCCTGACTCGTTCGCCCGCGGGGGTACATGCCGGACGCCTCACCCGTACCCCGGTGCTCTACGACACCGACGACGGCCATGTCGTAGGGTTGCTTTACTATTTGGCAGGACCCTTCGCCAATCTGATAACCAGCCCGACTGCCAATACCAAGAGCTACGGCTCACGCCATCGAAAGTACAAGGGATACAAGGAGTTGTTCTACCTTCACCCCTCGCGTTTCGTTCCTGATCCTGCCATTCGCGGCGAACTCGGTTCGGATGACCAGGAACGATTGTTCGTGTTGCGCCTGAGCGCTCTGAATGCAAGCCATGATTTTGGTGAAACAGGTTTGGCTCGCGAGCAGATCGACCGCATTCTCGACCGACTGAACGCGGTTGGAAAGGTGGTGATCTCGTCCCAAAAGCAGTTGCCACCAGACTTGCGGGTGATGCAGTTGCACACACCTCCACAGAGGTACCATCATGTGCTGGCCACAGCCGACCTGGTCGTTGGTGACAGTCAAACTACCTGCGCGGAGGCAGCTGTGCTTGGAACACCGTCACTGCGTTACAACAGTTGGGCCAAACGGCTCCCTTACCAAAGGGAGCTACAAGAGCGTTGGCAACTCACCAAAGGGTTCGACCTCAGCGAAGAACAACCGTTCTTTGCCGAACTTGACAGAGTGCTTGGCAATTTGGACGGCGAGCGCAAAAAACATTCGCAACGACGACAACAGATGCTCGACAGCTGTCAGGATCCCGTCGACAATCTCGTTGCATGGACCTACGAATTGGGCCGTCGCTGAGCACCGAAGATCGATTCCACCACACGGTGCTCAACAACGCCGAGCTGCGAACCGCCGGGCTTGAGCCGACACGTGACTTCCGAGAACTTCTGGCCGAACTCGTTGACCGGCGCACCTGAAACGTGTTGTCTGGAAGCAGCTCGCCTCAGAGGTCGGCCGCGCCGTCGTGTGAACCTCGTCGAGTCAGTACCACTACGCCGCAGGCGATTGCCAAGAAGCTGAGCCAGACCAGACGATCGACAGAGCTGAGCAGCACGCCGGTGTCGAATTCGAGACCGACGAGCGGGCTGAGTCCGGCGAGCAGCGCTTCGCGCAGTCCCAGACCCCCGGGGAAGAAGCCGATCGCAACCGTCAGCGCCCCCGCAACCGACAGGGCGACCGCTTGAGTCGGACGGATCGGGATGCCGAGCGCGGTGACCGCCAGACCGAGCCTCAGCGCGCTGATGAGAAGCCAGCACGCCTCCGCGGCGATGATGGAGACTCCCAGCCAAACTGAGCGCTCCTCGGGTGCTGTTGTTCGGAAGAGCTTTGTCGCCACGATCCCTGCAACGAGACCCCCGAAGATGGTGGCCGCGGCGAGCACCGCCGGGCCCTCAATGGCGAGTGCAGCCCCGCCGACGAGGCCCGTGATCGAAAGCCAACTGAGACCGGGAACCGCACCCGCGGACAGCGCTGAACCGTAGGTACTGCCGTCCTCGGAAAGCGATCGCACGGTGACGATCATCGATCCAGGCAGCGGCAGCAGATTGGCTGACGAGGAGATCACAGCGACGTTGAGACTCCTGTACTGCGTGGGCTTCTGTGCAGTGATCCGCGCCGAGAGTTGGTATTCGACCGATCTCATAACGAGGCTCGCGGGCGCCGCCACGAAGAAGGCCACTGCCAAGGGCCACCAGGAGAGTTCAGCTAACGTCAGATCGGTAGATTGCCAAACCCATACCGTCGCCGCGGTCACCCCGACTGCTGCTGCGCTTGTGATCGTAGTCTGCAACGTTCGGTTCAGGGGCCGTGCGCGTCGCTCACCGAGGCGACGCAAGGTTCTCTCTGCTGCCTTGAGGAGGCGGTCAACAAAGCGAGCGCGGGGCGCAGAATGCATCGCACGAACCTACCAGCGCCGCCAGGGATTCGGGAGTATTCGTATCTTGGGGGGAAGCACCTGCATGACTAGGGGCGATTGCGGGCTCGTGGTATGCGCGGAGTTTGGCGAAGATTACCGCCGCGTTGCGTGGGCGGATTCGTAGGCTTTGATTTTGTCTAGGTGTCGCATGGTGAGGCCGATGTCGTCAAGACCTTCCAAGAACCTCTGTTGGGTGCCTTTTTCTAGCGGGAAAGTGGTTTCAAGGCTGATCGCAGGCACTTCAAGCGTGAGGCGTTCAACGTCTATGGTGATCTCAAGAGTGGGGTCAGCGGTCGCGGCTTGCATCAACGCTTCATTGAACTCGGTGGATACAGTCACGGGAACGAGGCCGTTCTTGGTGCAGTTGTTGCGGAAAATATCGGCGAAGCGCTCTGAGATCACCGCTTCAAATCCGTATTGTTGGATGGCCCACACCGCGTGTTCACGAGAAGAGCCAGTGCCGAAATTCACTCCGGCAACGATGATGTTGGCTTTGGCGTACTGTTCTTGGTTGAGCACAAAGTTTCGGTCGTCTCGCCATTCCGCAAATAATCCCTTCTCAAATCCAGTGCGTTCAACACGTTTGAGCCAGTCGCTAGGGATTATTTGGTCGGTGTCAATGTCGCTGCGGTCTAAGGGAAGTGCTGTTCCGGTGACGATGCGTACGGCTTTCATGGTGTCAGGATAGCTTTCATGGTGTCAGGATATGTCCGACGGTGCCGCGAAAGTGCCGGCGATAGCGGTTGCCGCGGCCACAGCTGGTGAAACTAGATGCGTGCGCCCGCCCCTGCCTTGGCGACCTTCAAAGTTGCGGTTGGATGTGCTAGCTGCCCGTTCACCTGGTTGAAGTTTGTCGGGGTTCATAGCTAAACACATTGAGCAACCCGGTTCTCGCCAGTCGAACCCGGCAGCGCGAAAGATCTTGTGTAGTCCTTCGGCTTCGGCTTGTTGTTTGACTTGACCAGACCCAGGCACCACCAGCGTGCGCACACCTGAGGCGACTTTGCGTCCTTTGGCCACATCAGCGGCTTGGCGCAGGTCTTCGATGCGGCTGTTGGTGCATGAACCGATAAAGACCGTGTCGACCGCTACGTCTCGCAACGGGGTGCCGCTCCTGAGCCCCATGTATTGCAACGCTCTCGCCGCTGAGTCACGCGCCGGTGCATCTCCAAAAGTGTCGGGGTGGGGGACGGTGCCGTGCAATGGCATCACTTGTGCGGGGTTAGTGCCCCAAGATACTTGCGGGGTGATGGCCGCTCCGTCAAGCGTCACGTATTCGTCGAAGGTGGCGTTGGGGTCTGTGGGTAGTTGTCGCCAAGTGTCTAGCGCGGTTTCCCATTGCTTACCTTTGGGGGAGTTTTCTCGCCCTGCAAGGTAGGCGAAAGTGGTGTCGTCTGGGGCGATCAATCCGGCTTTGGCACCGCCCTCAATAGACATGTTGCAGACGGTCATACGGCCTTCCATGGTTAGGTTGCGGATGACTTCTCCTTGGTACTCAATAACTTTGCCAATCCCGCCACCGGTTCCGATCTGGCCGATGATCGCCAAGATCACGTCCTTGGCGGTGACCCCGTCTTGCAGTTCGCCGTCTACCGTGATGGCCATGGTTCCGGGACGAGAAGCGAGCAGAGTTTGCGTAGCCAACACGTGTTCAACTTCGCTGGTTCCGATACCGAAAGCGATTGCGCCAAACGCCCCGTGGGTGGATGTGTGCGAATCTCCGCAGACGATTGTCATTCCTGGTTGGGTCAACCCCTGTTCAGGGCCAATCACATGCACGATCCCTTGTTTGACATGCCCCATGGGGTAGTTAATCACGCCAAACTCACTAGTATTTCGGCGCAAAGTCTCAACTTGAGTGCGGCTAATCTCATCTTCGATTGGCGCATCAATGTTCGCGGTGGGCACATTGTGGTCTTCAGTGGCGACCGTGAGGTCTGGCCGGCGCACACGTCGCCCGTTGAGCCGCAAACCCTCAAAAGCTTGCGGCGAGGTCACCTCGTGGATTAGGTGCAGGTCAATATAGAGAAGGTCTGGTTCCCCGTCAGTTCCTTTGGTGACCACATGGCGGTCCCAGATTTTTTGGCTCAGAGTTCGTGGTTTAGACATAGTTGAGATCTAGCTCACTCGATTTCGGTGACGGTGACTTTCAACGTAGCCCCGCTCGGTGTTTCGTATTCGATCACATCACCCACACGCGAACCCAGCAGAGCGGCACCCATCGGCGCTGCGGGCGACACAACCGTCAAGTCTTCAGGCTTTTCTTCGATGGAACCAACTAGGTATTTCTCTGGGGTGCTGTCACCGTCGAAAACAATTGAAACGACTGAGCCGGCGCCGACCTCGCTATTGTTCTCGTTGACCTCCACGATTTCGGCGTTTTCGATCACATGGGCGAGGTGGATAATCCGCCCTTCCATCTTGCCTTTTTCTTCTTTGGCGGCGTGGTAGTCACCATTTTCGGATAGGTCACCTAAGGCTCGGGCTGCCTCAATCTTTTGAGCGATGTCAATGCGCCCTCGGGTGGTTAGGTCTTTGTGTTCCGCCTTTAGACGATTATACGCGGATCGGGAAAGCTGTTGTTTGTTTGCCATGCCAAATAATTCAAGCGTCCAAGGATGCGGTACTTACTCGCCGAGCTGGGATTGCAAGTAGCGCTCAATGCCAATGTTGGAAATCACTCTTTGCTGGGTTTCGATCCAGTCCAAGTGTTCTTCTTCGGCTACCAAGATGCTTTCAATAAGCTCGCGGGTGCCGGGGTCACCGTGTTCGAGGGTTAAAACTACACCGCGACGATACCTTTCTACGGCATCGGCCTCAAGCACGCGGCTGTTCTCGATTTGTTCTTCAACGGTCTTGCCCACCATAACTTTGCCTAAACGCGCCAGATTGGGAAGTCCGTCAAGCAGTAATATTCGGTCGATCAACTTCTCCGCGTCACGCATCTCGTCAATGGATTCCTCGCGAAAGGTCTTCGCTAAGCGCTGCCAACCCCAGTTTTCACATAACTTGGATTGGGCGAAATATTGATTGACGGCGGTGATCTCAGCAGTGAGCGCCTCATTTAGAAACTTGATGATTTCTTGGGATCCTTGCATGGTTATCTCAGTGTTTCGCTAGTCGGTTGTGTTGAGCGTTAGCATAGCGGCTACACTCGCGCTATGGCATCACGGCACACTCAAATCGTGATAATCCGCTAGCACACGCCCGCCGCGGCGTGTGTTTACCGTCCACTTCGGTGGGCGGTTTTCTTTTATCGTGTAGGCATCCACCGAGAGGAACGAGTAAGGCAAATGGCTCATCAAATTGGAATAGTCGGCGGCGATGGGATCGGGCCCGAAGTCATCGCCCAAGGTCTTAAAGTTATTGACGCGGCTGGTGTCGAACTCAACGCTGTCCACTACGACCTTGGAGGCAATCGTTACGCAAGAGACGGGCTCGTGCTAACGGACGAGATAGTTGATGAGTGGCGTGGCCTTGATGCCATCTACCTCGGTGCGGTTGGAACGCCCGATGTGCCGCCGGGTCTCATTGAGCGTGGGTTGCTCCTGAAGATGCGTTTCGACCTTGACCTTTACATCAACCTGCGGCCGTTTAGTTGCGGGCCCGACACCGCCAATAGCAGCACGGTTTTCGGCCCTGATGCTGAGTTCGACTTTGTGGTGATCCGCGAAAACACCGAAGGTGCTTATGCTGGGGAGGGCGGGTTTCTGCGCAAGCACACTGCCCACGAAATTGCCACTCAAGGTTCGGTCAACACTCATATCGGTGTGCAGCGTTGTGTCCATTTTGCCTTTGAACTTGCGATGGAACGGCGCAAACACGTCACTCTTGTGCATAAAACCAATGTGTTGAATTTTGCTGGCGACCTGTGGGAACGCACCTTCAACACAGTCGCCGAAGAGTTCCCGCAGGTCACAACTACTTACAACCATGTTGATGCTGCTTGCATTTATTTCGTGGATGACCCGTTTCGCTACGACGTAATTGTTACCGATAATCTTTTTGGTGACATTTTGACTGATCTTGGTGGCGCAGTTAGCGGCGGGATTGGTTTCGCTGCTTCGGCCAACATTCATCCCGGCATGGTTTCGATGTTTGAACCGGTTCATGGTTCGGCACCTGATATTGCTGGCAGCGGTAAAGCCAATCCCACGGCTGCGATATTATCTGGAGCACTTATGCTGGATCATTTAGGTGAACACCAAGCGGCTGAACGGATTCGTGCAGCCTGTTCCAACCCAGAAACTCTCAAAGGATCAACCAAAGAAATAGGCGACATGATCGCCGCTCGTTTATAGGAGGAAAAATGCCTATCACCCCGACCCCTCATATTTGGATGAATGGTGAGCTAGTGCCGTGGGAATCCGCCCAGATTCATGTGCTTTCTCACACGCTGCATTATGGCACCGGAGTGTTTGAAGGCATCCGCGCATACGAAACAGCTAACGGACCAGCGATATTTCGTCTCACTGAACATATAGAACGCCTTTTTAACTCTGCTCGGATTCTGAATATGCCGATGCCTTACTCGAGTGCTGAGATCATTCAGGCTTGCAAAGATGTTGTAGCCGATAGCGGTTTGAATAGTTGTTATCTGCGACCTATTGCCTATTTCGGATACGGTGAGATGGGGTTGTCAACGCGGCACTGCAAAACCGATATTGCTATCGCGGCGTGGCCCTGGGGTGCTTATCTCGGTGACGATGCCGCAACTGCCGGGGTGCGTCTGAAGATTTCCTCATGGCAACGCCACGACCACAACATCATGCCACCAGCTTCGAAAACCACAGGCAATTATGTCAACTCTACATTGGCGAAAATGGAAGCGATTGCCGCTGGCTACGACGAAGCCGTCATGTTGAACAATGCTGGTTTGGTGTCTGAATGCAGCGGTGAGAACATCTTTGTTGGGATTGGTGATGTGGTTTTGACTCCACCAACGTCGGCGGGTGCGTTGAAAGGCATCACCCAAGATACGGTTACTCAGTTAGCCAAAGATTTCGGTATCAAGGTGGCGGTTGGTGAATTGTCTCGCAGCGACCTTTACACTGCTGACGAAATTTTTGTTGTGGGCACCGCAGCCGAAGTGAGTGCAGTCAATTCCGTTGATGAGCGTAGGATTGATTGCCCTGGGCCCGCCACTAAGACCATCGCCGAGGCATACGCTGAAGTTGTGCGCGGAAAGATCGCGAAGTATCGCCGTTGGAATGAACTCACGTCATGAATCAGCCGAAAGTATCGATTGATCGCATGGGAGTGCATGAGGCGGCGTGGCCGACGCAGGTCGAAATCTACGACACCACCTTACGAGATGGTTCACAATTGGAAGGCATTTCGCTAACTGTTGACGACAAACTACGAATAGCGGGGCAACTCGATTTGCTTGGTGTTGCTTATATTGAAGGTGGTTATCCGGGCGCGAATCCCAAAGATGACGAGTTCTTCGAGCGTGCTAAAACAGAATTGCGTTTAACCACGAGCAAATTTGTTGCTTTTGGTTCAACGCGTCGGCCACGCGGCAAAGTTGATTCTGATAACTCGCTCGCTAATTTGTTGGCTGCTGATACTGAAGTTGTTTGCATTGTTGGCAAATGCTGGGATTATCACGTGACGGAAGCGTTAGGTACCACTCTTGATGAAGGTGTGGCGATGGTTGCTGATTCGGTGGCGCATTTAGTGGCTGCCGGTAGAAGAGTTTTTTTTGATGCCGAACATTTTTTTGACGGTTTCAAACGCAATCCCGAGTTTAGTTTGCGAGTGTTGGAACAAGCTGCAATAGCTGGTGCGGAAGCGGTTGTTTTGTGTGACACGAACGGTGGCTCATTGCCGCCCGAAGTTGCTCAAGCGGCCGCTTCGGTCATCAACCATGTGGATTGTGGAGTTGGTGTTCATCTACACAACGACACTGGCTGCGGTGTTGCCAACGCACTAGCGGCGGTGCGCGCTGGTGCTAGTCAGGTCCAGGGCACCATTAATGGTTACGGTGAACGAGTCGGAAATTGTGACTTAGTGCCAATCATGGCCAACTTAGAACTGAAGATGGGTATTCGTTGTCTTCCCGAAGGGCGTATCGCGCGGTTGACTTCAGTCTCCCATCACATTGCTGAATTGGTCAATTTCAATCATGATCCACAGCAACCCTACGTGGGTGCATCGGCCTTCGCTCACAAAGCGGGCTTGCATACCAGCGCTTTGAGCCGGCGTAGTGATGCCTACGAACATGTAGCGCCAGAATTGGTGGGAAATGGCACCCGGATTGTGGTTTCGGAAATGGCTGGCCGGTCGACCCTGGCGATGAAGGCCAAGAGCCTAGGTTTAGAAATTGATGGGCAAGTTCTTGGTGATGTGGTGGAGACTTTGAAACGTTTAGAACATGCGGGTTATCACTTTGAGGTCGCTGATGCCTCGTTGGAGTTGTTGATGCGCGGTGCAGCTGGTTGGGAACAACCGTATTTCACCTTGGAGTCTTTTTCGGTTGACATGGCGCATCGATCCGGTACTGGTGCGAGGCTCTGGAATGACGTTGCAGTTGATGTGGAGACTGAGGCCAAAGTGAAGGTTTGGGTCAACGGGCAACGCCGTATTGCAGTGGGGGAGGGCAACGGCCCGGTTAATGCGCTTGACGCGGCGGTGCGTTCTGCTTTGCACAACAGTTACCCGCAACTTGATCGGGTGTCGCTCACGGATTTCAAGGTACGAGTACTCAACACTGAAGAGGGCACGGGTGCGGTTACTAGGGTCTTGCTCGATAGCACCAACGGTGAGCGGTCTTGGTCAACCATCGGCGTTTCTGAGAATATCATTGAGGCTTCGTGGCAGGCGCTGATGGATTCCCTTGTCTATGGCTTGTTGATTTCCGAATCAGCGAAAAATGCAAACCTCTAGCGTTTGGGCGACTAACCTCTGCTTATGGCCACACCACGGGTGCGTTTTGCACCGGCACCAACGGGTTATTTGCATGTGGGTAGTGCGCGGTCGGCATTGTTCAATTGGTTGTTTGCGCGCCGCTATGGTGGGCAGTTCATTTTGCGGATTGAAGACACCGACGAGTCCAAAAAGTCACAAGAGTTCGTTGATGCGATTGTTGAGCCACTGCGCTGGTTGGGTCTTGATTGGGACGAGGGCCCCTTCTTTCAATCGGAGCGTCGAGTTGCACACGATTTGGCGATTCAGCAACTTGTCGATTCTGGGCAGGCTTATTTTTGTGATTTGAGCGCGGCTGATTCGCAGCGTTTGTCTACCGAGGCTGGTTTGCGGGCAGGATATCACGGCTGGTCGCGTGACCGCGGGGTGGCTGATGCTGCTGGAGTTGTGGTTCGCTTTCGGGTGCCCGATGAAGGTTCAACGGTGGTTGATGATTTGATCCGCGGTCGTGTCAAAATCGCCCACGACACGCTAGATGATTTCGTGATCCGCCGAGGTGACGGTTCGCCGACATTCTTTTTGGCGAACGCTGTGGACGACCACGATATGGAGATAACGCATGTGATCCGGGGTGAAGACTTGCTGAACACCACTCCGAAAGTGAAACTATTGTGGGAAGCACTTGGTTACGGTCGTCTACCGCAATATGCTCACCTACCTTTACTGGTGAACGAGCAACGCAAGAAACTGGCGAAACGGCGTGACAGTGTGGCTTTGTCGGATTTCGTTTCGCAAGGTTTTTTGCCTGAGGCGATGCTGAACTATCTGGCCTTGTTGGGTTGGGGTGCTCCTGATGAAGTCGAAATTCGTCCTTTAGGTGAGATTGTTGAGTTGTTTTCTCTGGAGGCTGTGAACAAGAGTTCGGCTTTTTTTGATTTGGTCAAGTTGGCGCATGTCAATCAGGTTTATATCAAGGCTTTGTCGGCGGCGGAGTTCGCACAAACTGTGGCTTCGTGGCTCCCCGCACACTATGACTTAGCGGTGGTTGAGGCTCTCGCGCCCGAGTTGCAGCAAAGAATTTCAACGTTGAGCGAAGCGGCTTCGTGGCTTGATTGGATTTTCGTTGATGAGATCGACGATTATGACAGTAAGGCTTGGCAACGGGCGATGGTTAAGGGTCGGGCTGCGCCGACGGTGCTAGTTGAACTCGGTGAAGTGTTGTCTGGTGTGCCTTTCGATGACCCTGAACATCTGCGATCTGCGGTGTTGGGCGTGGGTGATCGGTTGAGCGAACAGATCGGTGCCCGAGTCATGTCGCAAGCTCCGTTGCGGGTGGCTCTTACCGGCAGCGGGGCGGGCATTCCCTTATGGGAGGCGATGACGCATTTAGGTAAAGAAAAAACCCTTTTACGTATTGCTGCGGCTCATAAACGCCTCTCGGGCTGAGATGTTGCACCAACGGTTTCTTGAGCGCTCGGTCGGGCGCTTTATGAGGCGCGTATTTTGGGTCTTGGTTTTTATTGGTGTGCTGCTTGTGGGTTATGTGGGAGTCACTTTTGTGCAGGTACAGATGTATCTGAGTCGTGATGATCGTGGGCCTGCTGATGCCATAGTTGTGCTCGGCACAGCTCAATATGACGGCCGGCCTTCGCCTACCTTAGCTAGGCGTTTAGACCACGCTTTGGCACTTTGGCAACAGGATGCGGCACCCGTGATTGTCACCACTGGATACAAACTCGAAGGTGACCGTTTCACTGAGGGTTTCGCTGGGTTCCAATATCTGCGCCAGTCTGGGGTGCCCGAAACGGCGCTTTTGTTGGTGAGCGATGGGGTATCTACTTGGGAGCAACTGGCGGCCACCGAACGGGTGCTCGGTAACCGTGGTTGGTCTTCTGTGGTTGCGGTTTCTGATCCCTACCATTCGTTTCGTATCAAGCAGATTGCTAGCGAGGTTGGCCTTAGCGCAGATGTCTCACCGACCGACAGCGAATCTTCGTTTCGACAAATTGCACGGGAGACGGCGGCGGTTTCGCTGGGGCGGATATTTTCTTATCGGCGGGTTCATAATTGGTTTGGGTAGAATATGCTGTCTCAGTTCGGTGTGCGGTTAAGGTAAAAACCGCTACGCTTCTGTGGCCTTTCGGGGATGGTGTAAATGGCAACACTTCTGGTTCTGGTCCAGACATTGGGGGTTCAAATCCTCCTCCCCGAGCAAGATTCTTTTCGCACCGCTGGCTTCGGTTTGCGGTTACACTCATTCGGTCGCTGCGGTTGCGCGATGGCCTAGCCCCGTTCGTCTAGCGGCCTAGGACGCCACCCTCTCAAGGTGGTAGCACGGGTTCAAATCCCGTACGGGGTACCAAACTGGCTTATCGGCGTGATATATAAAGAGTTTAAGCCCATATAAAGAGTTTCCTTATATGGGCTTAAAACTGTTATATTGTCCGCATGGACCCTGTCAATAACCCGTATAGCCCAGGAGCAGGCAACCATCCACCCGCACTAGTTGGACGAGAAACCGATCTAGCACACTTCAACGTCGTGGTTAAGCGTCTCTCCATACGCAATCACGACCGAAGCGTCATCATCACTGGCTTGCGTGGCGTGGGAAAAACTGTGTTGTTGCGTGAGTTCGGACGGATCGCTGAGCGTCACCGCTGGATACATAACCATGTTGAGGTGTCTGAGGACACTCGATTCATAGTTGTAATAACAGCTATGTTACGGCGTTCGCTGCTGCAACTGTCGCGAGGTAAACAATTAGCGAAACATGTCAAAGCGGCAATGCGGGTTCTGAAAGCGTTCCAAATTCGTTGGGAACTTCCTGAGGGAATTGAAATCGCTGCGGGTATTGATCCGGTCGCTGGTTCAGCTGATTCGGGATTACTTGATCGTGACCTGGCCGATCTTTTTGTCGCCGTTGGTGAACTTGCCCAAAAAAGTGACCGGGGTGTGCTCTTGACCATAGACGAGATGCAATTCTTGCCCAAAGATGCCCTTGCCGACCTAATCATGGCTCTTCATGAGATGTCGCAGTTAGGACTCCCGTTCTTGATTGCTGGTGCTGGCTTGCCATCCCTGTCCTCCAATGTAGGTGATGCTCGTTCTTACGCAGAGAGGTTGTTTGAGTTTCGTTCTATTGGTCGTCTTGATGCTGACGGTTCTGCTGCTGCGCTAGTACAACCCGCGAAAAAGAAAGGTGTCAGATGGGATCAGGCGGCTCTTAAGCGGGTAACTATGCTTACTGACGGGTACCCGTACTTTTTGCAAGAGTTCGGTAAGCAGATTTGGTTCGTCGCAAACGGGCCAGATGTGATATGTCTCGACGATGTTGATTCTGCAGTGCCGCTAGCTATTGAGAAACTTGACGAAGGCTTTTTTCGAGTTCGTTATGATCGTACGACTGGCGCGGAGCGCGGGTATTTGAATGCTATGGCCACTTTGGGGACCGGGGATTATGCTTCAGGCGATGTCGCCGCAGCGCAACGCAAAACGACTGCTCAAGTTGCTGTGGTGCGCGATGCTCTTATCCGTAAGGGTTTGTGTTACTCACCTCGACACGGTGTGGTTGCGTTTACGGTACCGATGTTCGCCGATTACCTGCGACGTCATCAAACCTAGGCGGCTGGTGCTAATTTGGTGTTGGTTGGCGGGGTTTGGGTGTTGGTGTGTCGGTGGTTTGGGTGTTGGTTGGCGGGGTTTGGGTGTTGGGGTGGTTGGTGTGGGTTTTTGGGGTGGTTTGGTGGGTGTGGGGTCCGTTGTGGGAGGGTTTGGGGGGGTGTTTGGGGGTTAGGCGAGTGAGGTGAATCTGACTCTTCGCGACAAATCGCGGGTTTTTTCACGG
>MKWU01004470.1_pt1 | contig 16499 bp, 9 predicted proteins | sample 809101 | NCBI WGS metagenome assembly MKWU01 (sample SAMN05860141, study PRJNA318959) | sponge metagenome | host: Aplysina aerophoba | place: Slovenia: Piran, Adriatic Sea, Gulf of Piran | collected 2013-05-07 | reverse complement strand
GGCTGACCGCGATCACCAGCAGCAGCCCTCCCGCTTCCATCAGCGTAAGGGCGACATTGGCCCACATCGACTCGCGGATGCCGCGATAGGCGATCCCACCCACGATGGCCACATAGATGAACGCCAACATCCCGGTAGGCAGGCCTTCGAGAGCGGGCAGGGCTTGCAGATTCTCGCCCACCACGCGGGCGCCGGCGGCAATCGAGGTCAAGCCCGAGCACGCCACGGTCAGGCCGACGATGTGGGTCAGCAGACTGCGACGATAGGCGCGCTGCGTGATATAGGCGGCGCCGCCCGCACGCGGATAGCGGGAACCAAGCGAAGCGTACGATAATCCCGTCAGTCCCGCTGCGACCAGCGACAGCGCAAAGGCCAGCCAGATGGCCGACCCCATCTCGGCGGCGACTTGCCCGATCAGGCCGTAGATACCGGCGCCCAGCATGCCCCCGGCGCCGTAGAGCGTCATCTGCCACAGGCTGATGCTGCGCCGCAGCGTCGGTTCGCCGCCGGCCTGTTCGAGTGTCTCGTGAGCCTGTTCCATGGTCTCTTGCCTCTTCTTCCGTGATTTCGCGATTCCACCACCGCGCCGCGCGATCACCCGTTACGCAGGCGCCCGCCTTTCGGTTGGTGGGCCGCACGGAACACCCGCATTTTCGGGCTGATCGGGAACGAACCCGGCGCGTTTGCGTGCATCCAATTTGGTTTGGATGTCTGCATGACGCCTGGCGAGCATTCCGGCAACGCTAGTGTACTAAATTCAGGTTGGCCTGATTTCCGACAGTTTGGTTATCGTCTCCCTCTCCGCCACTCAGTTTCGTTAGCAGCATCGTGCGCGAGCCACTCGACGTCAACCCCCCTGATTGGAGCAACGCCATGCACACCGTTCTCGTCAAGTACGTCCTGCCGGGGCCCGTCCCGCGCGAGAAGATGATGGAAGGCTTCAAGCAGGTCGAAGGCCGCTTCCGGGCGACGCCAAAACTCATTCGCAAGTATTTCAGCTACGACGAGAGCGAGCATGCCGGCCATTCCGTTTATCTTTGGGAAAGCGAAGCCGATGCCCGGGCGTTTTTCAACGACGAGTTCGTGACCGGCTTCAAGGCGAAGTTCGGCGCCGTTCCCGAGCTCTTCTACGTCGATACGCTGATGGTGATCGACAACGAAGCCGGTAAGACCACAACGAGCTGATGCGTGATTGGCGACCGTGCTTCGTGGATACCAATCGCAGGGTCGCCGCAGCGAAGCTGTACACCACCAAGACGCCGATCACGGCCAGCCCGAGCGCTGTCGGATCCTCGTCGTCGCAATAGCCGAATCCACGATGCGCACTCGTTGGTGCGTCAACGCGTCTACGCCCTGGCGCTGGGGTACGAAGACCTGAACGATCACGATGAGCTTCGCCGGGAGGTGGGGCTTCATACGCCGGTGGAGCGGTTCATCGATTCATTCAAGGCGCCGCCGAAGCAACTGATCCTGGATTTTGACGCCACCGATGATCCGGTGCACGGGGAACACGCGGGCAGACTCTTTCACGGGTATTACCGTCGCTACTTCTTCTTGCCGCTGTACGTGTTTTGTGCGGTTGCTGGTCAGCTACCTTCGACCCTCCAACATCGATTCGGCCAAGCACAGTTGGGCGATCCTGGCGTTGTTTGTCAAGCGGCTGCGCCATGTCTGGACCCAAGTGCGGATCGTGTTCCGGGGCGACCCCGGCTTTTGCCGCTGGAAGTTGCTGCGCCGGTGTGATCGCCATGGGTTGGATTACGTCGTGGGGCTGGCGAAGAACGAGCGCGGAACTGACTGCGATTTCGAATAACCATTAACTGTTCCATTCATTGATCCATTCAAGATCACACTCTATTTCTGTCTGTTCTATACTATCCGTCAAGGACGCCTCACCCGAATAAACTTACCCCGACCAACAACGGAAAGCTTTTTCATCTGTTCTTCCGAGATACAATCCTTGAGCATTTTTTTTGTCGCAGCGTCCACCTCAACTCCAGAGAAGTTGGCACCTTGAAAACTAACGCCAGCGACCGATTTTAATTCGGAAAAGCGCGCGCCGGTCAAATCTACTTTATCGAACTTCGCATTGCATAAGTTGATACCAATCAATTCGACGCGCGCCATTTTTGCCCCTGTTAGGATGGCGTTTGAGAGGTCTACATCTGAAAGTCTAGCGCCTTGAAGATCTTCACCACTCAGGTCCTTTCGACTAAGGTCAACATCTAGTATCTTCACTCCAATTAGCTTTGTTTTCTTCAGAATAACCTCATCCAAGTCTACGTTTACTAAGGTAGCGTTGACCATACGAGCACTACTGAGATTTGACTTTGACAACTCGGCATCTACGATTTCGCTACCTGAAAAATCTCGCTTAGTTAGATCCAAATCTAGCAGCTTGGCATTTCCGTATAGTTTCACTTGTTGCATGTTCTTGGGCATCTCTACGCCGCATGCGAACTGAGCGCCTTTCAACTTAGCGCAAGCAAGTTTCGCAGGTAACTTGGTGTCCGCGCCCTCCACAATCACACCAGTCATATCGGTTGCAGAATCGACCACGGCATTACGCAAGTCCGCACCTCCAAGAACTGCACCTACAAAACTTGCCCCTCGAATGTCTGCACCGACAAGTTTCACCTTCTTCATCGTTGCGCCGTCAAAACATCTGCCCTGTAGATTTCCGCTAGACAGATCCGCACCCTCCCAGAGACAAGTCGACAAGTCCATTGGTAAACATCCACCTCTAATGACTGCGGATCGAAACCGACATTCATTCAACGTGGCGCCACCCATGTCGACCTCCGAAATCGTTGAGCCATCGAAATATACTCTATTGCAATCTGCATTTCCCAATTCGATATTAGTAAGAACGCGATCACTAAGGATGACATTCTCGATTGTCGCACGCTTCAATCTCAACCGAGCCAACCTTGTTCCTTCTGTGGGCATTGACGTGTTCTTTAGTATACTTTTCCGCATCTGTGCACCAGAAAGATTGCAAGCAGATAGGTCGGCCCCAGTGAAGTTCGCACCCCGATAGTCTGCGACATCAAACTGAACCGGAAGCTTAGTGTTCTTTCCTTTCAGCTTCGCTTTTCGGAAAGACGTGTCGGCATCTAGTTCTGCATCCGTAAGGTCTGCTCCCGTTAGGTTTGCACGCTCAAATTTCGCACCACCCAACTTACAAGCACGCAGGTTAGCTCGTTTCAGTCGAGCATTCTTGAACACTGCCTTACGCAAGTCTGAATTTGATAGCTCCACATTACAAAAAACGGCCTTCGTGAAGTCGACACCACCCAGCTCCTTCGGCATTTGCACGTTCAGAAAGTGCGCCCCTCGGAAGTCAGCAACGCCTCGAAGGTCAGCATTAGAAAAATTCACCTCAACCAGTTGGGCTTCCGAAAAACTCGCGCCAACGAGCATGTGTTGACCTGTCGGGAATTTTGCACCATAAACTTTGGCGTGCGAGAAGTCTGAGTCACGTAGATTCGCACCAGATAGGTCGGCGCGTTTTAGATCGCATGACACCAGTGCTGCACTGCTCAAATCTGCGTCGATGAGACGAGCATATTGCAACTCTCCCGATACATTGGCGTTACGTAAATCTTTTCCAGTGAGATCAATGTGGTTCGCGATAACACTTTGGAGAGACACCTCCGCAAGGTTCTGCGGCATTTGGATTCCGTTTTGGTTTTTTTCGGAAAGCTTCGCACCGTCGAATACACATGCCTTCAACAATGCACCCGTGAGGTTGGCGTCAACCAAGGTCGCTCCACTTAGATCTACATTTCTCAAATCGACCATTGAAAGATCGGCATTCGAGAAGTCCACGTCAACCAGTTTGCCATCCGCGAGATTTACTCCACTTAGCCTAGCCCCCTCAAGAACAGCGCCCTTTAACGATCCATTTGCTAGCCATGCTCGACTTCTCAGTCGTGTAACTGCTTCGGCAGCGAAGTGGTTGGGCGCGCTCGCCATCTGTCGAATAAGCTCTCGCTTTTCGAGCAACCTAAAGCGATGTTGCTCTAACACGTTTATGAATAGCACAGTGAGCGAAATGTTGATAAACATCATCCCAAACTGATTCAATATAAGACTACTGTCAGTCGACGAATTTATTACAATCGTTAAACCCGTCAGCAGTGCTATCGATGCACCAACGTATAGGATCATCGTCGGGACATCCAACTCGCGATCAATTTTCTTCGGACTTGTTCGTTCTGCCTCGTAGGTGCCCCGTTCGTCCTGTATCTTGTCCACCCTTAGTTTTCCCTCTCTTCTTATGTCTTCGCCTACTTCATCCACCCTCTCTGTTGTGCGTCTAGCACAAAGTGGAGCCCCTATTTTGATCCGAATCGTTAGCGAGTTGCTAACTCTTTGAAGGGCTCCCTTTTCTTGGTCCACGAAACCAGCGAATTTCTGACCTTTTGAGGGATCCCCTACTACTGGCCCAATCGGTGAGCGATTTTCTGACTTCCGTTTGTACCATTTCGTCCGGAACTGCCGGGACACCACGTTGTTGAGAGCCCCGTGAGTCCAACTTTCATTATATTCATTTTCCCAGCGCACATTTTCCTAGCGTCGATTAGGCCATCGAACCATAGCGTGTTCAAGCACTCATCCCGCAGACGCCCAATGAAGGATTCATTGTAGGCGTTGTCAGTAGGATTGACCGGACGGGAAAACTCCATGGTGACCCGGTTGGTGTAGATCCATAGATCCACAACTCGCCCGGTGATTTCCGCGCCGTTGTTGCAGCAGATCTGTCTAGGGGCGTCACCTCTGGCTGCCACCGCCATCAGCATGCGGACTACTTCGGCAGCGCTGGGCTATTGCCCCGGTTCAACCCCAAACACTCTCGAGTAAACACATTCATCACGGTCAGTCCGCGGAACCGACGACCATCGACCTCGTGGTCGGTCACAAAGGCCATGGTCCAGGCCTCGTTCGCGGAACCGGACTTGCACCGCGTGGCGGCGCTCACACGCCGTCGAGGACGACGAGGGCGCACTTGCAGCCCTTCCAGACGGCACAATCGGCACTCACTTGTAGTTCAACCGACGGTCCTCGCGCCTCAACAACACGAGAATGCGATTTTGGCCGTACCGCACCCGGCTTGGCGCCAGCTCCCAAATGTGCCGCCTTAACGCCGCCTGCAACGCTCGACGGGCCTGAGCGTATTCGCCGCGACTACCTGCGCCCAAGCTTTGACAGCTTCGTGGATGACACAATGGGACGCACTCTCTATGTGCGCTTTCGCTTCCCCCCGTGAGGGGGGCGACCGCCTTCCTCTCCACCACCCATTTTTTGTAACATGCTGATAAATTTAGGGAAACAAGGAATTTATCAAAACACGTTGTACTATTGGTTGTGTCATTTTGCAGGCGATTGTCGAAGACTTTGAGGCACTTCAACGTTATTTCCTGACGGCAAGAACTCAGTCCCCATGTATGCGTTCCGTCCCCAGAGGATCAGCAAATTACGGTTGGCGGTTCTCGCCGTTTAGCGGCGAGTGCGGTAAGCGATGTTACACGGCTCGTTCTGGCGGGTCAGCGGTTCAAGGATCGTTGCCAGTCCTTGCACAGGGACCGAAGCCAGATAGTCTTCTGTGGATTGTCGTATCTCCCATGCCGATCGGTCTCGCCCGCGTCCCTTCGTCATTCCGACACGTGCCCATCAGCGCGCAATACGCCTCGCGGAACACCCCTCAGGTGATTCGACGTGAAATCCTGTTACGAAGGTCAGGTGAGGAGGACGCTGTGAGATAACGCCTGCCATCGGAGGTGAGGCTCCGGCCGCCAGGGCCGACGCGGATCAGATTGAGGCGGGTCAGGTATTCCGACACGATCACGAAGTCCGCGCGGTTGGAGATTCCGAGGGCCCGGCGGATCTCCTCTTCCGCCGAAGCGCCCCGGGTCCGCAGCAACTTGAGATATTCGATGTGCTCCGCAGCGAGGCCGTTCCAGTCGATGCCGAGCGTGTCCTGGAACCATCGCGCAACGGTGGTCACATTCATAAGTTCCGCCACTTCCTCCCTGCTCGGCACGCGCCCGAGCGCGTTCTCCGCCGTTCCGTAGAAGCTCGCCACCAACGGCTCGAGGATGTTGACGCTCGGTCTCGGGCTACATTGCATTCGCGCAGCGATTTCAATGCAGGTCTCGCGGCTCAGTCCGGCCTGCCCCAGCGTCTCTACGGAGCGGAGCCATACGATTCCGGCCATCTCTTCTAGCGTGTACGACCGCAAGATCGTCTTGTCAGGCCTGCTTTGGAATGCCTCCGAAAGTCTTCCCGGATCCGTTGTCGCCAGAAGGAACACGACCTCGTCGAAATCGTAGACAACGTTGCCGATCGTCGTATTGCGCCGCTCGTCCAGTGCGCTGAGCAATACCGTGGAGACCTTGCTTGCAACCGCATGAACCTCGTCGATAAAAATCAGGCAGGGATCAACCTTTACGGCACCCGTCACACCCTCAGGCACTTTGCCGGTCTCCACAAGGCGATCAGCGATCATTTCCGATCGGCGAAGATCGGCACCATTGAATATGATCGGTTCCAGTTGCAGCAATCGTTCTGCAATCCGCCGAGCCAGCGTCGTCTTGCCGACACCGGCGGGCCCTACGAACAGCTTATCGAGGAACCTCTCGCCCCACCCCTTGGCCTTCCGCGCCTGATTGTCCAGTTCCTGGGCGATTTCGTACTGGCCGATCATCCCCAGCGCGTTCACCCGCGGCGGCCAGCCCGACACCCCTTCCGTCCTTGCTTCTACAGCAGCTATTCGCCTGACGGGTGTTGACGTCACCGGCGCACCGGGCGCAATCGAACCGCCGTTGCCGGCCCCTGGATCGGAGGGCGAAGACGATGCATCGACTCCGCCCGCGATCCTTGCCGCCCTAGCGGCGGTCCCGCCTGCCGACGATCCCGGCCCGGTTCTGGAACCACCGTCACTCAGCGACACTCCCTCTTTGGCCGGCGACGCTGGGCGTTCGGCGGGAGAATGGTCCGTGTCCGTATTTTCTCTATCCGTATTGCGGCCTTTCGGCGGCATTGTCCCGACGAACTCATTGCCGAACAGCGCCTCGGCCGCCCTTTCCGTTATCGTCCTCACGGAGATTGGGATCTGCCTCCCCGCGAGCGGCGTCACCTTGGTGGGCTCGGTCGACCGAAGCTTTACGACAATGATTTCGCCATCCACCCGCACGACTGGCGGCTCACCATTGTCGCCGAACAGCTCCTTGAGCAGCGGCCCCCAGATCTTGCGCTGGGCGATGTCGTTGTGCTCGGCACCCCAACGATTTGATGCCGCCCTGACCAGAACCTCCTTCAGCATCTCCGACCGCGGCGCAGCGAACGGCCCGGTCCCGTCCAACGCACTCGACAGTACCGCAGCCGTGCGTTCGATCTGGCCGGCGCCGTGCTCAACCAGCGCGGCTTCGTCGGACAGGACCGACCCTCCGGTTGTCTTGACTTCGATGCAGGTCAACCGAAATGATCCGTCTGCTCGTCGGCGAATCGCGATCAGGTCGCAACGCTTCCCGGTGCCCGCCGGTCCCAGCTTGAGCCAAAGCCGCGCGATTCTTCCGTCCACCGAGGCGACCAGCGCACCCGGATCTTCGCTTCGGACCTGGCGCGCGGCGAGCAACATGCCCACGAAACCGAGCACCGACGCATTGTCCGGCAGCCCGGACTGCTTCTTGATCATGTCGAGCAGTCCTGCCCCGACCAGATGGACGCCCAGCTGCAGGGCTTCGCCCAAGCCCTCTTGCGTAATCGTGAGGTTACAGTTTCTGAATGCCGCATACATCAATGTCGCCAGCCGGCCATAGTTCGCCGCGCTCAACAATACTTGGCGATCCCCTTCTTTGCGTTGCAGAAGTCGGATCGAACTCATGCCGCTTTCCGCGGGCAGGGCGCGGTCCGCAAGTAATACCCAGTGCGCCGGCGGCCGGTCTCCGAGTAGCAGCCCATCGATCGTCGAACGAAGCCGATCAGCGTCCGCGGAGGCGATCATCGTACTGTCCCGCTGCTCCTGCTCGAACTCGTGGATCATCATCACGAAATCGGAGAACGGCGGCTCGCCAGGGTGCGGGCTCAGGCTGATATCGCCCAGCATGCGGTCCACGACGATCTCGTTGCGTACGCAGAAAGGACTCATAGGCAGCAGCCCCTCAACCCGCCGCCGCCGCACTGAGATCGCCGACTCGTCGAAGATCGCTACCACGTGCTGAGGACGCTTCGAAAGCACCTCCCGGACCAGCCGGTCCAGATTGTCATGCGTATTGCGCTCAACCCGGAGATCGAGCCTCCCACCGGCAACCTTTTCGTAGACCAGGTCCTGCGCCCTGCCCTCAAGCGTCGAGGCCCCGATCAGCCGGTCCCGGTGCCCGGCCGTGGCGACAATCGTTACATCGAGCCCAGGAAGGCGTTCAGGCGTGTACCGTCGCTGGTTCAGGAACTTCGTCAGTCGCTCCAGCAGCTTCGCCGGTTCCGGAGGATTGACCAGCGTCAGACGAAGCGGCCGTGGGTGATTGGGGTACAGCAGCACATAGTGATCGAGAGCTAGAACCAGCGTCTCCATCCCGTCGGCGCTGCTGATGGCATTGTGCAGGTTCTCGAATGTCGCCAGACCGTAAATCGTGTTGGCCACCGGCAGGAGTTGGTTGAGCCCCCGCCCTTCCGGCGTTGCGCCGGTCCTGATGACGCCGAAAAAATGCACCGGGCGGCGCAACTCTTCGATAACGACCTTTCTGTCGCTCTCCGACATTGGTCCCGATTCCGAAAGATCGCGAAGGATTTCTCCGAGGCGCTGATACCGCCACAGATGCAGGGGATGCAGGGGCAGCATCACCGCCTTGGCGCTGATCCCGCCATCGGGACCCGCCATGCGGACCTGCACCAGATCCAGCGCCAGAATCGCGTCCAACGTCGCCTGCGCCCACTCGCGCGACTCGTCCCAGACGAACCGATAGTTCTTCTGAATCGACTTGTACAGTTCGGTCGCCACCTCAAGATACCGGGCGCAGCATGCGCTTGTTTCGGGATGCGTATCCAGCCATTCGCGAGGATGGATGAGAAGCGGCATCACGACATCCGCGAGCGCCGCGCGAGCAGCGACAAAATCCCGCCACATCGCGGCAATCGGGCGAGGGCAAGCTTCGACCACCGCCTCCACGTTATCCCAGGCCTCGAGCAGCTCCTCGATCGAGTAGGAGACCCCGTTGTGGCGCCAGACCCCCTCCGGGTCCACAAACACGGGGGCGAACTCGGTATGGCGCACGAGCGCCTGGGCCAGATCGGCGACCTCGGCTTCCATGAATCCGCCAAAGCGACCCTCGTCGCAAAAGGCGCCAACCCAGTCGATGACTCTGGGATCGACCTGTTCGTCAAGTCTGGCCACGCCCTGACTCGTCGTCTGGCTGAATGCAAGCCGATCACCGTTCCGCTTAAATTCCTTCCATGCTTCCTCCAACGCCTTGCCAATGGCAGCCAGGTCGTCCTCTCGCCGCTCCAGTACGGCGTCCACAGCCATTTCACGCAGACCCGGCCCGTCATCGTCCTCCTCGGGGTCGTAATCGTCTACGTCTGGTTCCTCAACGCCCTCCGGATCGTCCGCCTCCGAGCCTGGGCTAGGCGGCGGGTCAGCTGGCAGGGTTACAAGCTGGTCCGCATCCTCCACAGTCAGCCACGCATCGGGCCGGCCGCGCCGATAGGCTTCCAGCCGGTCAAGGGCCCGGGTCACCCGTTCCGCGGTCACTTCGTCACGGTAGCGGGTCGCCCGCTCGCGCCGCTGCCTGATATCCCCCGGGGACATGATGGTGACCCGTTCCGCTACACGCAGATTGTGTTTGAGCCGCTTTGCCAGATCGTCGGCCTCGAACAATTGCGGGTCGCGGAGCAGTCCAAGGGCAGGAAGAACGTCGCGCGGTGCGCCTATTTCGCCCTCGGGCGCCTCGCTCCACTCCGCCAGAAAGGCCGCCACGCCCTCCAGCGACCGAATCGACGCCAACCCCCGAGCCCGGCGCAGGGTTTCGAGCAGCATCCGATGCTTCGGCGTCGCCGTAAACGCCGCTGTATTCTCTGCCCAAGCCAGCAGAATGCCCGCGAGTTCCCCTGACGAGGCACGACAAAAGAAGCGCAGACCGTGTACGCTCGGGTTGTACCCGCGCGCCAGCGCGATAATTCTCGGGTGCCTGTCGCGATCATTCCGCCACTCGGTTGCGACGTGAAGATCGACCGTCACCCCAGCCAGTCCGCCCAGCCCATTTTCATCCGCTGCCGTTCGCAGCTCATCTTCGGTCGTGTTGAACCCGACCAGCGCCAGCGAGAAATTCCCGATCGGCAGCCCGCCTTCCGACAGCGCCTTCAGCAGGCGTGGAACATCGCACTGCGGAAGTCCCTCCCGCGCGAAATCGTTCTCCCCTTCTAACCGCGAAACGATCCACGCGACCAGTGCCTCGCTGACCAGCGATTCAGCCGTGCGCGCCATCTCAGATCAGCTCCTCTGCGTCTATGGCCACCAGCGCAAGGCCGTCGGAGGGTTCAACCGCCAATCCGAGCCTTACAAGCAGCGCCTGAAACGCTGTAGCGTTCGGGAGCAGGTCCTCGTCGTGATCGAGAGGCCCGAAGCGGTTTGCGCGCAGGAGATCGCCGTCCGAGGCTTCCGCACCGACCGTGATTGACCAGGTGCTCCTGAGTCGCGCCGCGAATTGCGGCAGCGTCAACACCTGCTCTTCTTCGAGCAGGCTGTATGCAAGAACCCGAATCGTGTCCGCCTGCAGCTCGACATGCTTGTACCTGGCGACGGGCGAGCGCGGCTGAACGATACCGATGCGCACGCCCAAGTCCCGAAAGTGGTCGTCCAGCACCTGCCAGCCTGCGGCTGAACCGGCAAACCGGTTCCAGTCGTCTCGCGAAATCCCCGGCCCGTCGGGCGCCTCGAATGCCCGGTCATAGCTTGAGGAGAACAAATCCAGCGCCCGCGCATAGGTGGCGCGGCTCTGGGCACGGATCCTCGGATTGCTCCCCTGCAGCGCGTCGACAAGCAGCAACGACGAGTCGCTCCTCCGGCGCATTATGTAGGCGAACAGCCAGCAGCAGAGCCCGAGCACCATATAACGTATCGAGTAGCTGGACCGCATCCTCTCGAGATTCGAGGCAAGCCGGCCCACCGCAATCGTGCAGTCTTCCATGCCCGATCCGATTCTCGCCAGCCGGTCCGGATCAAGTTCTCCGTAAAGCTCGTCGCGCCGGTCAGACCACTCCTCCTCCACGTCGTCGAGAAGCGGCTCGCCCAACGCCGCCAGCGGTGGCGGCGGAAGCGCAAGCACCCGCCTGATACCTTCCAGCGCATCGTTGCCATGCGCCGTCGCTTCAAAGACCGAAACGACAAAACTTCCCGAGTACCCGTGGTTTTTCGACTGGTCGGAAATGTACCGGATCGAAGGGGCGCTGTAGTCCGCGCCGAACGTCGAATACGGCGGGTAGACCGCAGACAGCGCCGACCCGTCGTTGTTGTATGCCGCGTTCAGGTGCGCGCGCAGCGTGCGAAACGACTCCAGGTCGACCGACGAATCCAGTCTTCCGAGCTCGACCAGCCGCGTATGAAGCCGGTCGGACGGATACTCGTCGCGAACTCTTTTGGTGTCCTTCGGCGCCGTCTTCGGAACGGACGCCTTGTTAAGGTATTCGAGCCGGTAGAAATGGCCGGTCAAGGCCAACAGAAAACTTGTGGCGAAGTGAACCGGTTTCATGCGGTAGGGCTGATAGCCCAGGGCAGCGCCGTGTACGCGGCGCTCCGCGGCCGTATGCGCCTTCCGTTCCGCCCGCGTTCGTCGTGGCCTAGCCATAGCGTCGAACCCGCTCGAAGCGACGGCGGTCCGCGCTGAGGTTGACCTGAATGAGTTCCAAGCTCTGGAGGTGGACCGACCAGACGGTGGCGCGCTCGCCCACTGCGTCCGCACCGAGCTTCTGCAGGAAGGCGTCGAGGCGGTGAATGTCGCGTTCCGGAATCAGCTTTCGCGGCAGGCCACGCTCCAGGCGCCGCAGCGTTCGCCAGAGCGGGAAATCGATTCTCAAACGCGGCGGTTCGGGGCGCCCCTGCGCCGTCAGCGCGATATGGTCGGGACGAAACTCGAAGCATCCCTCCAATCGCGCCGGCAGCCGAGGCACTTCGGCGACCAAATCATCCGTTGACACGCGTTCGGCGGCGACGAACGACCGCGACGGCTGCTCGTGAAAACGATGACCGTTCCACAGATAAAGATGCTGGTCTCGTGCATCGAAGCTGAGCGGGCAATATGCCGCGTTGATGGCTTCTACAAGATCTGCGACCAGTGTCCGACCCGATCCCTTTCTTCCCAGCACGATATCCTCGAAATGCTTCGCATCCGAGTCGGCCAAGTCGAACACCTCCTCGCCCCTCCCGTGCTCGAAGAAGAACCGGCGCTTGAGCGCGGCAAAATCCACCCACTCGAGCGTCGGATGCGGTGCCGGCATGGGTTCGCGCAGCACCCACCCGACGCGCACCTCGGGCGCACGCGCGTCGAACGCTGCATCCCATATCGGATGGCTGCAACCCGCGGGATCGACTGCCTGTAGAGCCTCAGTGAGTTCGAACCGTTCGTCGCGGTCGAACAACGCCTCCGAATACCAGTCCTTGCGCTGATACTCGCCGGGCTTCCCCCTGCCGAACACCATCCGTGCGAAAAGTATCCACAGATCACGCACCGTCGCCCGGTGTCCGAGCGCGACCAAGCGATCAGCAAGCGCCCTTAGCCTGGTGCGCACCTGGGGATGAGAGAGACATTCGACGTTGCGTCGCGCAACACGTTCTTCTGGTCTCGCCAAGGCAGTCTTTAGTCCGTCGTCGTCCAGCAGCTTATCCAGCAACGCATCGAAGAATGTGCCGCCAAGCGGGTTTCGAAGACTGAGATCGATCACCACGACATCGCCGGCACACCCGGACGGCTCGTCGTCGCCATAAGCGAGTCGGTGCTGACACTGCCGTTCGACTTCCGCCAGATGCGCTCCCGACTTCTCGGCCATTCTCAACTGGTATAGCGGGTATTCGTTCGCAGCCAGGCAAAACGGCCGGCCAGCTTCCCTCGCCCGGCGCCACTTCTGAAGGACCGGTCGCGGATCGCCGCCTCGCATCTCCGCGGTCGCGTCCTCGACCACCACGGCGCCGGCGCTTTCCAGGTCGCGCTTCACGCGCCGAAGCAAATGCGTCTTTCCGTCGCCGGCATTTCCGGTCACGACCACGTTCCCGCCCGCCCGCACGCGCTCCACGAGAAACCGCTCGATGCCGCTTTCGATGTGCAGCCGTTCGAAATCCTCTTCCGTCAACGCTTCCGCAACGGCTTCTCTGCCCGCCGCTGCGAGCGTGCGCCACAACCTAGCGCCGTCTCGTGCCACGCCCCTTTGCGCCGGGCCGCCTTGCTCACTCCTCATGCCCCGAATTATCCCGTCCTCTGCGCCGAAGCCTCACCCAACGGCACGAAGCCATCCTCCTGCAAGGCCACCATCGTGGGGCCATGACGAAGCCGACTGGCAAGCCAACGCCGGCGCCAAAACTCCGCGATCCGCTCGGTGGCATCCCCGTAGCCGTCCGGCGCCGCAACATAGTCCGGCAGTTCCGTCACCCGTTCCTGCAGCCAGTCTCGTGCCGTCGGGAACAGCGGAACCCCGTAAATCAGGCGATGATGGCGATGCTTCATCAGCTTGTGTGGATCGAATCCCAGCCTGCGCAGTCCCATTTTCAGCTTGCGAAGCTTCGGACTCGTACCCTCTCCGAAAACGCTGTTCACCTCCTTGAAATCGCGTTCATACGCAAGATAGGCGTCGATTGCCTTGCTCGTCTGAGTCGAAAACTGGATTGTGCCGTAGCCCGACGTCTGGCCGATCGCGTTGTAGCAGATGTTATTTTGCTCTGGCGCAATCGTACCGGCGGGTAACCGCAACCGATTGTACTGGCTGGAGCCGTGCACATAGAGGCTGGTAGTGCCTAGATAAACGAGCGCGCTGTCCCGAATGACCCGACGGTTCTTCATCTGCGACGAGATAATCGATGGGCTCGAGTATCGACGCCGGTAATCGGCGCCGATCTGCGGGCTGAGCATCAGCAGCGCCACCAGCTTGCCGCCGAGAATTCGATTGTAGGGCGCAATCGCTCCGCAGGTAGTGATTTCAAGCATATTTGCGCCGGCCCGTCTTCCCTTCAGCGCGTCCACAATGATGTTCACGGCACTCCCGACATTGTCTTTCCCAAGCGCCGCGGACACCAGGTCCGGATCGGTGAGTTCTTTCCGATGCCGCGCCAGGGTAAGCCGGGCCGACAGCAGACGGGACAAAGCAAAAGCTCGCTTCTTTGCCACCAACTGCTTGCGGGCAATGTGCATGCGCGCGTCGACCGACGCCTTCCGCTCAAGCCTTAAGATGTCGTCATCGACCGGCGGTGCGTCCTGATCGTCCCAAATGCCGGCTTCGAACGTATCCTCGGAGGAGTTGGCGACCTCCTTCAGCACGGTCTCGCGCAGCTTGGAATACTCCTGGCCGCGCAGCGCCAGCCGCCGGACCACGCCATCATCGGGGGACTTGACCTCTTCAGCGGTGACCAGATTGGTCCAGTCGATTTCCGAAAGCGACGCCTCGAGCTGCCCTTCCAGCCACCGGACTTCCTCTTCCAGCGCTGTCTTGCCCGCCCCGGCAGCGGTGCCAAATCGTTCCGCTATCGCCGCCAGATGCCAGCCAATATATCTCTCGCGCGCCTCACCCATTTCGAGAGGACAGTTGTTAAGCGCGGCGATACCGATCACCGGATGCGCTGGATGCGCGCCATCCCGCACAAGGTAGAGCAGCTGCCGCCCCGGGGTGGGCACCTGAGGTATCGACCAACTGTACCGGAAATAGCGCCAGATTTCCCGCAGCCTTCGCCCGGTCGTCGGGTCCACGCTCCCGTCCGCTTCCTGAAGGTAGGGCTTGATGGCCTCGCCCAGCGCCGCGACCCTTTCCTTGCCTTCAAGCTCTCGCGCAGGCGCCAGTCTCCCGGCCAGCTCTGCCCCGTCCGCCGTTAGCAGCCGCACGCTGCGCCGACCCGAACGGTCCTCACGCTCCATCCGGGCAATAAACTCCAACACGGCAGGTTGGCACCTTTGCTCGTCCACAACGGGCCGCAACTCGCTACGCAGCAGTTCCTTGAGAGCTACGACCTCTGCTGTAGGTCGTCCGACTACTCGTTCCCTACGACTCTCTAAGGCGAATCCATAACCCTGTTCGACGATACGCCAGCGCAGCCGCGCGAGATCCGACAGGACTCTGACACACGCCTCGTAGGCCAACAGGTTCTCATCAAAACCTGTCACAGACCGGCACCAGTCGATCTCTGCCGCCAACGCGTGATACATGTCGACCGCGCTCCGCGTGCGCTGGGCATCCTCAAGTTTCATGGCAAACCCGTGAAACCGTTCGGCTGCTTCTCCATTCAGAGGGGGATAGATCGGTACGATCATTAGCACAGGGAACCGGGCAGCTCCCGCAATCTGCCAAGGACATCCGAACCACGGACTAACACTATTCTTCTACCTGTCGGATCAAAGTAAACCCACATTGCGTTTCTGCCGGTAACGATCGGTGCGCCGACCGATCCAGAACCGTTCCCGCGTCCGTAGCAAGGGCGCCTCACTGACCGGGATCCATCCCGCCCGAACTTTACCTTCTCCTGCACACCTGCACCATCCGGTGTCGCCACTCTCGATCCCCGTCGAAGGCGTGCGGATTCACCCTCCCGGTGCCCCATATCCGCGTCTTCCGCCGTTCGACGCGACACCATACCAGGGCGACGCCAACGGCATCGATAGCCGGACCAGGTTTTGACCTTCGTCCATGCCTTGCCCGTCTTGTTGTCCACGCCCTGTGTCTCGTGGCGCTGCGCAGCACATCATACGTGAACCGCGGCGTCCCGCGCGCGCCGGCCCGGTGCCGTTTCTCCATGTCCTGGGCCGGACCTCGCCGAAAGGGGTGTTCGGCCACGACCGGGACGACGGTCGGTACCCGGAGCGGGTCCCGGCAAGACATCCCATCATCGGCACGAGGGAGCCCCAGCATGAGCAGACACACGAACCGGCGCGCCCCTGCGTCGACTTTTCTGAGCCACCACTTCGGGCGCGGCCTGGTGGACGACGGTCGCACCTACGCAGTGGAAAGGTTTCGCACGATGAGCAGCGGAGATGTCCGCCGCTGGCCTCTCGATGGGCGCGCGGACAGCAACGACCGCGCCCGGCCAAAGCCCGAGGTGGCCACCTTCGACGAGGTTAGGGAGATGCGCCCCGCCGACAATGAAATCATCGTTTGCACGGCGCTCGGCGCGCACTCCGGAATCCAATACTACGGCGATCGCGCATGCGGCTTGGCGATCCGGCGCAGCCCGCTCCGCTGAGCGCCGCCGCCGGCCCCTCGCCGAAGCAGCTTTTCTTCGACCGCCCGATCCATGTCGGCCCCAGCACCTG
>MKWU01004469.1_pt1 | contig 16500 bp, 14 predicted proteins | sample 809101 | NCBI WGS metagenome assembly MKWU01 (sample SAMN05860141, study PRJNA318959) | sponge metagenome | host: Aplysina aerophoba | place: Slovenia: Piran, Adriatic Sea, Gulf of Piran | collected 2013-05-07 | reverse complement strand
CGCCCGCCGGGACTTTTCCCGAAGCCTGCGCCTGGCGGATAACGGCCTTGACGCTCAGGCGCGGCTCGGCCTCCTTCAGCGAGGTCAGCAGCTCGGCCACCTCCCGCGGCAGGCTGCGCCGCTGCCGGCTGTCGCCTCCGCCCCCCCGGCGGCAGCCGGCGCGGCTGCCGGCTGGCGCTGCGCCGCTTCGGGTACAGGCCGGCCAGCTTGTCCCGCTGGTAGCGCCGCAGCCATTCCTTGAGCGTCGAGACGGCCACCCGCCGCCGGCGGCTGCCGGGAATCTTGTGCTCGCGAGCGGCCGCTGCCACCAGCACCGCCGCCCGCTCGGGCCCGGGCGGCAGGTGCACGGCGGGCGCAATCAGCTGGAAGCGGAACAGCGCCACCTCCTGGCGTGGGTCCTGTGCGTCTTCGGGCATCTCTGGGAGTCCTCGGTGGGCGGCTCGACCGCCGTTTTTCCCACGCTAGCCACCCCCCGCCGGCGGGGACAGTCCACTGGCTTGTTTTTTCTGCTCCCGCAGCCCGTTTCCCACCTCCGCACTGCTCATCCGCCGGAAGCCCAGCGGCGCCGGCAGGTTCCCCAACTGCGCCTCCGCCACCTCCCGCAGCTTCCGCAGCACCGTCGCGCTGCCCAGCTGCTGGCCGAATTCCGCCAAGCTCGCAGGCACGCCCTCGAAGCGCTCCGGGTACAGCCCCTTGACCGTCACCAGCGCCACTCGCACCCACTGCTGCCGCCGCAGCAGCCAGCGCTGCGCACTCGCCAGGCTGCACTCTCCCGGCGGCCGCGCCTGTTCCGCTGCCGCCGTCTGCGTCACGGCCAAGGACGCCGCCCGCAACGGCTCTTCCAACTCCTCCAAGGTGCCTTTGACCCACGCCGCGAAACAGTCCGGCAAGCAGCTCACCGTGCGGCCCACCGTGCGGCAGATGAAACGCCGGACCCAAGCCCCCCGCGGCTTCACGCGCGGGTAAAACCCGTGCGGCACCAACCTGTGCGGGTTCGCCTTGCACCACCGACAGCGCGGTGCCTGCACCGTCAGCCAGACGCGTTGGCTAACATAGTCTTCGTCGGTCAGACTGGTTGCCAAACGCATCTGCACGGTAGGACCGACCACGGCCCGGCGGCGGCTACCGCGCGGGCCACCTTGTTTCTACACCACGACCCGCCCTGAGCGCCACCCCGCTCAGCTCCGCTTGGCCAGCCGGCGGACTAATCCAAAACCCACGCCTTGTGCGGCTACCCTTCTCCACACCCGGCCACTTGCCGGCCGCGATGCTTGCCAAAACCAACACTGCTGCCGGAAGAATCTGGCACCCTCCAAGCGCTCGCTCTAGCACTCATGGACAGGCCGCATTGCCCTTCAACGCCCTCTCGGCTTCCCGCATTAACACTGCTTCCCACACATTCTGACGTCAGAACAATGCGAGACAAAACCCCCGTCTACTGCCGGAATAAATAGGAAGCCAACACTCGCGCAGGCGGCGCAACCAGGGGGCCGGGCCGGTCACGGGCGCAGTTCCTCGCAGGCCCCCTGGACGTGTTCAGCAGTGACCGTGCGGGCCTTGTCGAGGGCGGCCGCCGCGAGGGAGTAATGCGCCAGCGAGCTGACCATGCGGGGCAGGCCGTGGGAGGCCTGGAACAGCGCCTGGCAGGCCGGGGGCTCGAACAGCGGCAGTTCGCAGCCGGCCCGTTGGAGGGCGTGTGCCAGGTAGGGCTCGAGTTCCTCGCGTTGCAGGCCGGCGAGATGGTAGCGCACCACGACGCGCTGGGCGAAGGCCTCGTGATGGGCCATCGCCATGCGCCGGCGCAGCTCGCTCTGGCCGACCAGCAGCAGGCACAGGCGGCGCTCGGAGTCGAGGCCGAAGTTGGTCAGCAGACGGAGTTCGTCGAGCACATCGTGGCGCAGGTGCTGGGCCTCGTCGAGGATCAGCAGGGGGAGCTGGCCGGCCTCGCCGAGGCGGCGGATCTCGGTGCGGATGGCCTGGCAGGCGGGGGCGCGGTAGCGCGGCGTGTCCAGGCCCAGCGCCCAGCCGATCGCCTGGTAAATGTCGATCACGGTGCCGAAGACAGCCACACAAACCCCACATAGGGGGTGATGAGGTCTCTGTTCACTACCGATTCCATCCGCTGGCGGGGCAGCGGGTGACCTGCGTGGGACGCCGATCACTGCGTGGCGACCCCGTTGTGATGGTTGCGGATGCGCGAGGAACGCGCTATCAAATTCCGCAGTGGATGACGGTTCCAGAATCCTCCGCGTGGGGCCTGCGGGACGTGCCACGCCTGTCCCTGGCCGCGCTGAGGGATCTGCGTGACCTCGTGGAGGGATTTCTGGGCGAGCCGGCGTCCGCGGGGAAAGGAGACCCTCATGAACCATCAGCAGCGCCGGGACAGACAGCAATGGCTGTTCTCCCCCGCGTCCCCGATTCAGCTGCCACCGCAGCTGCGGCAAGCCGTCCTGCCCGCACTGGCGGAACTGATCGCCGCGGTGCTGCGCCAGCCGGTCGCGCCCCGCGAGGAGGGAGGCCAGCGTGACGAGAACTGAACACGGCCTGCTCACGGCCGACCACCTGCGGCGCAAGGCGTACGTCTACGTGCGCCAGTCATCGGACTTCCAGGTTCGCAACCACGTCGAGCGCCAGCGGATGCAGTACGCGCTGAGTGACCATGCGCGGGAGCTGGGATTCGGCGAGGTGGAAGTGATCGACGATGACCAGGGGACCTCGGGCAACGGCGTCGAGCGGCCGGGTTTCGATTGCTTGCTGGCGGCAGTGTGCCGGGCCGAGGTTGGGCTGGTGCTCTCGCTGGAAGCCTCGCGCCTGGCTCGCAACGGCCGGGACTGGCACACCCTGCTGGATTTCTGCGCGATCGTCGGGTGCCTCGTCGGGGACCGCCAGCGGGTTTACGATCCCGCGGCGGCGGAGGACCGTCTGTTCCTGGGCCTCTTATGTACTGCCCTACATAAGAGGCCCAGCACCAGCTCATCATCGTCTCGGCTCGGCAAGTACACCTGGCTGTCCTCGATGATCGCCACCTCGTGCACCCGGCACAGGTCCAGCAACTGGAACCACTCGACCGTGTTCCGCGCCAGCCGCGACATGTAGGGGCCCGGATTATTCCGGCGGTAGGGTAGGGGTTTTGCTCGGATTATTCTGGCGCCGAACAGGTTGGGAATCGGATTAATGCGGGAATTCGGAACCGGCGTTGATCCCGTTCCGGCAGTAGCGCGTTAGCGGCAGGAGGCCCCGTGCCGGGGCCGGGTGGCGTCGCGGTCCCGGAACGGGGTATGTAATAGGTGGCCCGCGCGTCGACCCGCCGGGCCGTGGCCGGTCCTGCCCTGCAAGTGCGGTTGCCCACAAGCCTGACCGACAAGGAGTATGTTAGCCAGCGCGTGTGGAACGACGCAACCGCGCCGGAGTGTCCCTGGTGTCGGTGCCGGCATCAGTTGGCGCCGCACGGGTTCTATCCGCGGGTGCAGCCACGGGGGGCGCTCATCCGGCGGCCCCTGTGCCGGCGGGTGGGGCGCACGGTGAGCCTTTTGCCAGACTGCTTTGCGGCCCACGTGACGGGCACGTTGGAGGCGGTGGAGGCGGCCGTGCGGGTGGCCGAGGCGGCCGCCACGCGGGCGGCGGCGGTGGAGCGGGCCGCGGAGAGGACACCACCGTGCTCTTGGCCACGAAGCCCGGTCCAGATCGATCCGCAGTCGATGCCCAAAGTGCTGAGGAACCCTGTTGGCATTGTGGCGTGCATGATATGGATCGAAAATTCGCGCGCGTTCGACCCAATCGCCACCACTTTCTCCAAGGCTCGTCAGATCCCGCGAACTCGCGTACACGGACGAGATCGAGCCGTAGTGGAACGGTCTAACGGCCATAGCGCAACACAACGCCAGACTCGTCGTAGGGCTGCTCTGGGAGCGGACCACTCAGCTGGCTCGGTAGTCGGCGAAAGTCAAGGAGTCGAGCCGCGGGCGCATAAGCGAGCTGGGAGTAAAAAGCGGCGGCCGTCCGATCCGAATCTGGTATGCATGCAACTCGCAGCACACATCAATCCTGCTAATCGGCGGGCGCAAGCCACGGTAGGACCGGCTCTAGCGATAGTACCTGCAACGGGTCGATTCGGAGTTGTGATTAAGATCTGCGAGAGCTACGACACAAGGAACTGCTGGATCCGGTGCGAGGAGAATGGCAGCGATGAAACTCCGGCTCGCCAACGAGTTGACGAAACACTGGTCACCGGAGCGTTTGGCAAGAATCGAGGCGAGGATCGGCAGCACGCTCGCGTGTCTGGATCGTCAGGAACGCGAACGGACCGCAAAGGCAAGGCCATCCCAAGCGGATACGCGGAAGGCCCGGCGTCGGTCGCTGGAACGGGCTCACTGACCACCAGCGGCATTGCGTCGCAGCACCAAGGCATCAGCCATCTCCCGTCAGCGACGCTCGCTGGGACAGGCCGACTCGAGCTTGTTCTGTACCAAGTGAGCCAATGCCGCTTCGATGACATTGTGCGGGTGGCCCGATTTTCCCGCCACCCATTTACGTATTCTGCCTTGCGCTCCACAGCCGCATCCTATTCCCGCGGTGCACGGTGCTTCAAGGCCCGAAATTCCCTCACTCGACAGGAGAGGGCCCATCACCGACCGCCTTGCAGAGGCAGGCGCCTGAGCTGGTCCGTGCGTCCCCAGTGGACAACGACTCTAATCCCAGCTAAGCGGATATGCAACAAGGACTAACTGCGAATCGTGGCTCGGAACTTCGGGTTAGAACGGCGGATGACGAAAGCTTGGGGAGTCCTCCGCGCAGTTCGAGATCGGAGCGGACGCAGCACGCCGTGCACATCGCGGCCGTAGGACAACGATTCGAACACTTCGCTGGGCCGGTGACGCGCTCAACGTTAGAATACTTAGCGCTCGCCGCGACGCTGCGCGAACACTTGAACTGATGCACAAGCCGGACAGGAACCTCGGGCCAGTGAGGGGCAATGGCCCCAATCGGTACGGAGATGTCATCATGCGCGATGTCTCCGCGGTGTTAATGCCGCGCTGTGTCCGAGACGTGTCCGGTGTCTTGGCGTCGTTTTCCTGTGTATTCGTGCCGATAAGTGCCGAGCAGATCCCTCAGCCTACGGAGGAGTCGGTCGCGGCGAGCTTCGTAGAACGCGCTGAAGCCAGTCATGTCGGATGGAACCTCGCCTAGGTCATGACGTTGGGCGTACGCCCTTGCCGCCTCTGAGTCGAAGGTCTCGAGCATCCATTTGTGCGGGAGCGTATCGCTCTTGCTCTGGTTCGCCTCACCAACGAGCAGTTGCAGGTTCGGGAGGCGGTTCGCTCGGTCTTGAAACTCAGGAATGTCGTTTTCGGGCACGTCTGCCGACAGCAATCGCTTGGCTGAAAACCGGCTCTTGGGAAACACATGGTCGATGTGGAATTTGCTGTTTTGCAGATCTACGAATGGGTACAAGAGAGACAGCAGCGTAAAGCTACGGTCCTTCGATTCAACGAGATCTTCAAACTCCTCCTCCTCAAACGTCAGGCTCTTGCCTCGCGTCCGCATCGCTACCTCCAGCTCATTCGATGGAAACCCCTCGCCGCCGTGGCTGTCGATGACACTTCTAAGGGCAGTCAGTAGCGAATCCAGACCACTGCCCCAGATCCCACGCTTGAGCAACGAGCGAATCAGCCAGATGCGGACCGACTCGCGGTCCTTTCGGTAAGTGGCGTGAGACAGGAATCCAGTCGGAATGTCGCGACGATACAGGTAGTGCGCGATGGGTAGTACGGCGTTGTTCGCGCTGAGACTGCTTTGTGAGAAACCGAACGACGCAACCAGTTCCACGGAGGTGCGGACGGCCCGCGTGATGAAATCCCAGCGGTCCTCGAGAAGCTTCATGTTTCCGCGGTTGAAATTAGTGACGTTAAATCGCACATTGCTGACACCAGCGAGCATGAGGCCGGCCTTGAGCAGGAAGTCTTGGGAGAATCCAAAGCCGTCTCCGATCTGGTTGATCTCGTCAACTGTTCCGTGAATTGCCTCGCGGGCATCCAACTTCTCCCACTGCGCCGTGGCCATGCTCATGAGCATGTCGGAATAGCTCAGCGTCGTGCCGCCGCTATTCGTGCGGATGAAGATGTCCAAGACTTTGTCGAGATCCTGATCCTCCTCCTTGTAGTACGCGATGACCTGGTCCGTGTGTACGACTTTATGTAGCCTATCCAACACCTCGAATGGCTCGTCGAGGTTGCCAAGCTGCTCTTCAACAAGAAACTTGTGAAGAGGTACGGCGCTCTTGGCCTTGAGGATTTCGCCAACGCGATACCAGCAATGCCTGTCGTCGCGTCCGGCTTTCGCGTCCGCATCGTTCAAGAAGCGGAAGTCGTACTGCATACCGGCTTCGTTTTCCTCCGCCTCGCCGATGATGTTCAGGTACAGACGCCGCTTGGGGAAGGCATGTGGGCTGTTCCACCACAGTCGCGGGAGCTTGTGTGCGTAGCTGCCGCGGATACCGATGTTGAGAGCCGTCAGGCGTTGCTGGCCATCGAGTACCGCTGTGGTCTCATCTCGGGTGACCTCACCGACTGATGCGCAATGGGCATTGTCTCGTTCATGGTAATCGAGCATGAAGTCGTAGAACCTGTACTTTTCGATGTTCTCGCGCTTGACAATCCAAAACAGAAAGGACCCTATCGGGTACCCTCGCATCAGGCTGTCGAAGAGACATTCGATCTGATCGGGTCGCCACACGAACTCCCGCTGAATAGCCGGCAGCACGTATTTCCTATGTTCGACAGATTCGAGCACGCTGCGAATCGTAACGGCAGTCTGAAAGGCCATACCTGCGAAACCTCTTGTCGAGTGTAGCCGGTGACGCGATCGTCACCATGCGATCGTCACCAGTGGGGCGGCAGGACCGAAGATGGAGGTAGAAGCCTCCGTTGGTCCCGAAAGGAATCTTCTTCGGGGAGACTACCACACCGGCGGTCAACCGCGTCGGAAGACGGGGAATTCGCAGTCTGCGACGTGAACGATGGGGACAGATGAGCCCGCAGCGAATTGATTTCAGCCATACTCACGCCTCCGCTGAGGTCGACCCGGACCGACCTAGATGCGGCGGGCTTGCCGGGTAGTCCTCGCGCTTGCCCGTATCGCCGGGCTGGATGATGAAGTCTCGCCGGTCGCCGAATAGGAGCGGCCGGTTCAGCACGTAGTCCTGCTCGTCGTCGAGGTCAAGCGCGTCCCAGTGAGTCATGAGCCAGTATTTGTAGTCACCAATGAACAGGTACGTGACGAGTCTGCCAACAAAGATGCCGGCGACCCCCCTCGCCGGCCCGCAAGCGGGCACAGACCACCTTGAACAACTAGCGCTGACCGTCCTTCCGCCTGAGAGGACGTACTCGTGAGGCCAGGAGTCTCGATAGGAGACGGCCTCCCGCCGCTGCGCACTACTGAGTTCAGTAGCCTTCAATGCTTCCAAATCCTCTCACCATCCTTCCGACGAGCCTCGCTAGGCCGTGCTGAATTGATGCCGATCTCAAGACATCATACTGGGCTGGGGTTCTTGGTCGGAGTCGAAGTGGCAGTATCTCGCAGGCCTTCGACGCAGCCGTGCCAACTCAGCAACGACTTATCATGGTGATTTCTGGCCACCCGAAGCCTAGTCTTTGTGCCAGTTCTGATTTCTTGCCGACAGGTGCGCAACGAATCAGATGTAAAGGAGGATCGGTGTCGAGGTTAAGCAACTTGCTTCGGGAGGTGGAGACGCAGGACCCGCGGCTCGGAGCCGACCTCAGACGCGAAATTGAGGCACTGTCCGGTCGGCGTGCATTCGGGCTTAACTTCGAGCGTCACATCCCCGAGACGGTAGAGCTCCCGAACAGGCCGGTACGCAGGGGCGACAAAGTCCGGTTCCTGCCAAAGCGCGGCGAGAAGGCGACCAGCGTTAACCGTCACCTCTGGCGAGTCGGGCGGATTCGCCGGACCGACGAGGGACGCACGGCCGACCTCATCCGGCAACAGCCCACGCAGGCCAGGGACCGGATGGCGAGCCGAGCAGTGGACGACTTGGTCGTGGTTGCCGAGTTCTCTGATCCGATCTATCCGGGGCTTGTGTCTACCGGCAAGGTACAGCATGGTGGCGACAAGCCGTTTCACACCGTGATCAATGCCGAGAACTTTCACGCGCTGCAAGTTCTGCTCTACACACACGCGGCTAGAGTCGACGCAATCTATATCGATCCCCCGTACAACTCCGGCTCGCGCGACTGGAAGTACAACAACGACTATGTCGATGGCGACGACGCCTACCGCCACTCCAAGTGGCTTGCAATGATGGAGCGTCGGCTGCGGGCTGCGCGACCGCTTCTCAATCCCGAAGGCTCAGTTCTGATCGTCGCGATCGACGAGCGAGAGGTACATCGACTCGCTCTACTTCTTGAACAGGTGTTCATGGATGCGGAGATTCAAATGGTGACGAGCGTCATCAGCGCCAAGGGAGTGGTTCGGCCCGGGAAGTTCTCCCGCGTGGAAGAGCATGTGTTTGTGGTGGTGGTTGGCAGCCTAGATGCTAGCCCTTGGATGCGGAACATGCTGGATCCCATCAAAGGGGATAAAGGTGCGACGACTGGGCTTGAGTGGCTCGGCCTAAGGCGCCGGGAACCCACGAGTGTACGCGGGGCACGCCCCAATCAATTCTATCCGATTTTTGTCGACGCCCGGACGAAAACGATACACTCAATTGGCAGTGCCGTTGCTGACGATATCGATAGACATTCAGTTGCGTCACCAAAGGGTACGCGTCCGATCTGGCCGTTGAAGCCGGATGGAACGGAGATGCTGTGGGGGTTAACGCCAGCTGTATTGCGCCGGAACTGGAAAAACGGATTCGTGAGGGTCAGCAGGAAGGGGACTGTCCAATATCTCCAAACAGGAACAATAGTGGAGATTGAGGATGGGACCATTAGGGTCACTGGCCGGGCCAAGGACGGTTCCGTTCAAGGTGTCAAACCAATCGACGACGAGACGCCGACACCGAAACGAGTTTGGAACGTGCCGTCACATAATGCCGAGGCTGGGGGGACTCGAATCCTTTCGAAGCTCGTTCCCGGACGACGGTTCCCGTACCCCAAGTCGCTGTACGGTGTCGAGGACGTTCTCCGGTTCTTCGTGGGCAGCAAACCGGATGCTATCGTTCTGGACTTCTTCGCGGGGTCTGGGACGACGGCCCATGCCGTCATGCGCCTGAACCGCCAAGACGAAGGCCGTCGACAGTGCATTTCCATCACCAACAACGAGGTGTCTCCTGACGAGGAGGCGAGATTTCGTGCGAAGGGGCTTCGCCCAGGCGATGCGGATTGGGAGCAATGGGGCATCTGTGAGTACATCACCAAACCTAGGCTGGAGGCGGCAATCACAGGTTCGACACGGAACGGGGAGTCCTTGGAGGGAGACTACGAGTATACGGACGAATCGCCCTTGGCAGAGGGATTGATGGAGAATGCTGAGTTCTTCACGATGACATACGAGGCACTGCGGCCAGTGGTGCACAATCGGGCATTCGAGACGATCGCGTCGTTACTGTGGCTCAGGGCCGGGTCGCAGGGACGCCGGATCGAACAGGCAGTGCATGATTTTGACTTGTCTGACAGATATGCAGTGCTCTTTGACCTCGATGCCTCATACGAGTTCCTCGCCGCCGTCGCCGAGACCGTATCAGTGCGTATTGCGTACATTGTCACCGACGACGCCCGCGCGTTCCAAACAGTATGCGGCGAACTGCCGACACGCGTGGAAGGCGTTCGCCTGTACGAGTCATACCTCACTAACTTCACGATCAATAGGGGGCAGGGTTAGCGGTGAGGTACACGCTGAAGGAATACCAAGAGGACACAATCGCCGAGGTGCTGACCCACCTCACTCGGGCGCGGGACGACTGGCATCGATGGAAGTCGCCAGTGGCGTTCTCATTGACGGCGACCACTGGCGCGGGCAAGACGGTGATGGCGGCGGCAGTAATCGAGGCGCTATTCGAGGGAATCCCGGACTACAATTTCGAAGCCGACCCCGGCGCGGTTGTGCTCTGGTTCACCGATGACCCATCGCTGAACGAGCAGACTAGGTTCCGTCTGCTTGACGCCGCCGACCGCATCGCTCACTCACGCCTAGTCGTGATCGAGAGCACCTTCGACCAAGAGAAGCTCGAACCGGGCAACGTGTACTTTCTCAATGCCCAGAAACTTGGAAAGAAATCGCTCTTGGTCAGGGGAGTTCCTCGGAATTCGGACGAGGAAAGAGTCCAGCATGACCACACTACGCCGGACGGGCGGTCGTTCACGATGTGGGACACGCTGGCGAACACTATTGCCGACGAGCACCTCACCCTGTACCTCATCCTCGATGAAGCCCACCGCGGTATGAAGCCACCGAACAAGGGTGACCGAGTCGAGAAGGCCACCATCGTACAGCGTCTCGTCAACGGCGCGGATGGCGTACCTCCAGTGCCGATCGTATGGGGGATCTCCGCCACAGTAGAACGCTTCAACAACGCAATGGCTAAGGCTGAGAGCAGGACAAGCTACCCTCCCGTGGTGGTCAATCCGGCGCGTGTTCAAGAATCGGGTCTGCTCAAGGATGATATCCGGCTTGACTTTCCCGCTGAGGTCGGCCAGTTCGACACCGTGCTGCTGGCCCGCGCGACCAAGAAGGTAAAGCAAGCCACCGAGTTGTGGTCCGCTTATGCGCAGCAAGAAGGCAATTCCACTGGAGCGGTGGTGCCGCTCTTGGTCGTTCAAGTCCCGAACAGGCCGTCGGACGAACTCCTTTTGTCGGCATTTGCCACTATCCAATCGTCCTGGCCCGAGCTCGAACCAGACGCGATCGCGCACGTGTTCGGCGACCACACCACGATCAAGCTCGGGGGAATCACGGTCCCGCATGTCAGCCCTGAGACAGTACAGGACCGCACCCACATCCGCGTGCTCCTTGCCAAGGACGCGGTATCGACGGGCTGGGACTGCCCTCGTGCCGAGGTGCTAGTGTCGTTTCGGCCAGCCAGTGACGACACCCACATCACCCAGCTTCTCGGGCGGATGGTCCGCACACCGCTGGCCCGGCGTGTGCCCGGCAACGACCTGCTCAACTCGGTCGAGTGCGTGCTTCCGCACTTTGATCGGATCACGGCCAATCGGGTCGCGAAGAGCATGCTTGGCGACCGCGAGCAGGACGACGATGGCACTGGGGGCGGCGCTGGCCGGCGCTTGCTCCTTGCCCCGGTCGACATGCAGATCAACCAAGCGATACCGGACGCAGTGTATGAGGTGTTCGACACATTGCCGTCGCAGACCCTACCTCGTAAGGCCGCCCGTCCGATACGGCGATTGGCAGCACTGGCCCAAGCCCTGTCTCGAGACGGCCTGAGGGCAAACGCCCGCAAAGACGCTTATCGGAAGCTTTTCGCTAAGCTCGATGGCCTGATGGCTCAGCATAAGGAGAAGGTGGCAGCCACGAGTAAGGGGATACTCCGAGTCGAGGGCGAGACTCTCGTAGCGCACGTCGTCGGGGGTGACGTCCACGAACGCCAGACTTTCGTTGAAGCCGCCGACGAACGCTCGGTTGAGGCAAACTTCAAAGCCGCCGGTCGCACGCTGACAGCAGACCTCGCCCACAAGTACGCTGACCACCTTGCGACTGAAGATGAGGACGGTCTGTTCGATGCCCACGTCAAGGTCGCTGCTTTAGCGCAGATCGACGGCGTGTCAGACGATCTCGACGGAGCAGCCGACGAGCTTTGCAGGAAGTGGTTCGACAAGTACCGTGTTCCGATTAAGGGGTTGACAGATGAACGCCGCGCTGTCTACGACGAAATCAAGGGCATGTCGCCCCAGCCCCAAGCGATCGAGATCAAGAGACCCCGCATCCGCACCGAAGAGACCGAGAACGCGGACGGGGGGGGACTGGAGACCCGAACTGGACACCTTATGTCTGATGGCAAGGGTGAGTTTCCCATTGGCTCGCTGAACAACTGGGAGACCGAGGTCCTCGACAAAGAGATGGACCGCTCCGGATTCCAAGCCTGGTACCGGAACCCTCCACGCCCATCAGGTGATGCACTCGCGATCGCCTACCAGTTTGTCCCAGGTCGCTGGCGAAGGATGTGCCCCGACTTCCTGTTCTTCCACGTCGCCGGTGACGAATTAAAGGTCTCCATCGTCGACCCGCATGGCCACCATTTGGCCGACGCACTGCCCAAACTGCGCGGATTGGCCGATTTCGCCGCTGCATATGGCGACTCCTTCCACCGAATCGAATCGGTCGCACAGATGAACGATGGCACATTGCGGGTCCTAGATCTCACCAATCCATCCGTCCGAAAGGCAGTTGCCGAGGCTGAGAACGCTGCGACACTCTACGGCAGCACCAATGCCAACGACTACTGAACAGAGTGGAGTGGCCCGTCGATGTCGCGACCGGCCAACGACTCCTGTCAGTCACGGCTCGTGATCCGTCCACGGCCCCTTCACCGATAACCTTCGGCGATTGCGGATACTCAAGCTCAGCCCCCAAGAAAGACATAACCCAACATAAACAATGTCGTGATACCACAGCTGATTTGTGTTTCTAATAACAAAGGCAAATCTCAAGCCACAACACGTCATTAGTCGAAGCCTCAGAACATGATCTTTCTCTCAACTCGATAGTCCAAATCTCGGCAGTATGAGAGATTTAAATGTATCACAATTTCGTACAAATTTTGTCATATCCTGATAATGCTCGTGGGGCAATATAGTGATGCTGCCATGTGGGAAGCACTCTATGATTCTGTTCAAAACTCTTCAGGAGATTTCCAAGCTCATTCTTGTCTGAAAGGCCTAGTAGGATTTTTATCTGGTTAAAGTACGTTGTGGATTCAGATCGTGCAAGAATCTCAAACGGAGTGTCGTTATAGTGGGAATATAACAACGTCACAGGCCACCACTGCGCTCCACCCTGAGGATTGAGACAACTGCGCAAGAACAGTACGAAATCAGCTTGCATTAGATCTTGAAATCGAATGTCAGTACCGTGGGACCGTTCTTTGATGAGATCAGATCGAAGTGACAACCGATTTAACTTTAGGCGTTGATTGCGATATTCGAGAGATTTGGTATGACGGCCAAATGTATCAAACATTGCTAAGTCCGAACGTGCTCGTCCTGAGTCTATTGGGACATAGAAACCTGTCCTTATCAATTCGTCTGCAAGGCCAAACCGCTCATGTCGAATTAAGCTAGCTATCCCATAAAGAAACAACTCATGAATTATGAATCTGTAATTGTCGAAATCCCACTCACGGTACTGTCCGACATCAGGTGGGGCACTCATGTATGGTATGAGACTCTCTAGGAACCGATGCATCAATTTAGCTGTGGTGTCTGTTCCATAGTATCTTGATAGCAACAAGAACATTTCCACGATTTCGTCTCTATATGGAAGAAATGACTCTAGGTGCTCAATGAGCATCTCATCGAATTCATTAGCAGATTCAGAGCGCATTCGAATCTTCGAGAATTCCTTTGAGACTGTTTCGAAATATTCTTCTACATATGCACGTGCTTCACTTCGACCATTTCGAATTGCATGAGATGCACGCTTGAACCGTGATGATGTCGCCAAGGATATTGTGCGATTCCCGTCCCGAATGAAGCCCGGCACCTTCCCTAGGGGAGGCCTTATATAGACTGGCTTATCAAATATCCACCGCAAGATCTGATCAAAACTCTCAGATCTGTCGGCAGCCTCACTGAAATCGATGAATATTCGTGAACCATAATAGATTGGGACATAAGGCTCATTATTTTCATCCCGCTCGGTTACGACGGCAACGAATTGATCTTGAGACGTGTCGTTATAGAGTTCGGGTGTGATGATTTGCGTCTCGGCCCCCACGCCACCCGCTCTTTTTTCTGCTTTTTTCACATACTCTTTGTCACAGATCATTATGACTTTTGTGATTTCGGGATCACGCACCATTTGCTCCATAAATGCATACTTGTCCTGTCCCTCTCTTAAGTCCCATTTATCAAGGACCACATCCACTCCTGATTCTCGCAACTCGGAAGCGAATTGGATCACCCACTCGACATGGGCAGGGAAAGACCAACTATAAGAAATGAAAACCTTAGGAGCAGCTACCTCATTGGTCATCTCGAATGCCTCTCACTGCTTTGACAAGTGCTGCGATCGTTCCGTCGACCGTAATCGGTGTGCCGATCATGGCTGAACCCGAACCGCCGACTCGTGGTGCGGCGTCATGCGCGTTTGTTCCAATCATATCAGTCTGATTCTCAGAACGTTGGGTGCCCTCCCCTCCTTTGGCCCGAATTACCGGTCAAGTTGCGGATGGGCTTGGCGTGGGCTGATTTCGACTCCCAACACGCACTCAGCAGTCACTGCTCGGTAGCGTTGGAACGAATCCCGTATGGCCGCCGATAGTTGCAGTGTACGGAAAGGGAGTACCGGATGCGTCCTCTCTCCCTAACGATCGCACCAGACAAGAAAAAGTGCTTGCGCTACCAGACTAACGCAGAGAGTGGGTACAAGTGCTGGTACGTCGCTTGATATGTGTTGGAAGACCTGTTCTTCAAACTGGATCTGAATCATACATAGGACCAGATGCTCGCGATGAACGGCATTGGCTGCTTGTCTGATTCCTCGCTGTGAATCGCTAATGTAGCTATTCGATATGATCCCCAACGAAGCAGTACTTTGCACATATCCATCGCCTGTTAGTCAGCACCGTCTCGGGTAATAAATGTCTTCACTGCTGGTAGATAGCTCAGCAAGTCAAATTGATTCCATGCAAGCATCTTGTTGACTTCATTGACGTAGATCCACAGCAGCATCAACGTGTTTTCGTCGCCGCATTGCCATATGCAATCTGGGCGGGCTTCCTTCTCCTCGATGGCACTACTAAATGGTGCCGTGTCGAGATGAACGTATCCCTGATTCAAGATGAAGACGCCGTCGATAGACGGGTTGCTATAGTTCCAGCGCTCACGCGGTGTAGTGGCTGCGAGTTCGTTGAACGAAATGCCTAGTTCTTCGTGTACTTCATTCAGCCACCGGACGAGTGTCTTGATTCTACATCCATCGAAGGCAACCAGAAACGAGTAAAGCCGAGGGTTTCTGATCAGGCCAGTTGGATTCAATCTCTGGGTAACTTTACGAGGATACTTCTTGATACGCCTTGTGGTACTGATTGCGGTCTTCAGCCGCTCTCTCGTGAGCTTTGTCTTTACCTCAATGAACACCGATACGCCTTCGACGAGGAACGCGGAGCAGCCGGGCGAGTACTCGAATTGCGGAACTTGCCCGTTGTAGATCACCGCGTCGATTTGATTCCTCTTGTCTGGAGTCCGAGTCTCATGGTGGATGATCTCGCCGGAGCCCACGTTCCACATCGGTGAGATGTGTCTAGACAGAAACTCCTTCACAAAATACTCCCTAGCGCTACCCGTGATAACGCTGTGCCCAGCGTTCCCAGCAACACCTGAAAGTGCCAAGAGCGTCTTCTCGATGTCAGCGAAGTACGACTTAACGAAAGACATGTCTAATCGCGTCTCCGGTAGGGCTTGGAGGCTCTCATTCGGGTCCGCCACGTCGAATAACTGCGGCAATGATAGCGCAGGAAAGAGGTACAGGAAAGAGGTATGGGTGATGATCCTCCATCACCGCCGCGGCAAGACCGCCAAGCCGCGCTTGCCCTAAGGGCAGGCGGACCAGTCGTCCATGAGCTACCGCAGACGCTCGAAGAGGTGCGGCCGCGCATACATGGCTTCGACCATGTTCTGAACCACGTTGTCCAGCACCGCCTTGATGACCTCGCCCAGGTGGTCCGCCTTTTGGCTGCCCAATCGCGGAACGAAAGATTGGAAGTCATGGAGTACTGCCGCGATCCGACAGTCATTGAGCATCTTGAGCTACGTCAATGCCAATATAGGCCTCCCGCTCCGCATCGGGAACACGAGCGGATGGCCGTCGCCGAGCGTCCGAGCCGCGTTGAGGATCTGCATCGCCCGCCTGCACAGCGGGACGCGATGCTCGCGCTTCGACTTCATCCGCAGCGCCGACAGGGTCCAGACGCGGCCGACCGTGTCGATCTCGGCCCATTGCTCGTCACCTACTTCGCCCGACCACGAGGCCGTCAGCACCGAGAAATCGAAAGCCAACTTGACGGCGCACTGCCCGGAAGCGGCTGATTCCGCGCCGACGAATCATAGGCAGTCAAGAAAAGCCATCTATGGGGCTTTCTGCACAAACCTAGACGCTGGCGGACCAGCATTGGGTGCTAAGGCAGGGCGAAGACGAAGATGCTCGAGCCTGAGGGGAAGTCCTCCGCCTCTGGCCAGAGCTGCGTGGTGAGTCCGGCCAGCGCCGAACCCCAGCCGCTGGGAGTGGCGATGTACTGCCGCCCGCCGACCGAGTAGGCAACCGCGGAGCCGCGATGGCCAGAGCCAGTGCGAAAATTCCACAGTTCGC
>MKWU01004466.1_pt1 | contig 16510 bp, 11 predicted proteins | sample 809101 | NCBI WGS metagenome assembly MKWU01 (sample SAMN05860141, study PRJNA318959) | sponge metagenome | host: Aplysina aerophoba | place: Slovenia: Piran, Adriatic Sea, Gulf of Piran | collected 2013-05-07 | reverse complement strand
ATATGGTGCATCGTGCGCCATCCTGAACATGCGACTAGAAAGTTGCAGATGACTTCCAGAGAAATCTTGTTATCACCCTTGCCGCGACTGCGCGAATGGCCGACTTAGCGCCCCGTCACTACCGGATTCCTCCACCGGGCGACATGCCGCGGAAGGCGCCTTCGGCCGCTTCCGGCTGCCGGAACGGTAGTGACGGGGGCTTGCGCCTCAGACCGCCCGCCCGACGAACACCACCACGGCGCGGATCGTCGTATCGTTGGCGGGGATCACCGCGATGTCGGGCCGGCGGGGTTCGCCTGCGCGCGGGACGCTCCGGCCGCTCTCGACGGCCATCGGCCGCACCAGCGTCACGCTGACGGGACCGACCGCCCGCACCGCCGCGATACGGCCGTGGGCCGCCTTGCCGACGCGCACCTTGTCGAAGCAGCGGAAGAGCGTGACACGTCGTTGCAAAGGCGGTGCGGCTCGGTGATATTGGCGAACCATGATGGCTGGCTCCATGGGCAAGACATCCCCAATGACGCGGCCACTCTTTGAGCACGTGGCGCTGGCCTGGCAAGCATTCGACCGCGTCGCCGGTTGGACGTGCTGCGTTACCCCGGCCGCGCCCATTCTGTTCTTCGGTGATCTCGATGCGTACCGGGATGCACCGCTGCGCGTGCTGACGGTCGGACTGAATCCCTCGCTGCATGAGTTTCCGGCTAACAAACCGTTCCGGCGGTTTCCCTTGGTGGAAAGTAGCGCTGACCGCAAGCCGTCCCGCTACCTCGACGCGATGTCCGCCTATTTCCGCACTGATCCGTACCGTGGATGGTTCAGCACCTTCGAGCCGTTGCTCAACGGCATGGAGGCGAGCTACTACGAGGGCGGCGGATCCACCGCGCTCCACACCGACATCTGTTCGCCCGTCGCCACGAACCCGACCTGGAGCAGACTCGGCGACACCGTTCGCTCGGATCTCGCGGCCGACGGCGGCCCGCTCTGGCACAGGCTCCTGGAGGGGCTTCGACCACACATCGTGGCGCTCTCGGTGGCGAAGGCGCACCTCAAGCGCATCAAGTTCGCGTCAATTACCAATTGGGATGTCGTCCACGCCTTCGGGCGGACAGCCAGCGGCGCGCTTCGTGCCCGACCATACGAGATTTGCGCAAGGTGGTACGACGTGGGCGGCGAGCGGTCGCTGTTCGTTTTCGGCGCCGCGGCTCAAAAACCCTTCGGGACGCTGGCAGCCGGCCAGAAGCGGAAGGCAGGCGAATTGTTGCTGGAGGCGTATCGGGATGGCCGATAAGCGTTGCTTCGTTCAGTTCCCGCACCCCGGAGGCGGGCACCAACCCGACCGCGATGATAAGGTGGGTTGGAACTACAGCAGGTCGGCACACAACGGAGGGTCGGACATCGCGAGTGAACTCGATGCCGCAACAGCGGGAGCGGGCGGACGGTCAGCTGGAAATTGCGACCACCCCAGCGAGGTAGCACAGCTCGGCGTCACCGATGCACGGTCGCGCGCACATGAACCAGAGAAGTCGCGCCCCTCGGCCGACATTGGCTGTTGGCCATCGGCGGGTAGCTTGTAGCCTAGGGGGGCACGGGACGTCCCTCAGGTCCGTTCGAGACGCCGCCGAGCCGGGCGCCGCGCCCGGCGAGTGTCCGGGCAGTACGAGCAACGCACCGGAAGGCCGTGGCCGACAACCACGGAGACGATCATCGAACGATGGGAGACAGCGGAGGCGAGGCCCGAAGAAGGCCCCACAACGAGAGCCGAGCGCGGACTGAAGTCGCACGGAGGTGGGAGAAGGGCCGGGCCCTACCGGCAAGCAGGAAAGTCCTCGACAGCCTGTGACGACAGCACGTTCGCATAGACCATTTCCATCGGCGAGCCGTACCGATCACATTCGGGAGCTGCAGGAAGGGTTCGGAACCGCTCCAGTGGCTGCGACGGCGTGAGCGCCGACACGAACGCATCGGCAATGTCGTCCCAGGCGACGTGCTTGTGCGGAAATGACCGAGCAATCTGGCAGACCTCGTCGGAAACGGAAGGCCGGAGATTGCCCAACACCGCGACACATTCTCGGAATCCCGCTTTCGCCTTCGCCTTCTTCGGGAAACTCATGGGTGTTTCGCCGGCGAGGGCCCAGAAGTACACCTCCGGATGAACCTCGCGGACGAGTCCACGAGCTTTCGAACAGCGTCGCAGCAACGAGTCGACCTCCTGAACCTTACGCGCGATTGCGAACGCCTGCTGCGAAAGTCCCTTGCCAGCGGCGGCTCTACTCGCGCGATTGGCATCCTCGAAGTTGTCGATTCCGAGGACTGCACGAATGGGCGCCGGAAAAACGCTGCTGCGTCGACGCCCAAGCCTGAGCCTCGCCTCCAGATCGCACATTCGACCCTCAGCACCATCGGGCAAACCGATGGGAAGGTCGACGAAGATGCGGTCGGAATCACCCACAGTCCGGACCAAATCGGCAAGCATGGGAACACCCCAACGGATCCCCGCAAGCGGCTCGATTGCGACGTAGAGCCAGCCTGTACGGCAGCCATCGACCCCGTATGCCGTAAAGGACAAACGGTTTCTTCGTAGCTCACCCGGATCGAGAGCGCGCTCAGGCCAGAACATGGTTCGGCCACAAGCCGAGTCGATCACGATCGACAAGCGCGACGTCGTGCTCCAGAGCCAGTGCACGGGCACCTTCGGTGAACCCCACCGCATTCGTAATCGCGACCAGCTGGGAATGATTCAGCTGATAGCGGTCTCGGGCCCTCAGGAGGTCGCGTACGGCCTCTTCTCCGGTGAGGCGGTCACGCTCGGTCGTGTGCTTCGCTTGAACCACGGCGACGGTGGCATGCCTGCGACGGTGCCGTAGCAGGGCATCCGCCCCTCCATCACCCGATCGCGGCGTCTCCGAGGCCTCCCAGTCGCCGCTCTCACGCGCCCGATCGACGACCCAGTGCTCGAAGCCGTGCCAGTCAAGGCGGTCGATCTCGACAGGATCGAACGCGTCGGCACCACTCATCCCCGTCAGCAACGCAGCATTGTCGACGTCGCTCAAGGTCGGAGGCCACAACGCCGCGCGCGCGAGAGAACGCTTGCGGCGCATGAGATCGTTCAGCACGCAGTCGAAGGAGCGCTCCCGATGGGCAGGATGAATCGCCAAGGGCAGGTGGACCGTGACATCGCGCTCCTGCCCGATCCGGTAGATGCGATCGTTGCACTGCTCCTCCACGGCAGGGTTCCACCAGCGGCTGAGGTGAATGACATGGGTCGCGGCAGTCAGGGTCAGGCCGACGCCGGCCGCGCGCGGGGACAAGATCAAAACGTCGAAACCTCCGTCGTTCTCCAGATGGCGCTGAAATGCCGAAACGTACGCCTTCCGCCTCGCGATAGTGGTCGCCCCATTGATGATGCGAACCTCATTGAGTCCGAACTCCGAACGGATCCACTGCGCGACGAACGCCTGCATCCTGCGATGTTCGGTAAAGATCAACGACCGCTCGCCGCGGGCATGAATGCGCCCAAGGATGCGGCGGAACGAGTCGAATCGTGCGGAGCGCGCGAAGTACGCCGCCAAGTCGCCCTGGACCGTGTCAGGAGGCTCAGGGTGAAGTGAAACACCCCGTATGTGGTGGAGCAGCTTCAGCGCAGCACCGCGGGCACCGTCGAGGAGATGCTGTCGGGCAAGCTCGTACGCCTGTGCCTGGACCGAAGGCATCGTCGCGGGGTAGACCCGGAAATCCTTGCGCGGGAGGCCAACGAGGACATCCTCCTTCAGGCGGCGCTGTCCGACCGGGGGATAGCGCTTGTCGTGAGTCTCGATGGGCAGGAAAAGCCGCGCGTGCAGCTCCCGCATCTTGTCCTCGGTGACCTTGCCGTACTTCTCAAGAAACTGCTTGAGCGTGTGCAGGCGCCCCGGAACCACCGCGTCCATCACCGCCCACAAATCCACCACATGGTTCTCGAGGGGCGTGCCGGTCAAACCGATGCGGAAGTCGGCTCGAACCCCCCTCGCTGCGAGCGCCATCAGGGTCTTCGCGTTCTTGATCTTCTGGATTTCATCAAAGACGACGACGGAGAAGTGGACGTTCCGAAAGCTGTGCTGATAGCTCGCCAAGGTCTCGTACGTCGTCAGTACCCACCATTCGTGCCCACGCCCCTGCTCGATCGAAGCTCGAAGGGTTTCGAAGGCAAGTCGGGGGGCGCCATCATCGGTGTCACGGCCGGCAAGGCCCGCGGTGCGCAGTTCCGAGAGTCCGGGACCATAGGCATCGATGCGCGCCCCGAGTCCCGTTCCCGCCAAATGGGTCTGCTCCTCCGCCTGCCAAGTGCGTAGCAACCCCGTCGGGGCGACAACCAAAACGGGCCGGCGCTCGTCATCCGGTGCTTCGGACATCCAAGCCTTCAACCAAGCGAGAAAGGCCAGGGTCTGGAGGGTCTTCCCCAACCCCTGATCATCAGCGTTCAGGAGACCAGGATGACCCGAGCACCACCCCTCCACCTGCCACGCGAGCGCGTCGTGCTGATGATCGAGCAGCGGCGTGCGGACTGCATCCGGCACGTCGGGCCCGGGGGCCTGACGGGGTGCGCCTTGAGGCGCCCAGTTCTCCTCCACGAAGTTCTCGTGAACGATGACGACGGTGCGGTCAGGACGCTCCTGGTCGTCGGGGCCGCGAGAATCGGTCGTCTCGTCCTCTGGAATCGGCTCGGGAGCTTCCGCTGCGACAACGTTCGCGAGCTTCTCCCGGACTTCCGGCGTCGCCGGGATCTGGTCCCCCTGGTGCAAAACGTGGGACGCGCCCTCGGCAATTGCGGTATCGACCTTGTCGCGCAGCGTCGCGACCGTCTCTGGCGTGAGGTTGACCCAGACCCCTCCGAGCTCCAGAGCGAAGCTCTCGGGCAGCCACTCATTCGAAGGACGAGGAAGAAAGTCCAGCTTGGGCGGGTGCCACAGACCAATCCCGATCGCGCGATCGGCGTACTCCGGCGTCTCCACGAACAGATCTGCGACACGCGCCTCGATGTCCTCATCGACGACGTCACCGTCCACCTCATCGGGAGATCGATCCGTGCGCGCAGCGAGACGCTCGGCAATCGCCGCGCGAGGATTGGCAGCAAATGCCCGGCGCTCGGCGGGCCCCGCCTGCTGCTTCTCGCGCACGACATGAAGTGCGGTCTCGAGATCGTCATCGACGATGAGGTAGGTCTGCCGGGCGAGGAGATAGCTCCGCTTGGCCGATTCGAACGCCCGGAAACCCGTGTGTGCGTGCGACTGAAAAGCCTCGAGAAGCTCGGAGGGCAGCATTGCGTCCTGTTCGGAAAGGGACCTCCCTTCCTCCTCCGCCTGCCGTGCGGCGTCGGCATCGAAAAGCACAGGATCGAAGTCCAAATCCTCCGGGGTACCAGTCAGCGTCAACGACAGGGCAGTGCCCGTATAGATGCGCAGACCGCGAAGGAATGCGCTCATCTCGACCGGATCGCTGTGCTCCTGGTCCGAGTCGAGGAGACGACGGAACCGGGCAAGGGCGTCCCAGTGAGCCGGCAAGTCGACCGAGCCCGCCTCAAACGCATCGGCAAGCTCCGCGAGCGAGAATTGAGGGTCGGGAATGAGAAACACACCTTGCGCGGTTTCGAGGAATGCGCCGCGCCGGCGGGCGACGGCGGGGCGACCTGCGTCGAGCCAACGTGCATGCAGCTCGAAGCTCGACGACCCGATGACCCCGCTCGTCTCGGCCCCAAGTGCGTATGGGGGACACCCTGGAAGTCCAAGAGAGCGCGCCTGTCCCGCGGTCAGAGCGGCGACAGCAGTGTGTGTCGCGACGAGACGGTCGGTCTCGATGCGCACGCTCTCCGGGTGGGTCTCGCCATACTGGCGAAGCGCTCCCAGGCCATCGCAACGCCCCGCATCCCCCGCGGCCCATCCGTCGATGTCGGGAGATGGTGGGCTCGTGCGGAGCATTCGGCCGAAGAAGCCCGGGGAAGGGGTCTTCGCGGTGAAGACGACGTGCTCGTCGTCGTAGGTGTGGTCGAGACCGATCATCGCCTGAGCGCCGTCAGCACCTTGTTGCGCCAATCACCCAGGTGCACGATGCGTTCAGGTCGCCCCGGACCCGCGATGCGCCGGAACTGATCGCAGGTGTACGAGTCCTCATAGGGCACCAGGGCGTCGGAGTCCCCGGGAGGAAAGACCCACGTCGGGAAGCTGTGGGACCCCTCGACGACCCAGCGCCCCTGCACGTTCATGATCAACAGGCACTTGGCTCGGTCCTGCGACGACTGAGAGCGGTTGCGACCGAACGCGAGCGGGACCTCGTCGTGCTGGCAGCGGAGACGTTTCGCAACACTGGTTCCGGCGTCGCTCAATGCGAACCAGGCCTGCGAGATGAGACCGTCGTTGAAGAGGTCCATCCAGAGGCGCTTTCGATCCGACCACATGTGCGAGCGATCAGCGCGCGTCACGATATCGAAGAACACCTCGATGGTGGCGCCCGCAAGCCACTGCAAGATCACGCGCCGCGCACCCGCGGAAATGAGCGACCAGACACCGGTGCATCGTATTCGGGGATCGCCGTAGGCGGCGAGGAGACGAGCTTCAATCACGCGCTGAAGATCTGAATCCGGGGCCTGCTGTTCCCACGGCTTAAGCAGCGCATCGATGGCCTGCGCAGCACCGGCACCGTGTAGCGGCTCATCCTCGCCCGGAGGCTTGAGCCACGCGAGCAACCTGTGGGTCGCCGCAGGCTCGCCCTCGGCGATGCGAGGTGCGAGGGACGAGACGAAGAACGGATGGACTGAAGCCATCAGACCGGGCCCATGCGGAGCCTCCACCCCGAGACCGCGCACTGCGGCGAAAGGATCGTCCCGCCCGACCATGAAGGCCGCGAGGACGTGCGCTGGCGAAGATTCGAGATCGAAGATGCGAAACTGCGTGACCAAAGCCTCGACGGGCAATCCCGCTTCGCGCCAGTGGACCTTCAGCACCGGGGCGAGAGCCCGAGTCAGCCTCGACCCCGATTCGAACGTCTCGATGTACTTCCGGAACAACGTGCGCAGATATGGACGATTTACGCCCGGGCGAACCTGTTCGAGTAGGAATTGGAGCAGGTCCGCATACCGCGCGTGACGCCACAAGCCGCTGTCGATCAACGCACGGGCTGCACGATCGACATCGGTCCAGTAGAAGTCGCTCCAATCGCCCGATCGGCGGCGACGGTCAGCGTCGCGGACGAGTTGCATGGGGTCCGTCTCTACCTCCTCGTCCTCCACGTGGGGCCAGGACCGAGCGATGCTCGCAGCCGCCCTCTGCACGGCGACGGGCTCGTCCGGCATGGAACGCCACGCAACCGCGCTGCCCTTCCTCAAACGCGCCGAGAGCGAAGTCATGGAAGGGTTTCGTCCAACACGGCCGGCAGATTGGCCCGCCCGCGCGTGAGCTGGGAGCGGATCTGTTCGACCTCAAGCCGATCACGCGGTGTCTGGAGTATGAATCGAATGTCGATCCGCCGATTCTGGTCTCTCGCCTCGTCGGTGTCCTTCTGATTGATCGGCCGCGTCTCGCCGTAGCCGGCGAAGGAGAGAACCGGCTGTCCACGCAGGTTGAGGTACTCGTGAAGCTCGGGCCGATCGCGTGTCATGACGCGCAGCGTCTCGGCGCCTCGGCGCGCCGAGAGATCGTAGTTGTCGAGCATCTTCTCGCGTTCCCGAAGCTCGAAGCTGAGCCCGACGTCATCGGTGTGACCCTCAATCTGAATGGTCTCGATGGCGGCGACCGCACCTTCACAGGTCACGTCGATGTCGAGGCTCGGAGCGAGCGTGTAGCAGGGAAGTGTCTCGGCGAGCGCATCGCCGACCGCGTGAGCGACCTGTTCGGCGGGACTACCTTCTCGGATGCGCCACTTCCCGGGGTCGAACAGCCTGTCGGCACGGAAGCGAATGACGCCGTCAATCGTGTCCACGGTGACCTGGACTCCCGGAATGCTCTGACGAATACGCTGCGCCAAGCGCTCAAGGAGCCTCTCACGCGCCACAAAGCCATGCTCGACATAGGCAGCAAGAGAATCCGGGTCCAGCATCTCGGCGAGCTGCATCCGGAGCCGATCGCGGTCGCGCCGGCACGCATCGAGCACGCGCGCGAGCTCGTCGATTTCCGCCAGGAGACGGTCGACCTCCGCCTCAAGGCGGGTGACCTCGGACGAAAAATGCTCGGCCTGCACTTGGGCATCGTCTCGCTCGATGCGCATCCGCTCGAGGTCCCGCTGCAAGAGGACGATTTGCGCAGAGAGATCGTCGATCGTCGCAGTGGCCGCCGCGAGTTCGGCACGAAGCGCGTCTATGCGGGCACGCAGCTCGGTGATCGTGCGATTCGCCTCAGCGAGGCGATCAACGAGCGCCCGTCTCTCCTGCTCGAGACGATCGGCCCGTCGACGCTCGTTCGCAAGCGCCTCTTCGAGCTGACGCTTGTCGTCATTGGCCTCCGCTAGACGATCGGCCAGCTCAAGCCGCTCCTGCTCGAGACGCTGGAGCCGCTCACGCTCATACGCAATCGCCTCCTCGAGACGGATGATCGCGCCGTGGACCTCCGAGAGCTCAAGCTTGAGAGCCTCGTGCTCGCTGAGTGGCACCATCTCCTCAGGCTGGATCTGCGTGGCGAAGAATGCCAGGAGCACGAGGAGGATGAACAGGAACGACACCGTGAGATCCGTCATCGACACAAAGACGGATTCGCCATCTTCCTCGGCATGTCGGCGTCGCATTCCGGCAACCGCCATCGCAGGCTACTCCTCCGATGCGGGGACGAACGGCTCGGCTTGCGCGATCACCGCCTCAAGCCGATTGAGCGCCCGACCGAACTCCTCGTTCACCTTCGTCTTGAACGTACCAATCTCCTCGATGCTCGCTTGGAGATCGGTCTCGATCTTGGTAAAGGCGTCGCCGAGCTGGTCGTCGATTTCGCGATATCGGCCGATGACGTCCCTGAATTCGGTCACGGAGCGGTCCAACGTGCGCAATCCGTCTTGCACCGCGGCATGGGACGCCTCGACCACCTCGTGTGTGTGCCGGAGGATCGATTCCGTCCGCTCGGAGGTCTCGCGCATCGACTGAGTAGACGCTTGGATTTCCGTGATGGAGTCGCGGATCGGGCCGGTCGCCTCGGAGAGGGATTCGCTCGACGCACGAAGTTGCTCACTCGAGGAGGTCACGACGGTCGCGCTGCCATCGATGGACTCCGCGTACTTCCCGAGTCGTGCGGTGGAATCGTCGATGCCGGCTGAGAGACGTTCGACCCTCTCCACGAGGGAGCCCACCGCTTCGTCGACGCTCCCGGTCATCGTCTCCGAAGAACGGTCGAGGCGCCCGGCCGCGTCGTCGAGCCTCGTGGAAACGGTTTCCATGACGTCCTTCATCTCGCGGACCGAGCGTTCGACACCCTCGACAAGCTGCCCGCTCACGCTCCCCACCAACGATTCGATCCCCTGGTTCGTGCCACTGGAGATGTTGTCGATGACGGGCTGCATGGCTTGCCCAATCGATTCACGGATGGCGTTCGGGAGGTCCTCTTTGAGCGGCTGGGCAATCTGGGCGACCAGCTCCGTGCTGAATGCCTGAAGCTGAACAGTCTGCTCCTCTGCCTGCACGAGCAGATCGCGAAGCACGCCCTGCTCGCTCATGTAGTCGCAGCCGTGCTCGATGTCCGCGCACAGGGCGTGCAGCGCCTCGTCCTTGTGTTTCGCAGAGAACCTGAGCACGAAGGTAAAGACGATCGAGCATGCGAGTCCCGTGAGCGACATGATGAACTTGGCGCTCGCGACGCTCAGAAGCTTCGTCAGACCAGCCAACGGGCCGCCGGCGGTCGAGTTGGATGCGAGCACTTGACCGGTCTGCTCGAGCGCAGCAACCAAGCCCAGAAAGGTCAGGAGCAACCCGACGGAGACGAACAGGGCGGGGACCTGCCGCCATATCCCCGCCTCAAGACCGAGGTCCTCGCGGTTGAAGAAGACGACAGGTCGGACCGTATTGCGCAGGGTTGCAGAGTCCGCCACAGGCGGGAGCGCAGTCTCGTTGAATTCCCGCCATGTGCGCTCCAACCGGGCAAGGTGAGCGCTTCGGGCGCGCGCCTGAGCGAATTCCCGATCGATATCGACGAGACGGTCTCGCGTGATCTTGCCGTCCCCCTCAACGCGGAGAATCGCCCGCACCGAACGCACGGCGCCGACAAAACGTCGAGTGACGACGTGGTAGCAGAGCGACAGACCTACCAACAACAGGAACAAGACGAGGGATACCCAGCCGGGCATGTCCTCGTCCGTCAGCGAACCCGCAAGGAAGAGGATGAAGTCGACGACCGTCCTCCCCGAGAAATCCTCGAGCCATGCGAACAAATCGACGAAGTTCATCTGGATTCAGCCATGGTGGGTCCAAACGCGAGCGCCGTGCTGTGCCTCACAGGAGTCGACATCGACGGAAAGCATCCCCGGGACGAAGGCTCACGCAGAGTCACAGGCAGCGAGGATGGGTCACATGTCGACAGCATTGCGTCCGTGCCGGATTGACGTGAAGGATGGTTCCGAACAAACGACATTCTACGCACTCGCCGTTGACACTCTGGTGAGCCCGATTGCGTCGCTTCCGAAGTCGACCTGTCTTGGCTCCGAAATCAACTGGACACGCCCAGGACCGATTTCTGTGAGTGCTGAATCGTGCACAGCCGGACTTGTCCACGCCTTGTCCACGCCTTGTCCACGGCGCCGCGCCCCTCTCAAGCTGGCGGAGCGGTGGGCAAGGGGTGGGGAAGTCCGGCCCCGAATTGGCCGATACGCGCTGTTCGTCGTGCTCATGCCGCCACCTTGGCGGGCTCGGCCGCAGACGGAAAGTGTGCATCTTCGATGATCGCATTCAACTTCTCTCGCGCCGCCTTGGCCCAGCCCTGCCACTTCGGTAGGCCGCCGCCGCCAAGTTCCCGGCCGTCACCGACCACGGCATGCCACTTTTTCGACCGGGAGCTGGGTGGTGACGAAGCCGTACCCGTGCCGAGCTGCCCGGCGTCCCGCACCGACTGAAGTTGATCCCTCTCTTGCGCACGACGAGGGGTTTCAATCCCCCGCGAACCGCGTTTCATGCGCGAGAGGAGAAAACGTCAATCGAGCCGGTAGCCGCAACCGGACTCGAGCACAAGGCCGTCCACTCCGGCATCGGTCTCGACCATGCACCTTGTGCCAGCGTCAGTCCTGCCCGGGTCGACGAGGTATCGCTTTTCACACGCGCGCTCGTCGACCACCGCTGCTCCGAGCGCCCCGTCGACGCCGGCAAGGAGTCCGCACCAACGCGCGTCCCAAAGGCGCTCAAGGTCTTGCCGTCGATCAAGTATCAGAAGCAGTCGCTGCCCTTGCCATCGGCGAGAATACCGCTTTACATCAGTATGTTAGTGGAGTACACCGCTTTCGCGCCCCACGCGCGGTAGGCCGCGTCGCGGTGCGCGACGTGCGTGCGTCCGCGCACCACGACCGACAGCGCGCGCGGCGTCCGCATACCCCAGCGACCCGCCGAGCTCCACCCCGGCGCCGGTCTCGCCGCTGCGCCGAATGTCGAACTCGACCGTCGACGTCAGCATCCGCCCCGCACCCAGGCCGAACGGACGTGAATCCTCCAGTCGGGCGAGAGCCTGCCCCTGGTCGGCAGCCAATTTGGGCACCGGCGCCATCGCCCCGCTGCGGGCTACGCCTACCTTACGACGCGTACCTTGTGGAGGTGGCCGAGAAGGTAGAAAGCCTCATCGCCGGGGCGATGGTGGATACGGCTCATGCACCGACCGCCGCTCTGGCGCTACCCCATCCGTCATAACCCAAGCATGACGGCGCCCGACATTACCCAGTGGACCAATGGACGGGCTCTTCGACGCCAGAACCATCAAGCGACTACACTTCGCCTGTTGGTGGCTGGCCACCTACGGAACTCCAGAATACGTTCTTCCGTAAGGCCAGATTCGCGTTGTACCGAGCGGGACGCAATGCCTCATCAATCCAGTTGCCGGAGGGAGATGGATGAACGATGAACACATGCCCTTGATCCTGTTCAACATCACCTGGATGAAGCACTACCGGGGGAAGACTCCGGATGACCCGATTCACGGAGGCGGTGCGTATCCCGATGAACACGGGCATGGGTTCGAGGTCGAGAATTTCCTGCCGATTGGGGGCTGGTACTACGGACACGGGGAACCACCGAGCAGCGGAGTCATCAAACTGGAGCGCGTAGACTCGGGCGTGGGGGACGCTGCGGAGTACCTGGACGGTGTAACGGTCGTCTTTGTAGCGACTCGGCCAGACGAGAGAGGTCGCGTTGTCGTCGGTTGGTATCGAAATGCCCGGGTGTGGCGCAATTTGAGACAAAGGCCAAGCGCCGGACACGACAGGTATTGTGCGGAAGCCAGGGTGGAGGACTGCATCCTGCTGGGAGTCGACGATCGCACGTTCGATGTTCCACCGGGTCGCAAGGAAGACGGCGTCTTTGGCATGGGCCGGACCATCCGCTATACGCTCGACGATCATGGCAACCCCGAAGCTGACGCCGAGAGTTTCCTTCCTAGACTCCAGGAGTACATCGAGGGCTCTACGCCCGTTCAGGAACCCGCCACCATGTCGCTCAACACCATCCTCTGTGGCCCGCCAGGCACGGGGAAGACCTACGCCACCGCCCAACGTTGTGTCGAGATTTGCGACGGGCCAGCGAAGCGCTCGGGCGAAGAAATCCGTGACCGCTATCGGGCGCTCGTAAAGGAGGGACGAGTCGAGTTCATCACCTTCCACCAGTCCTACGGCTACGAGGAGTTCGTCGAGGGTCTGCGCCCGGATACGGGAGGAGACGAAGCGAACGAGGAGGCGGGCCCCGGCATCCGCCTGGTCGCGACCGAAGGGGTGCTGAAGCGCATCGCGGAACGCGCCCGCAAGGTCGCAGAAGAGACGGACAGGGCCTTCGAGCTCGCCGACCGACGCATCCTCAAGATGGGTCTTGGCGATTCCGCGGACCCGGAGCAGCAAGGTATCTTCGGCGAGTGCATCGCGAACAATTACGTGGTGCTCGGCTACGGGGGCGACGTGGATTGGTCCGACGAGCGCTATGGCAATCCGGATCTGATACTGGCCCGCTGGCAGGAGAATGATCCCAACGCCACAGGAAGAAATCCGAACGTCAGCTTCGTCAACCAGCTCCGAAACACCATGCAAACAGGAGATCTGGTCATTGTCCCCAGGGGCTTTGAGCATTTCCGGGCGGTGGGTGAGGTGACCGGTCCCTATCGGTTCGTTCCACGGGACGACGGCGGGTACTTTCATCGCCGTGCCGTCCGCTGGCATTGGCATGATGGGGAGAATGGCATGCCCATCTCCGAAATCTACGATCGGCCACTGACACTGCCGACCATTTACAAGCTCGACAAGAGCGGCATTCGGCTCGAACGCCTGCAACGCTATCTCGGCCAAGTCGAAGGGTCGGGACGTCCTTCGCCCCACGTCCTCGTCATCGACGAGATCAACCGCGCCAATGTCTCGAAGGTCATGGGGGAGCTCGTGACGCTCCTGGAAGACGACAAGCGGGAGGGCCGGGCCAACGAGGTCGCGGTGACCCTGCCCCATTCCCGTCGGAGCTTCACCCTGCCCGCCAACCTGCACATCCTCGGCACCATGAACACCGCCGACCGGTCCATCGCCCTCCTCGACACCGCGCTCCGCCGTCGCTTCGACTTCGAGGAGCGGCTACCTGATCCCAAGAGGCTGCGCGACGCGGCCGAGGTGACGGACATCGATCTGCCCAAGGTGCTCCGCGCCATGAACGAACGTCTCGAATGGCTCATCGACCGCGACCACCTGATCGGCCACGCCTGGCTGATGGGGGCACGCACCAGGGAGGATGTGGACCGGGCCATGCGGCGCAAGATCATCCCCCTCATCGCCGAGTACTTCTACGACGACTGGGAGAAGGTTCGGGCGGTTCTCGGCGGCACCGCGGACTTTGTGCAGAGGAAGCGGCTCGACCCGCCGCCCGGTCTCGACGATCCGGGCGAGGTCCGCTACCGCTGGACGGTGCGGACGAAATTCAAGAAAAATGCCTACAAGCGGCTGGTCGCCGGCGCGGCGGCGGCTGATCGGGCGGGCTGACGTCGCCGCCATGACGCCCACCTCTTGGACCCGCCGGGAGTGGGAGGCGCTGCCGATCGGCGACGGCGGCGTGCCGGAGAAGGAGGCCGGCCGACTCCTCGCCCTCGCGGAGCGCGCGGCCCGGCGGTTGAAGCTGCCCAGCCCAGAGACCGCGGTCCTCGCCCGTATCCATCGGGGCCTACGGGCCGGGCAGGTGGTGGGCGTCCTCGTCACCCCGAGGACCTCCCTGGAGATCCTGCCCAAGATCGACGGCGAGGATGGCGCGGTGCGTACGGCCCTCGTCCGCATGCTCGCGGTCGCCTGGGAGCTGCGCGTGGCCGATGGCGAGTTGGCCGCCCTGGACACCCAGCGGCACGACTTGCTGGAGCTCCTCGTCGGGCTGTTCGCGGGTCGGCTGCTCGCCGCCGTGCGCTGTGGTCTGCTGCACCGGTACGTGGCGCATGAAGAAGACCTCAAGTGGCTCCGTGGCAGGCTTGACGTCACGCGACAGGTGACGCATCTCGCGGTTCGGCCGGACCGTCTCGCCTGCCGCTTTGACGAGCTGTCCCCGGACACGCCCCTCAATCGGATCCTCAAGGCGGCGGTGTCGCGGCTCGACCGCCTCACTAGGTCCCCCACCAACTCCCGGCGGCTGGCCGAGCTGGCCGCTCGCTTCGAGGCGGTGAGCGACAGCGCCGATCCGCTCCGCGAGCCCGTGCGGCTTGACCGCACCAACACCGCCTTCCACGATCTCCACCGCCTCGCCCGCCTCTTCCTCGCAGGGGACTGGCAGAGCACAGCGGGGGGCCACGCGGCGGGCTTCGCCCTGCTCTTCCCCATGAACGACCTCTTCGAGGCGTTCATCGGCAAGAGCCTGCAACGCGCCTTCGCGTCCCGTCGCACCGTCACCGTCCGACTTCAGGACTGCCGCCACCACGCCTTGAGCGAAAAGAAGATCGACAGGAAGGACAAACCGCTCTTCGCCCTCAAGCCCGACGCGGTGATCGAGATCCCACCGGACCGCCTCATCGTCCTCGATACGAAGTGGAAGCGCCTCGCATCGCACAAAACGACCCTAGGCGTGGAGGGGTCCGACGTCTATCAGATGCTCGCTTATGGTCGGGCCTACGGCGCCACGCGCCTCGTACTCCTCTACCCCTGGGACAGGAAAACGGGCGAGGCGGAGGGGATCATCCGTCGCTGGACGGTGGCCGCCGCCGATGGCCAGACCGACATCAATTGCTACCTGGACGTCGCGACGATCGACGTCAGCCGGCCCGACCGGGGTCGGGTGGCAGCGATTCTCCGCGCCACCGTCGGCTCCTCGGACGCCGACCAAGACCTCTCGCGGGCGGCGTGACGGCCATGTCACGTACCTCTGCTGCCCCGGCACGGACGGCGATGGACCGTAGCGAACGGGGTGAAGTGCTTCACGAGCCGGATGAATCCATTCGGGCGGGTCCAATCCCCGCATCGATTTCATAGACAACGGCCCGACCGCCGTCGGCACTGTGTGCAGGACACCGCGCTGACCTAGAAGGCCGTCGCGTAGGGCGCGATATGATGCTGTCGACGAGAAGGCGCCGATCGCCGAGCCGGCGAGCAGGACGAGGAACGTCGACCCCATTGGCAGGGGACCGCGCCATCGGCGCAGCGGACTTCCCCAGCCTGTTCGAGCCCGCCGGCCGAGCGGCTTCGCCGCCATCGTGCGCCGGACCCTGCGCGCGCTCGACGAGCGCAGCCCAAGCGCGCCATCGACGCCGGCAACGAAACCGACATCTGCTGCATCATGGTGCTCATGGGAGACTCGGTCTGAGCGCCACCACCAGTCCCTCGCTTTGCGCATCAGCGAGGTGGCCTGCTTCGCATCGACCGCTTCACCGCCATGCCCGCCGCGTGGGGAACCAGGTCCGACGTATCCGTTCCGTCAGGCCGTGCCGACCCGAACGAATGAAGGTAGTCACTGCGCGCAGTGCGTGGAAATTCGTCGTTTGGGCGCATCGAACGTAGCAGCCCGCCGGTCAATTCCACGGCTTCGCGGAACGGTTACGGTCCGACCGATGGCCCCGCAGACAGTCGGCAAAGTACTCGACCGAAAGCCGAGGTGAGTTTTACAAATAGTTGATGTAAAACACATAATTTCGTTTTGACCGCAGCCCTTCCCCACGAACTTACCAACCTGGACTGACTAGCGATCCGTGGGCGAACCGGAGCTGGCTCGTAAACGTTCCGTCGGGCCGTGCTGGTCTGGCCGGGCGGAGGTATTCAACGGCCGCAGCGTGCAGAGATCCGCTGTCTGCGCACGCCGAAGTCCGCGGCCGGCCGGATTACTCCCCGGCCCGACGGAACGTTTATTGCGCCAGGCAAAGCTTGGTGAGGGAGGAAGCCA
>MKWU01004465.1_pt1 | contig 16516 bp, 16 predicted proteins | sample 809101 | NCBI WGS metagenome assembly MKWU01 (sample SAMN05860141, study PRJNA318959) | sponge metagenome | host: Aplysina aerophoba | place: Slovenia: Piran, Adriatic Sea, Gulf of Piran | collected 2013-05-07 | reverse complement strand
GGATCGACGCTATGCGCGCCACCGCCGCCCCGTCCCGCAATTTGCGGCTGATCTGGGACTGTGACATCAGACAAGCCTGTCACGCCTGAATCGCTTTGTCCAGACCTTCTTCTATGGACATGGTAGGCCTAGCCCGAGATCGAGAAACCGCCGTCCACGGGTATCGAGACGCCCGTTACGTAGTCGGATGCCCGGCTGGCAAGAAACACGGCGATACCGGCGTGGTCCTGCGGCGTGCCCCAGCGCCCCGCGGGCATGCGCGCGAGCTGGCGCTCGTACAGTCCCGGGACCTCCTCGCGGGCCTGGCGGGTCAGCTCGGTCTCGATCCAGCCGGGCAGCACCGCGTTGACCTGGATGCCGTCCGCCGCCCATGCCGTGGCCAGGACCTTCGTCAGCTGCACGATCCCGCCCTTGCTGGCCGCGTAGGCCGCGGAATAGGGCGCACCGAACAGCGAGAACATGGAGCCGATGTTGATGACCTTGCCGCCGCCGGCGCGGCGCATCAGCGGGTAGGCCGCCTGGCTGCAGCGAAAGGCGCTGGTCAGGTTGGTTTCCATGACCCAGCGCCAGTCGTCCACGGAAAGGTCCTGGGGCATGCCCCGTACCGTGCTGCCGGCGTTGTTGACCAGGATATCGAGACCGCCAAAGGCGGCTTCGGACGCCGCCGCCACGTCGTCGGCGGCGCCGTCCTCGGTGAGGTCTGCTGCAAGGGCCTGCGCGTCCGGGCCGAGTTCGCGCAGTCGCCGGACTGCCGTCGCGTTCTTTTCCCGGTCGCGTCCGACCACCAGGATCCGTGCGCCTGCCACAGCAAGGCCCTCGGCCATTCCAAGGCCGATACCGCCGTTGCCGCCGGTCACGACCGCAACCCGTCCCGAAAGATCGAACAGTTCCATGCGTGTGCTCTCCGAATGTGGATGGTCCCGAACGCGCGTGCCGATCCGGCCGTCGCGCTACAGGCTGATCACGCCGTAGACGCCGACGCCGACAATCAGGGGACCGACCTGGACCACGTAGGTGGATTTCGGCTCCATCCTGCCGTTGCACGGATTGATCCAGTCATACTCGACCCAGCCCTCACCCTGCCGCTCGGCGATCCTGATCATTTCCCTGACAAAGAAGCGGCCCTGGCGGTCGCGGGACCCGATGATCGACTGGCCCGGCCGGACCGTGAACAGCGCGTTGAACCACATGCGCCCGAGCGTGTCGATCACGAAAACGTAGAGGTCCCTGTCGATGAAGGCCCCCGACGGATCGGCGAAACGCGGAAACGCCCCGTAGGGCCCCTCCTTTTCGAGGACGGCGGCAGCATCGAGCGCCATGAGCCGGGCATCCTCGAGCGTGGTGCCGGAACACGCCGCCCTGGCCGGCGCTGCGAGAAGACAGCCGATAAGGATGATCACGAGGAGACAGTATTGCCGCACGGCACCAATCCCGCAGTGAGACCGGACCACCATAGACCAGGTGCGGCCGGGAACGGTAACCGGGCATGAACAGGTTGATCGTTCGGGGCCAAGCCGGTAAACGGCACGGGCGGCGCCCGCGTCTGCCGCACCGACCAGTGGAGCCCGATCATGACCGAACGCTACCAGACCATCGACGTGCGGCCGGTGGCCGGTGCGCTGGGTGCGGAAATCCACGGTGTCGATCTCTCCGGTGAGGTTCCCGGCGGGCAGTTTGCCGAGATCCGCCGTGCGTTCGGTGACTACGGGGTCATCTTCTTTCGCGACCAGGCCCTGAAGCCTGAACAGCACATCGCCTTCGCGGAGCGGTGGGCTCCGATCGACGTCAACCGCTTCTTCACCCACGTGGACGGGTATCCGCAGATTGCCCAGGTTCTCAAGGAACCCGACCAGCGCGACAATATCGGTGGCGGCTGGCACACGGACCACTCATACGATGTCGAGCCGGCCATGGGTTCGATCCTGTACGCGCTCGAGGTGCCGGAGTCGGGCGGGGATACCATGTTCTCGAGCATGTACCGGGCCTACGAGACGCTCTCCGACGGCCTGAAGTCGGTGCTGGAAGGCCTGAAGGCGCGCCATTCCAGTCGGCATGTGTTCGGAGCGGCGCGGGCGCAGCGCAGCGACGATACCGTTGGCAGGATCACCAACCCGCATCTTGCGACCCAGGACGCGGTCCATCCCGTGGTGATCCGCCACCCGGAAACCGGGCGCAAGGCACTCTACGTCAACCCGGGGTTCACACTCGGCTTCGACGGATGGACCGACGAGGAGTCGCGACCACTGCTTGACCATCTCTATGCCCATGCGTCCCGGCCCGATTTTACCTGCCGGTTTCGCTGGGAACCGGGCTCCATCGCCTTCTGGGACAATCGGGCCACGTGGCACCGGGCACTGAACGACTATCCGGGCCAGCGCCGGTTGATGCACCGGGTTACGGTCCGGGGCTCGGCCCTGGAAGGAACCGTGCACTGACCGGACGCAGGCCACGGCGATCTTCGTTCCGGAGACGACCAACCCATGCCAGACATCACCTTGCCGGATGGAAGCATCCGGCAGTATGACCGACCGGTGACCGGGGCGGAGATCGCTGCGGACATCGGTCCCGGGCTTGCCCGTGCCGCGCTGGTCGCGGTCGTGGACGATCGCGAACTCGACCTGGACCAGGCCATCGAAACCAATGCCGCCGTCTCCCTGCTCACGCGGCGGGACGAGGCCGCGCTCGAGATCATCCGCCACGACGCGGCCCACGTCATGGCCGAGGCCGTCCTGGAACTCTATCCGGAAACCCAGGTCACGATCGGCCCGGCGATCGAGAACGGGTTCTATTACGATTTTCACCGTCCGGAGCCGTTTACGCTCGAGGATCTCGGACGCATCGAGCGGCGCATGCACGAGATCGTGGACCGGGACGAGCCAATCCGTCGCGAGGTCTGGAGCCGCGAGGAAGCGGTCGAGCATTACCGTCGGACGGATGAACCGTTCAAGGTGGAGATCGTCGAGCAGATCGACCGGGACCAGATCCTGTCATTCTACCGCCAGGGTGGGTTCCTTGACCTGTGCCGGGGGCCACACGCCCCGTCCACCGGCCACGTCGGTCACGCCTTCAAGCTGATGAGCGTGGCAGGAGCCTATTGGAGGGGAGATTCACGCCGGCCGATGCTGCAGCGCATCTACGGGACGGCCTGGCCGGACGAGAAGCGGCTGAAGGCGTACCTGACAATGCTGGAGGAAGCCGAGCGTCGGGACCACCGCCGACTCGGCCGCGACCTGGGCCTGTTCCACATCCAGGAGGAGGCAACCGGTTCGGTGTTCTGGCACCCGAAGGGCTGGACGCTGTACCGGGAAATCGAGCGTCATATGCGCCGCCGGCTCGATGCGCACGGATATATGGAGGTCAGGACGCCGCAGCTGATCGACCGGTCGCTGTGGGAGGCCTCGGGGCACTGGGAGAAGTTCCGCGAGAACATGTTCATCGCCGAAAGCGAGGATGAGCGCATCCTGGCACTCAAGCCGATGAACTGTCCGGGCCATGTGCAGATCTACAAGCAGGGCATCAAGAGTTACCGTGACCTGCCGCTGCGCATGGCGGAGTTCGGGTCATGTCACCGCAACGAACCGTCCGGTGCCCTGCATGGAATCATGCGCGTTCGTGCCTTCACCCAGGACGACGCCCATATCTTCTGCACCGAGGACCAGGTTACCTCCGAGAGCATCGAGTTCTGCGACCTGCTGCGGCAGATCTACTCCGACTTCGGGTTCAGGGATATCCGCGTCAAGTTTTCAGACCGGCCCGAGGTCCGGGCCGGGTCGGACGAGACCTGGGATAGGGCCGAGGAAGCCCTGCGGGTTGCCTGCGACGCGGCCGGGCTGGAAACCAGCCTCAATCCGGGTGAGGGCGCTTTCTACGGCCCCAAGCTCGAATTCGTGCTGCGCGACGCCATCGGGCGCGACTGGCAGTGCGGTACCCTGCAGGTCGACTTCGTCCTGCCCGAACGTCTGGATGCGGTGTACGTCGCGGCGGACGGTAGCCGGCAGCGGCCGGTGATGCTGCACCGCGCGATCCTCGGATCGATCGAGCGCTGGCTCGGCATCCTCATCGAGCAGTACGCCGGACGTTTCCCGTTGTGGCTCGCCCCGGTTCAGGTGGTGGTTGCGACGGTCACCGACGCGGCGACCGACTACGCCGCCAGCGTTGCTGCGCGCTGCCGCGATGCGGGGCTCAGGGTGGGGACCGACACGCGCAACGAGAAGATCGGCTACAAGGTCCGCGAACACAGCGCGGCGAAGATTCCGGTCATGCTGGTGGTCGGCGCACGCGAGGCCGAGCAGAAAACGGTGGCCATCCGCCGCCTGGGCGGCAAGGCACAGGAAACACTTGCGCTCTCCGAAGCCATTCATGCACTCTGCACCGAGGCAGCCGCGCCCGAGTGACCGGTATGGTCGCGGGCATGCGCCGGTTTGCACAACACAGGGAGGAAGTAGATCGCCAGACCACCGTACTTTCACCAGCAACCCGCAAAGGACGGGCCGCGGGTGAACCGCGATATTTTCCACGAAACCGTTCGGTGCATTGCCCCGGATGGGGAGCAGCTTGGTGTGATGTCAACGTCAAGTGCCATTGAAGTGGCAGAATCATACGGACTTGACCTGGTCGAGGTCTCGCCCAATGCGAGCCCGCCAGTATGCAAGATTATGGATTTCGGAAAGTTCAAATACGAATCTCAAAAGAAAAAGAACGAGGCCAAGAAAAAACAGAAGCTGATCGACGTCAAGGAAATCAAACTTCGACCAAATATTGATGAACACGATTACCAAGTCAAAATGAAGAATGTCACCAAGTTCCTGAACGGTGGCGACAAGGTCAAGGTCACGCTGCGGTTTCGCGGCCGGGAGATGGCGCACCAGGAACTGGGCGTCAACGTGCTGAACCGGGTTCGGGGCGATACGGAGGAGATCGCCAAGGTCGAGGCCTTTCCCAGGCTGGAAGGCAGGCAGATGGTGATGGTGATCGCCCCGAAATAGTCCGCCGGACGGAGTTGTCCATGGCCGGCAACGTGCCGGTGCATCCTGAAATCCCGACAGGGCGAACCGGGGTCCTCCTGATCAATCTCGGAACCCCGGCAGCACCTGATGTGCGCTCGATCCGCCGGTTTCTTGCCGAGTTCCTCTCCGACAGACGTGTCATCGAGCTGAATCCGCTGTTGTGGCAGCCGGTGCTGCGGCTCGTCATCCTGAAGCTGCGTCCGGCAAGGCTGGTCGAAACCTATCGCGGGATCTGGGATGCGGAGACCGGCGAGTCCCCGCTCAGGGTACACAGCCGCGAGCAGGCGGTGCGGCTGGGCGAACGCATGGATCTGGCGGGGCGCCGGATCGAGGTTGCCTGGGCGGTGCGCTACGGTTCGCCGTCGATCGAGGACGGGATCGCGGAACTTACCGCGAAGGGATGCCGAAACATCCTGCTGTTCGCGCTCTACCCGCAATATAGCGCCACCACCACGGCCAGCGCCTACGACGCGGCGTTCCGGGTGCTCCAGCGCATGCGCTGGCAGCCGGCGGTCCGGACGGCAGGACCGTATCACGATGATCCCGCCTACATCGATGCGCTGGCCGCCAGCCTGCAGGAGCACGTCGGTGCGCTCGACTGGGTACCCGACCGCTACCTGGTTTCCTTTCACGGTCTGCCCAGGCGGTACTTCGACGCCGGTGATCCGTACCATTGCCACTGCGCCAAGACCACCCGGCTGCTGGCGGAGCGGCTGGGCTGGCCGGCCGACCGGTACTCGTTTGCCTTCCAGTCCCGGTTCGGACGGGAAGAGTGGCTGCGCCCATACATGAACGAGGTCCTGGACGCCCTGCCCGCGGACGGGTACCGCCGGGTCGTGGTCATCAGCCCGGGGTTTGCCGCCGATTGCGTCGAGACCCTCTCGGAGGTCGCGATCGAGTTCAGGCAGGCGTTTCTGGAGGCCGGCGGCCTGGAGTTCAGCTATGTTCCGTGCCTCAATGCCGAACCCCGCGCCATCGACATGCTGGAGACCCTGGTCCAGCGCGAGGTGTCGGGCTGGCCCGGATGATCGTCAGCCGAGTTGCGGGTCGACGTCAAGCCGCGCGACAATGCCCTCAAGATCCGGTGACGCCGGCGGATACAGGCTCATTACCAGCGGATCGTGCCCCGGTATGATGTGGTCCGGGGAATCGGCAAGCAGTTCCATGGTCGTGTAGCCGTTCATCATGTCGCCCAGGTTGTAGACGATCACGAACGGGTTGCGGTCCCGGAAGTTCTCGTAGAAGTGAGCACAGTCGGAGGCAACCACCATCCAGCCGCGCTGCGTCCAAACGCGCACGCACATCAGGCCGGCGGAGTGACCGCCGATCCTGTGTACCGACAGGCCCGGAACGAGCTCCTGGTCGCCGTCCACGAAACGCACCTTGTTGGTATAGACCTTGCGGACCATCTCGCAGACGTCGTCAACCTCGAAGGGACGCTGGATTGCCGGAAAGCACATGCAGCGACCGGTCGCATAGGACATTTCCGTGTCCTGGAGGATGAAGGTTGCGGCGGGAAACTCCGAAACACCGCCCGCATGGTCGTAGTGCAGGTGGCTGATGATCACGTTCTGCACGGTTGCGGCGTCAATCCCCATCAGTGCGAGACCCTCCGCAGGGGTCCGCAGCAACGGCGTGCCCCGCTTGGCGGAGGCTACATGTCCGAAGCCGGTATCGACCACGTAGGTGCGGTGCTCGTTGCGGATCACCCAGACGAAGTAGTCGAGCGGCATCGGCGCATCGTGCGGGTCCGTGTAGAGCATGTTGCCGTTGCGGGTGCGCTCCGCGTTGTGGGCGTACTTGACGGCAAAGACCTCGAACAGTTCGCGCTCTTCGGACCTGGGCATGACGGGTTCCCTTACTCAGGTGATGGCTGGCAGCGGCCGATTGCGCCAAGGTAGCCAGTGCGGCACTGTCAGGACAAGCAGACGGACAACTCGGGGACATGAGGATGGGAGACTGTGCTGTCGGGTTCATCGGAACCGGGGCGATGGGTGAACACATGTGCCGGAACGTGGCCCGGTCCGGACGATACGCGGTCCGGGCCTTCGACCTCGACGCCGAACCGCTCGAACGACTGGCAGGAGATGGTGTCGAGACCGCCACGGACGCAGCGGAACTCGCCAGTCGCAGCGATGTCGTGATCCTGTCGCTTCCCGGAGGCCCCGAGGTCGAACAGGTCGCCGAGGAGGTCCTGCTCCCGGCAGGGCGTCCGGGATGGATCGTCATTGACATGTCGACCACGCCGGTGGGCCTTACCCGCACGGTCGCGGCCCGTCTCGGCGAACGGTATGGCCGGTTCCTCGATGCGCCGGTTGCACGCACGCAGCAGGCGGCGGTGGACGGCACGTTGTCGATCATGGTCGGCGGCGATGCCGGCGATCTCGAGCAGGTTCGGGGCATTCTCGAATGCATGGGCTCCGATATCACCCACTGCGGCGGCGTCGGGGCCGGCCAGATCGCCAAGATCCTCAACAACATGGTGGTCTTTCAGAACGGTGTCGCGATCGCCGAGGCGCTGACGATCGGGGAACGGTCGGGCATGGAGCCGGCGGTTCTGCTCGACGTGATCAACCGCAGTTCCGGCGCGTCCTTCGTGGGGCAGAACCATGCAGCCAGGGCGATGGTGCCGAACCGCTTTCCGCTCAGGCAGTTTCCGGCCCGCTATGCGCTCAAGGACCTGTCCTACGCACTCATGCTTGCCGGTGACGGGGGTGTACGGGCGCCGGGTGCGGAACTCGCCGGCCGACTGCTGCAGCAGGCGATCGACATGGGTTGCGGGGATGAGTACTGGCCGACGATCATCAAGGCCGTACGATCCGGCACCAAGTGATCGGGCACGGCTACGGGGACCGGGGTGCCTGGGTCCTTCTGGCGTGGCTGGTAGCCGGCATCGTCGCAGTCCGGGTCCTGCTGCTCGCCGCAACCGATGTCGGGCTTCACCCTGACGAGGCGCAGTACTGGTCGTGGAGCCTCGAGCCCGCATGGGGCTACTTCACCAAGCCACCGATGGTTGCCTGGATCATCTCCGCAACCGGAAACCTGTGCGGAGACGCGGAATGGTGCGTGCGCCTCGCCTCTCCGATCATGCACGGCTGCACCAGCCTGCTTGTGGCCCTGGTCGCCGCCCGGCAGTTCGGGGGAACCGCGGCGGTATGGGCCGGGCTGCTGTTCCTGACCCTGCCGGGGGTTTCGTGGTCGAGCGTCATCATGTCCACCGACGTACCACTGCTCCTGTGCTGGGCCGGAGCCCTGTACTGCCTGCTCCGCCTGCTGGATCGGGAGGGGTTCGCCTGGGCCTGTGGTCTCGGCCTGGCGCTGGGCCTCGGGCTGCTCGCCAAGTACGCGATGGCGTACCTGCTGCCATGCCTGGTGCTGGCCTGCCTGGTGTACCGGGAACATCGCTGGTTCCTCGCGAGTGGCAGGTTTCTGGTGGCACTGCTGGTCGCCGGTGCCATTGTCGCCCCCAATGTTGGGTGGAACATGGACAACGACTGGGCGACCGTCGGTCATGTCGGAGACAACGCATCGCTCTCGGGGCCGGCATTCAACCTGGCAAGCCTGTTTGAGTTCCTTGCCGGTCAGGCCGGCGTGTTCGGGCCGATCCTGTTTGCGGTGCTGGCGTGGCGGACACTGATGCTGCTTCGCGGGCGAACCGGATGCGCGGAAGGATTCCTGTTGTGTTTCTCCGCACCGGTTCTGGCCGTGGTGTGCGTGCAGGCGCTGCTGTCGCGGGCCAACGCAAACTGGGCGGCCCCGGCTTTCGTTGCCGGTAGCGTGGCGGTGACAGGCTGGGCCGTCGAGGCTGCGCGTCGACGGCTGCTCGCCTGGTCGCTCGGCCTGCACCTCGCCGCTTCCGGAGTGCTCGCCGTCCTGCTGCTCGAACCGTTGAACGTCGTCGGCGATCCCTTCAGGCGCATGCGGGCCTGGGACGAGACTGCCCGGCACGTGTCCGAGGCGATGCACGCCAATCCCGGGCGAATTCTGCTGACCGATGACCGCAAGACCATGGCATCCCTGCTGTACTACGGACGCCACGACGGTCTCGATCCGCGCATGTGGGACTATGACGGCAATCCCGACCATCACTACGAACTCGCAAACCGGTACCGTCCCTACCCGGGTGACAGGGTACTTCTCGCAGCCCGCTGGGACGCGCACGGCGTCATTCTCGATGCGTTCGACGAGGTACGCCCGATCGGGGTGATACGCATTCCGCTCGGGCAGGGTCGGGAACGGGTTCTTCACCTCTTCACGCTTGATGTCGCACCGGCTTCCTGACCATGCCCTTGCCGTTCTGTCGGTCTCGACGGTTCTGCTCTCGGTCCTGTTCGCGGGAGTTCCGGGCATTGACCTCGCCGCGTCGTCCCTCGTGCATGCCGACGGGAGCGGGTTCGTGCTGAGAGACACTGCGGCCAATGCGGCCGTCGACCGGTTCCTTCGCCCCCTCGCCATGGTGACCGTCGCCGGCTACCTGGTCCTGGCCGGCCTGTCGCTGGCAACCGGAGGACGGTTCCTGTCCTTGCGGTTTCGCCACATCCTGTCCGTCGGCCTGGTGTTCGCGATCGGTCCCGGCCTGCTGGTCAACGGTGCGCTGAAGAGCTGGATCGGCCGGGCCCGACCGAAGAACATCGCGGAATTCGGTGGCGAAAGACTGTTCTCGCCGGCCTACGTGCCGGCGGATCAGTGCCTCCAGAACTGTGCCTTCGTCTCGGGAGACGTGTCCTTCATCGCCGCCTTTCTCGCCCCGGTACTGCTTCTTGCGCCGGGCCGTCGACGCGCCGGGATCGCCGCGGTGGTCGTGGCCACCGTCCTTGCCGGCTTCTATCGCATGGCGACCGGCGCCCACTTTCTGAGCGATGTGGCGCTGGCCGCACTCATGACGTGGACCCTGGCGCTTGCGGTACACGGGATGTTGTGCAAGCGCGAAGGGTGACAGTCACGCCGGAACCGCCTGACGGGACTCGACGATGGCGTTGTCGGCCGCAGGTTCAAGCGGAGTCCAGTTCCGGGAGCACACATAGTCCGGGCGCGGGTCCTCGACATCGCAGGGCGGGTTCGAGCAGGGATTGTAACACAGGTAGACCTGCCACCTGTCGTGGCCGGAGAGGTTGTGTCCCGACGCGTGCAGCGTGTTGCAGTCGAAGATGACACCCGTGCCCGGCGCGCCGGTGATTGCAACCGGGGAAGGCAACTGGCGCATCATGGCCCGCACGCGATCAGCCGGAGTTGCCCAGAAGCGGTAGACGGTTGATTCGTCGAAGTAGGGATCAAGGCGACCGGCGCGATGACTGCCCGGCAGCATGTACAGGCAGCCGCCGATCTCGGTTGCCTGATCAAGCATGACCATGATGGTCGCCAGTCGGGGTTCCGCGATGCCGTCGATGTGCCACGTCCCGAAGTCCTGGTGCCAGTGCCACACCGTGCCCTCGATCGATGGCTTCATGTTGGTCTTGCAGTGATGCAGGTAGAGCTGCGTGTCATCGAGCAACTGACCGGCGACCCCGAGCGTTCGGGGCAGGCAGGCAAGCGCCTGGTAGGCAGAGGACCAGGTCGGCTGACCGGGCCGATGCATGCCGAACATTGTCTTGGCCTGTCCTTCGCCACCTTCCCGGAAGATGCCGTCCGCCTCGACATGACGCAAGCGTTCGGTTTCCGTGGTCAGGATGGCGACCTCGTCTGTGGACAGCAGGTTCGGAAGGACCAGGAATCCGTCCCGGGCATAACGTGTCTTCTGTTCAGCGGTAAGGCGCATCGGGATCTCCCGGTGTGCAGCGTTGTCGATGGGTGATCATGCTACTGTGCCGGCAACAGGTGTTCAAACAGTCATTCGAGACCCCCATGCGGATCAGGCGCACGCAGTGGCGGGACAATCCGAAGCCGGTGCCCGAGGGATTGCTGGTGACGGCCATCGGGGATGTTCACGGGTGTTCCGACCATCTGGAGACAATGTACCGGGCGCTTGCGCGCGACGTGGAGGAGCTGGAGCCCGGGCAGACAACCTGCATCCTGCTCGGCGATCTGATCGACCGTGGTCCCCGTTCGCTCGAGTGCCTGATGATGGCCGCCGACGGGCTGGCGTCACTGGCGCCGGATCGCCACGTACGGGATGTGGCGCTGGTCGGCAACCATGACGACTGGCTGGTGCGGGCAGTCGCCGGGACCCTTACCCGTCACGATGCCATGCTCTGGGTGCGCAACGGCGGCCTCGCGACCTGGCAAGACATGGGCATCGGGAACCCCGGCACCGTCGAGGGGCTCATGCGGGAGCTTCGGACCCGGCTCCCGGACTCCGTTCTCGGTCTGCTGGCCGACATGGTACCGGTCTACCGGATCGGTGAGCTGGTGTTTGCCCACGCGGGGGTGGATCCACGAGTCCCGTACGAGGAGCAGAGCCGCGAGGCGCTGATGTGGATCCGTACGCCGTTCCTGGAGCCGGACCACTGGCCGTTCCCGTTCCTCGTCGTACACGGCCACACCGTCGAGGCCCCCGTTGCGGATCCCCCCGTGCGCGCCCACCGGATCGGTATCGACACCGGCGCGGTGATCAGCGGGATCCTGACCGCCGTCGAGTTCTGGGGTGCGAGGCTGCGGTTCGTTACGGTGGAGAGCCGGTAGAACGGCGTGGTTACCCGCTGCGCAGGGTCCCCCCGGTATCCCGGGCGACCCGGTTCTCGATCCGCTTCGTGACAGTCTGCAGGTCGTCTTCGTTCAGGGTGGCATTTCGGGGCTGGAGGGTGACCGCGACTGCGAGCGACCTGGTCCCCTCCGGTATCCCCTCGCCGATATAGTCGTCGAACAGGCTGACCTTGGTGATCAGGTTGCGGTCGGCGGCGCGGACAGCTCTGAGCACCGCGGCTGCCGGAACCGAGCTCTCGACAATGAAGGCAAAGTCCCGGGTGACGGGCTGAAACGGCGAGAGACTGATGGCGGGCCGGGCCGGGCCCTTGCGGCGCGGTGGACGCAACACGTCCAGCATCACCTCGAAGGCAACGACCGGGCCGCGCAGATCGAAGGACTGAAGGATACGCGGGTGCACCTCGCCGAACCGGGCCAGGACACTGGCGCCCAGGCGCAGGCAGCCGGCTCGCCCCGGGTGGTACCACCGCGGCGCGTCCCGGGAGACCTCGAGATTGATCACTGGTGCTCCGAGGTCCTCAAGCAGTGCCAGGGCGTCGGCCTTGGCGTCGAACAGGTCGCAGGGCCGGGCGCTGCGGGTCCAGTCGCGATCGGACACCTGCCCGGTCCGGATACCGGCGGCGACCTCGACCTGCCCGTGCGGTGTCGGATCGTTGTACTGCGGCCCGACCTCGAACAGGGCCAGGTCGGGTTCGGCCATGTTGCTGTTGCGAACGGCCGCCGAAAGCAGATTCGGAAGCAGTGAAGGCCGCATCACGTCGAGATCGGCACTGATCGGGTTGATCAGGCGCAACTCCGTGTCGGTGCCGCCGAAGCAGTCGGCCAGTCGCGACGAGAGGAACGAGAAGGTCACCGCTTCCATCATGCCGCGGGCGGCGAGGATGCGTCGCGCCAGGCCGGTCTTCGATTGCGATTCCGTCAGAGCCGGAGTCGGGACCGTTTCAAGACCGCGCAGCGAGACAGCGGGGATGTGATCGTATCCGTGGATGCGCACCACCTCCTCCACTAGGTCGGCCTCCCCGTCGATGTCGCCACGCCACGACGGTATGGAGCAGACGAGGTCCCCGCCCGAGCGTGTCACGCCAAATCCCAGGTCGGTGAGAATGCGCCCTGCGTCGTCGGTGGAGACCTCGACGCCGGTCAGGCTCCTTGTCCGGTCCTGGCGCAGGGTGCAGGTCCGTTGCCACGCCGGCTCGCTGCCATGCACCACAAGCTCGCTCGCCTCGCCGCCGCAGAGCTCGAGTATCAGACGGGTCGCAACCTCGGTTCCCCACAGTGGTGACGTGGGATCAAGACCGCGTTCGAACCGGTAGCGCGCATCGCTGAGGATCCCGAGCTTGCGCCCGGTCGCCGCGGTCGTGACCGGGTCGAACAGCGCGGCTTCAAGGAACATGGTGCAGGTATCCGGACCGCAGCCCGTGCGCATGCCGCCCATGATGCCGGCCAGGTCGTCGACCCCATGGTCGTCGCCGATGACGATCATGTCCTCGTCGAACCGGTAGGTGTGGCCATCCAGCGCCGTGTAGGACTCTCCCGGCCGGGCCATCCTGATGAAGATGTCGCCGTCGACCCGGTCGGCGTCATAGGCGTGCAGCGGCCGGCCGAGGTCCATCATTACGTAGTTGGTGATGTCGACCAGGGCCGAGATCGGGCGCAGGCCGATGGCCTGCAGGCGCTCGCGCAGCCAGCCGGGACTCGGTCCGTTGCGCACACCCCGGAAACAGCGTCCGACGACAAACGGAGCGAGGTCCGCGCGCGGGAGCTCCACCCGCCACGTGATCGGGCTGGTGAAGCTGCCGGCAACCGGATCGCACCGAAGCGGCTTGAGCGAGCCCAGCCCCGCGGCAGCAAGATCACGGGCAACACCGCGCACCCCGAGACAGTCGGCGCGGTCAGGCGTGATGGCGACTTCGATCACCGGATCATCGAGCCCCGCGACGGTGGCAAACGGGGCGCCTACCGGGGCGTCATCGGGCAACTCGATGATGCCGTCGTGTTCGTTGGACAGTCCCATCTCGCGTTCGGAACAGAGCATGCCGCTGGAGACCTGGCCGCGAATGGTGCTCTTCCTGAGCGCCAGTCCAGTCCCGGGAATGGTTACACCGGCCGGTGCGAACACGCCCTTCATGCCGGTTCGCGCGTTGGGCGCGCCGCAGACCACCTGAACCCGTTCGGTACCGGTGTCCACTTCACACAGCCGCAGACGGTCGGCATCGGGGTGCGGCCTGGCGTCGACGACAAGGCCGACGATGAACGGGGCAAGGTCGCGGGCGCGATCCTCGACCGACTCGACCTCGAGCCCGAGCATGGGTAGGCGCGCGCAGATCTCGTCCAGGCCGGCGGTGGTATCGAGATGGTCACCGAGCCACGACAGGGTGAACTTCATCGATCGATTCCCCCCGGAATCGCCGGAATTCGCAACGGCAGGAATCCGTAGTGACGCAACCAGCGCAGGTCACAGTCGTAGAAGGCCCGCAGATCCGGGATCCCGTACTTCAGCATCGCGATCCGCTCGATCCCCATGCCGAAAGCGAATCCCTGGTAGATGTCGGGGTCAATGCCGCAGTTCGCGAGGACGCGCGGGTGGACCATTCCCGACCCGAGGATCTCGAGCCAGTCATCGCCGGGACCGATTCGCAGCTCGCCGCCTGCACGCGTACAGCCGATATCGACCTCGGCCGACGGTTCGGTGAACGGAAAATAGCTCGGCCGGAACCGTACCGGCAGGTCGTCGACGCCGAAGAACGCGCGACAGAAATCAATGAGACACCCCTTGAGGTGTCCCATATGGGTCGACCGATCGATCACCAGTCCCTCGACCTGGTGGAACATCGGCGAGTGGGTGGCATCGTGGTCGGAGCGGAACGTCCTGCCCGGGACGATGATCCGGATTGGCGGTGTGGTCCGTTCCATGACGCGAACCTGGACCGGTGACGTGTGGGTACGCAGCACCCTGGGGGTCCCGGTCGGGTCGGCCGGCAGATAGAAGGTATCCTGTTCCTGGCGCGCCGGGTGCTCCGGCGGAATGTTCAGCGCCGTGAAGTTGTAGTAGTCGGTTTCGATGTGCGGGCCTTCAACGACCGTGAAGCCCATTTCGCAGAACAGGGCGGTCAGGGCATCGATCGTCTGGCTGATCGGATGCACCATGCCCCGGCGTTCCGGCCTGGCCGGCAGGGTGATGTCGACCTGTTCCTCCAGCAGGCGTGACTCCAGGGCGCTGTTCGCCATTGCCTGCCTGCGTTCCTCGAGCGCGGCCTCCACGTCGGTCTTCAGCCGGTTGAGGTCCTGACCGCGGGACCGCCGAAGCTCCGGCGAGAGTGTTCCGAGCTGTCGCATCAGGTCGGTGATGCGGCCGCGGCGCCCCAGCGTGGTCACGCGAAGCTGCTCGAGCGCCTCGAGGTCGGCGGCAGTACCGATGCTCTCCAGCAGTTCCTGCCTCAGGCTGTGGGTATCCTGCATGATCCCGCCCGTGCGGTTCGCTCCGGCCCGTGTCAGCCGGTTGCCGGCGGCTCCGCCTGTTCAAGCGCCGCCCGGGCCTGGTCAACCAGTCCCTCGAAGGCACCCGGCTCGCTGACGGCGAGATCCGCCAGAACCTTGCGGTCGACCGCGATCCCCGCCTTGTGCAGACCGTTCATGAACTGGGAATAGGTTAGTCCGTGGGTGCGGGCGCCGGCGTTTATGCGCTGGATCCACGGGGCACGGACCTCCCGCTTGCGGACCCGCCGGTCCCTGTAGGCGTACTGCGCCGCCTTTTCCACAGCCTGGACCGCGACACGGAACACGTTCTTGCGCCGTCCATAGTAGCCTTTGGCCCGGCTGACCACCTTCTTGTGGCGGGCATGGGCTGTCGTTCCCCGCTTGACGCGCGCCATGGCACTGTCTCCCTACAGGTACGGAAGGAATTTGCGCACGATCTTGCCGTCGGCTGCCGACAGTGCGGTCGTGCCGCGGGTCGCGCGCTTCATGTCCATGGGTCGCTTGCGCATGCCATGACGCTTGTAGGCATAGTTGCGCAGGATCTTTCCGGTGCCGGTGGTGCGAAACCGCTTCTTGGCGCCGCTCTTCGACTTGAGCTTGGGCATTTTCACTCCCCCGTGTCTCTGTCCCGAGAGTGTCGGCGGGCAGGCCCGCGACATGGTCCGGCCGGGCATGCCCGTTTCAGCCGCGGCACGGATCTCATCCATGGATGGTTGCGGGCTTATAGCCGCGAGGACTGTCGGACGCAACAGCCTGCGCTCCCGGCGGACCGCCTTCGCGGGACCTGCCCGCGGCCGCTGTTCCGGATGCCGGTGACGGGGCAGGGTTGTCCCGGTGTGCGTTTCGCGCCTGCGTGGTGATTCGGCGTATGAGGCGAACGCTCCCCGCAGCGGGTCGATAGCCGGGCTCCGTGGCCGGTTGACGCGCTGCACGCGTCGCTTCCGCTCCGGCGAATTCCAGAGGGTTCGACCCGGTCTCCACTTCACGTTCTTCACAAATCCGAAGCCGGTTCCCACGGCTCCTGCACCCCGGATATCCGCGCATGCGACAAGACCCGGAAAACTGTTTGACAGGCCCGGGGGTTCACCGTATAAGCCGCATCCCTGCCGCGCCCAATGTGTGCGGTCCTGTTGTTTGACATTGTGATGTAGAGGAAGGGATGCGCGGACGGCGTTGTGGCCCGAGGTGTGAGGTCATGATGATCAGTCCGTCGTATCGCAGCGGTGCATCTGTGTTCCGGTACTGGTGAGCGGAGTATGTGTTCCCCGGATTGGTTTGTTGGGTGTGCCGTGAAGTACACGCGTGATGGTGTCTGCCTTTGTTGGTGGTCACCATGGCGCAGGACGGGCTCTGTTGGGACCGTGTTTTCGGTGTCTGGATTGTGTCTTCGGAAT
>MKWU01004464.1_pt1 | contig 16518 bp, 11 predicted proteins | sample 809101 | NCBI WGS metagenome assembly MKWU01 (sample SAMN05860141, study PRJNA318959) | sponge metagenome | host: Aplysina aerophoba | place: Slovenia: Piran, Adriatic Sea, Gulf of Piran | collected 2013-05-07 | reverse complement strand
GCCCCGCGCGCCTCACCTCGCGGTGCAGCTGCGCGAGCGGGCCCGCGAGCGCCGCCGGATCCCCGCGAAGGCGGGGCGTGATCAGCCACCCGTCGGCGTGGCGTGCGATGCGGGAGAAGACGGCCGGCGCGCCGCCACCCATCCAGAGCGGCACGGCCCCGCCGGGGGGCCGCGGCATGAGACCGGCCGAGCTGACGCGGTGGAAGCGGCCGCGGAAGCTCACCGACGGTCTCTCCCAGAGGGCGCGCATCAGGACGACCTGCTCCTCCATGCGGCGGCCGCGGGTGTGGTAGTCGACCCCGAGCGCGTCGAACGGCGGGCGCTGCGAGCCGACGCCGAGCCCGAGCCAGAGGCGGCCGCCCGAGAGCACGGCGAGCTCGGCCGCCTGCTTGGCCGCGAGGGCGCCCTGTCGCGGGGGCAGGACCAGCACGCCCGTCAGCAGATGCAGGCGGCTCGTCACGGCCGAGATGTACGCGAACAGCACCAGCGGCTCGTGGCGCGTCCTCTCCCCGGGATCGCGCAGCACGCCCGCGTGGTCGGGATCCGCGCCGAAGACGTGATCGAAGGCGACGGCATAGTCGTAGCCGGCCTCCTCGGAGGCGAGCGCCCACTCGGCGACGGCGTTCGGCTCGGCGGCTGGATCGAGCTGCGGAAAGACCACACCGAGCGGCATCGCTCCCCCTTATGCCGCCCGGGCCAGCGCTTCGCGGAAGCGCTCGAGCGCCTCGGCATGCTGCCCGGGTGCGCTCCAGCCGGCGCCCATGGTGTTGACGGAGAGGTGGCTGACGCCGCTCTCCTCCCAGCGCCGCGCCGCCCGGGCTGCGCCCTCGTAGTCGGCGGCGTCGACGCGAACCCCGCCCCGCACGCGAGGGAGGGTGACCCCCGCGCCCGGCGGCCCGGCCGCCGCCCTGGTAGCCGGGGGCCTCGACCCACACCCCCCCCCGCAGGAGAGGCAGGTTGACCCCGACGCCGATGGAGCCCGGATCCCGGCCGGCGTCGTCGGCCGCCTGGTGCACGCGGGCGAGATCGGGAGCGAGGGCGGCGGGGTCGCCGTGCGGGGGGAACCACCCCTCGGCGAGCCGTCCCACGCGCGAGAGCACGGGGGGCGCCGCTCCCCCCATCCAGATCGGGATCGCACCCCGCTCGGGGCGGGGCCGCATCGGGCCGTGGACGCTGTGGTAGCGCCCCTCGAACGCCACCTCCTCCTGCGACCAGAGCGCCCGCATCAGGGCGATCTGCTCCTCGATGATGCGGCCGCGCCGGCCGAAGTCGACGCCGAGCGCCTCGTACTCGATGGGGTTCCACCCGACGCCGACGCCGAGCCGGAGTCGTCCCCCGGCGAGCTGCGCCAGCGTCGCGGCCTGCTGCGCCACCAGCAGCGCCTGCCGCTGGGGGAGCACCAGCACGTCGGTCACGAACTCCAGCCGCTCCGTGCACGCCGCGAAGTGAGCGAAGAGCAGGAGCGGCTCGTGGAACGGCGTCTCGTGGGTGTAGGGGGCGCTCCAGCCATCCGGGCTGTCGGGATCGACTCCGAGCACGTGGTCGAAGGCGAGCAGGTGCGAGTAGCCCGCCTGCTCCACGTCGCGCGCAAAGGCGCGCAGCGCCGCGGCATCGCCTTCGATCTCGGTCTGCGGGAAGATGGCGCCGAGCTGAACGAGTCGCCTCCGCACCCGCGGCGCACCGCGCCTCATCGCCACGCACTCTATACACCGGATTCGCCCGCAGACGCCGGGCCGCCGCCCTCCCGCCCCTCGATGCCGCCGCGTACGCTTCCCCGGTGTACGTCCTGGTTCTCCTCGCCGCCGTCGTCGCCATCTCCTGGTCGGCGCCCCTGATCCGCCTCGCCGAGGCACCGGTGCTCGTAATCGCCGCCCTGCGCGTCGGGCTCGCCGCGGCGCCGATGGCGGCGGCGGCCGCCTGGTGGCGTCGGGATGAACTGAGGGAGCTCGGGCGCGGCGGGCTGGCGCGCCGCGACGCGGTCTGGATCGCCGCGGCCGGGGCTGCACTCGGGGGGCACTTCTGGGCGTGGGTCGCGGCCATCGACCGCACCTCGGTGATCACGGGCGTCGCCCTCGTCGCCCTCCAGCCCTTGCTCGCCGCGCTCGGCGCGTGGCTGCTGCTCCGGGAGCGGCCGCCGCCGGCGACGCTCGCCGGCATGGTGATCGCGTTCGGCGGCGCGCTCGTGCTCGTCGCCGACGATCTGGGCGAGCGCGGCTCGCTCGCCGGTGACGGCCTCGCGATCCTCGCCGCGGCGCTGGTGAGCGGCTACCTGGTCGCCGGCCGGCGCGTCCGCCGGCGGCTCTCGAACCTCACATACGGGGCCAGCGTCTACTCGGTGGCCGCGGCGATCCTGCTGCTGGTGAGCGCCGCCTCCGGGACGCCCCTGACCGGCCACTCGACCGAGGCCTACCTTCTGATCGCCGCGCTCGCCGCAGGACCCCAGCTGGTCGGGCACAACGCCCTCAACTGGGCGCTCGGGGCGCTGCCGGCTGCGACGGTGGCGGTGGTCACCCTGGGCGAACCGGTGGGGGCCACCGTGATCGCCGCACTGCTGCTTGACGAGTTGCCGAACACGTCGGAGGTCGCGGGATCGATCGTTGTGCTGCTCGGGGTCGGGGTCGCCCTCGGTCACCGATTCTCGCGGCTGACTCGTCGCCCGAACGCCTGATTCGTCGCTATTCTGCGGCGTCCTCTGTGCGTGCGCATCGTTCGCACGACGCCGATGCGCAAGCGCGACGGTTCGTCACGCACAGTCCGGTAACAAGCCGTCGTCCGAGGTGACGAGCGGACGTTCCCGGAAGCTGTACACTCATCGTTGATGATGTGTCTTCCGAGATCGGCTGCGAGTAGAGCCGTCGTGCGGTCGACGCGCCGCTTTTTTGGGGTATCCTCTTTGCCGCGGAATCGCTGCGGGTAGGACTGTCCGTAATTGAGTGTCTGAGAGGGGGTGTTCTGTGCCCAGGTTCGAGAAGATGGATCCGAAGGATGTCGCCGTCGGACGCGGTCGGGCGGCGATGGCCGAGCGGGCGCCGTACATCGCGGCGCTGAGAGCCGGAGACGCCGGGCGCATCGAGCTGCAGCGCGGCGAGAAGCAGGCCGTCGTCAAGCGGCGACTGCAAGAGGCCTCTCGCGAGATCGGCATCAAGATCCGCTCCTCGTGGGAGAGCCCCCGGACGCTCGTCTGGAAGCGAACCCGCCAGAAGTAGGTCCGGGCGCCGCGGGGCACCCGGGAGTGCCCCGCGGGCGGCGAGCTGCCGCCCGCAGTCCGGCGGGATCGCCCGGATGGCGTGCCCTTGCCGGATTGTGAGAGATCGCGCAATATGAAGGGCCGTCCGCCGAACAGGGACGAGCATCGCCGGCGCTTCGGAGCGTAGCGGCCGCAACCTTCCGATTGATGGGTAGCGAGGATGCCCGTGAAGGCACAGGGCAGGATTCCGGTATCCCCCGACCGCTCCCGCGTCGGGCCGCGGCGTGGAGCCTCCGTCGAGGAGGTCGCCGCCGGACGCCTGCTGTACGACCCCGCCCACGAGCATGACGCGTGCGGCACGGGCTTCATCGCGCAGGTCGACGGCACGCGGTCGCACCGCATCGTCGAGTTCGCCGTGGAGGGTGTCGTCAACCTCACTCACCGCGGTGCCCTCTCCGCCGACGCCGCCTCCGGCGACGGTGCCGGCGTCACGATCCAGATACCCTTCGAGCTCCTGGCGGAGGAGGCGGCCCGCCTGGGGTGGACGCTGGACGACCGCGACCGCCTCGCCGTGGCGATGGTCTTCCTCCCGCATGAGGAGGCGGAGCGTCCCGGAGCGCGCGCCATCCTGGAGGAGGCCCTCGCCGCCACCGGTGTCGAGGCGATCGGATGGCGCGAGGTGCCGATCGAGCCCTCGGTGCTCGGCGGACTGGCGCTCGACAGCCTCCCCGGGATCGAGCAGCTGCTGCTCGCGCGGCCCGACCGCCTCCAGTCGGGACCGGACTTCGACCGGGCGCTCTACCTCGGACGGCGGCGGGCCGAGCAGCGCTACCGCGAGGAGGAGGTCGACTGCTACGTCGTCTCGCTCTCGGCGCGGACCGTCGTCTACAAGGGTCTGATGGCGGCGCCGCAGCTCGGCGCCTTCTACCCGGATCTCGGCGACGAGCGCACGGTCTCCGCGCTCGCCCTCCTGCACCAGCGCTTCGCCACCAACACGCTGCCGAACTGGAAGCTGGCGCAGCCCTTCCGGATGGCCGCGCACAACGGCGAGATCAACACGCTGCTCGGCAACCGCAACTGGATGAGCGCGCGCGAGCCGGAGCTGACGTCGGCGCTCTGGGGCGAGCAGCTCTCGGACCTGCTTCCGGTGATCTGGCCGATCGGCTCGGACACGGCCTCCTTCGACGAGGCGCTCGAACTCCTGGTGCATTCCGGTCGCGGCCTTCTCCACGCGCTGATGATGCTGATCCCGGAAGCCTGGGAGAACATGCCCCAGATGGACGCCACGCTGCGGGCGTTCTACGAGTACCACGCCTGCCTCTCGGAGCCGTGGGACGGGCCGGCGGCAGTCGCCGTCACGAACGGCAGCACGGTCGCCGCGGTGCTCGACCGCAACGGGCTGCGTCCCGCGCGCTACCAGGTGACCCGTGACGGTCTCGTCGTGATGGCGTCCGAGGTGGGCCTCGTCGACATTGCTCCCGGCGACGTCGTCGAGTCGGGGAGGCTCGGGCCGGGCGAGATGATCGCCATCGACACCGCCCGCAAGAGGTTGCTGCACAACGAGGAGATCAAGCGCGAGATCTCCTCGCGCCGGCCCTACGCGGAGTGGGTGCGCCGCAACCTCCACCATCTTCCCCGCGCCGCCGACCGCGCCCTCGACCGCGGCGTCGGGGAGCGCCACGAGGCGACGTCGGGCAACGGCCGGGCCCCGGGCGCGCTCGACGGCTCCTACCTCTCCGGTGCGGACGTGGCCACCCTCCAGCGCCTCCATGGGTACACGCGCGAGGAGCTTCAGTACGTCATCAAGCCGATGGCGGTCGACGGCAAGGAGCCGACGGGATCGATGGGCGACGACACGCCGCCCTCGACGCTGCAGGACGACTCGCGGCTGCTCTACACCTACTTCCGTCAGCGCTTCGCGCAGGTGACGAATCCGCCCATCGACTCCGTCCGCGAAGAGATCGTGATGTCCCTCGACACCTACCTCGGGCGCCGACACTCGCTGCTGGAGGCCACTCCCGAGGCGGCGCGCCTCGTGCACCTCACGAGTCCGCTGCTGACGGACGAGGAGATGGTGGCGCTGAGGGAGGTCCCGCTCGCGGACATCTCCGTGACGACCCTCCACACCCGTTTCCTCGCTGCCGACGGCGAGGAGGGGCTCCGGCGAGGCCTCGATGAGCTCTGTGAGGCGGCCGTGCGCGCGGTCGACGATGCTGACACGGTGCTCATCCTGAGCGACCGCCTCGTCGACGAGCGATGGGCGCCGATCCCGATGCTGCTCGCGGTCTCGACCGTGCACCATCACCTGATCCGCCAGAGGCGGCGGATGCGCGTGAGCATCGTGGCGGAGTCGGGCGACGCGCGCGACGTCCACCACCTCGCCTGCCTCGTCGGCTTCGGGGCGTCGGCGGTCAACCCGTACCTCGCGTTCGAGACCCTGCGGCAGATGCACGCGGAGGGGGAGTTCGGCGAGCGGGAGCTGGACGAGACGCTGCAGCGCTACGAGCAGGCCGTCGACACCGGGATCCTCAAGATCATGTCGAAGATGGGGATCTCCGCCGTCTCCTCCTACCACGGGGCGCAGATCTTCGAGGCGCTGGGCATCTCCGACGAGGTCGTGGAGGCGAGCTTCCCGGGAACGACGTCACGCATCGGCGGCATCGGATACGCGGAGATCGCGCGCGACGTCTGCGGGCGGCAGGAGGCGGCCTACGGAACTCCCTCCCTCCCGCACGGGGGCTGGTACAAGTACCGACGCGACGGCGACTACCACGCCAACGAGCCGCCGGTGTGGCGGCAGCTGCAGAAGGTCGCACAGGGAGCCGGCGCCGAGGGGTACAGCGACTTCGCGCAGCTCGTCTACTCGCGCCCGCCGACGGCTCTCCGCGACTTGATGGAGCTGGTCCCCGACCGCGAGCCGATCCCGGTAGAGCGCGTCGAGTCCCTGTCCGATATCACGCAGCGCTTCCAGACGGGGGCGATGTCCCTCGGCGCGCTCTCGCCGGAGGCGCACGAGGACATGGCGCGTGGCATGAACCTGCTCGGCGGGCGCTCCAACACGGGCGAGGGTGGCGAGGATCCGCAGCGCTACCTGCCGCGCGGGGAGAAGCGGGACGCGAACTCGCTGGTGAAGCAGGTCGCCTCGGGGCGCTTCGGCGTCACGCCGGCCTATCTGGCCGCGGCCGCCGAGCTCGAGATCAAGATCTCGCAGGGCTCAAAGCCGGGCGAGGGCGGGCAGCTGCCCGGCCACAAGGTGTCGGCGTACATCGCGCAGCTGCGCCACGTGATGCCGGGGACGACGTTGATCTCGCCGCCGCCGCATCACGACATCTACTCCATCGAGGATCTGGCGCAGCTCATCTACGACCTCAAGATCGCGAATCCGCGGGCCCGCATCTGCGTGAAGCTCGTGGCCTCGGAGGGGGTCGGCACGATCGCCGCCGGCGTGGCGAAGGGCTACGCCGACGTCATCCAGATCTCCGGTGCCGACGGTGGAACCGGCGCGAGTCCCCTCTCCTCCATCAAGTACGCGGGGTCGCCGTGGGAGCTCGGTCTCGCCGAGACCCAGCAGGTGCTGGTGATGAACGATCTGCGCGGCCGCGTGATCCTGCGGACCGACGGCGGCCTGCACACCGGTCGCGACGTCGTGGTCGCAGCGCTCTTCGGCGCCGAGCAGTACGGCTTCGGCACGGCGGCGATGGTGGCGCTCGGCTGCAAGATGGCTCGCCAGTGCCACCTCAACACCTGCCCGGTCGGCGTCGCGACGCAGCGGGAGGATCTGCGCGAGAAGTACTTCGGCGAGCCGGCGATGCTCCACACCTATCTCACGCACGTCGCCCAGGAGGTGCGCGAGATCCTCGCCTACCTCGGCTACGAGCGCCTGGACGATCTGATCGGGCGGGCCGACCTGCTGCGGCAACGCACCGATCTCGCGCCGGGGCATCGCTACGAGGGGGCGGATCTCTCTCGCGCGATCACGCCTGTCGACCCCGAGGGAAGCCGCCCGCACCGGCAGCTTCAGGCCCGGAACGACCGGCCGGGCGACGAGCCGCTCGACGACCGCGTGCTCGCTGATATCGGCGACGCAATCGAAAGGGGGCGTCAGGCGGCGCGCTCCTACCCCATCCGCAACATCGATCGCACCGTCGGCGCGCGCATCTCCGGCGCGATCGCGACCCGGCGCGGTGACGAGGGCCTCCCCGACGGCACCGTCGACCTCACCTTCCACGGCTCGGCGGGCCAGTCATTCGGCGCCTTCCTCGTGCGCGGCGTGCGCCTGCACCTCGTCGGCGAGGCGAACGACTACGTGGGTAAGGGGATGGGAGGAGGCGAGATCACCATCCGCCCGGCGGGCGACGCCGGCTTCCCCTCCCACGAGGGGGTGCTGGTCGGCAACACCGTCCTCTACGGCGCCACCGGGGGAAACCTCTTCATCGCCGGTCGCGCGGGCGAGCGCTTCGCGGTCCGCAACTCGGGTGCGCGCGCCGTGGTCGAGGGCATCGGGGATCACGGCTGCGAGTACATGACGGACGGCGTGGTGGTCATCCTCGGCACGACCGGGCGGAATTTCGGCGCCGGCATGTCGAACGGCGTCGCCTTCGTGCTGGACGAGGCGGGGGATTTCCGCACGCGCGTGAACCCGGAGCTGGTCGGACTGGAGCAGGTGACGACGCCGGAGGGCGTGGAGCTGCTCGAGACCCTGATCCAGCGCCACCTCGAGCTCACCGGCTCCGCCCGCGCCTCCCAGATCCTGGGCGACTGGCGTCACTATCTCCCGCAGTTCTGGCGGGTGGCTCCAAAATTCGCAGTCACGGAGGACGGAGCGATGGTCGTGGTCAGACGCCATCTCCGGACGCTGCGAGCGATGCAGCGCGGAGCGACCGCCGCCAGGCGCTAGGCTCCGCTCCCGCGCTCACACCCGACCCGGCCCGATCGCTACTCGTAGCGGAGGGCCTCCGCGACCGGAACCCGCGACGCGGCGCGCGCCGGGGCCAGCGTCATCAGCGCAGAGGCTCCGTAGGCGATCCCGGAGATCAGGAGGATGCGCACCCAGGGGAAACGGAACGCGATCTCGGTGCCCTCGGTGAACGCCGGATCGGTGAGGAGGTTGTAGGAGAGGGCCGTCCCGAGCACGAGACCGAGCGCGATACCGGTGAGCGCGATGAAGGAGGACTCCATGAAGAACGAGAGCGCGACCAGCTTCCTGGTGTAGCCCAGGGCGCGCAGCATCCCGATTTGCTGGCGCCGCTCCACCACCGTCCGGAATGCGATCACGCCGAGCGCGGCGATCCCCACGATCAGCCCGAGCCCCATGAATGCCTCGAAGAGCAGCTGAAACTGGGTGGAGGCGCGGGCCTGGTCGTCGATCAACGCCTGGATCGCCGAGGCCTGAACGCCGCGCTCGAGGAGCGTCGACTCGATGCGGTCGGCGAGCTCCTCAAGATCGTCGGTTGAGGGCGAGCCGGCGGCCCGCACGAAGAAGGTCTCCGTGGTGCGCCCGTCGGCGGAGAGTCGCTCGATGCCGGCGTCGTGCGCGAAGATCCCGCTGAGCTGGGGAAGAATCCCGGAGACCTGGGCCTCCATGAACCCGATGATGCGAAGCTCCAGGACGTTCCCGCTCTCGGGATCGGAGACCGTGACCCGCACCGGCTCGTACGGGTCGCCGCCTCGGATCGCCTCCACGCGGGCGTCGGAGAGGGTGAAGAGATCGCCGCCGGGGCCGAAGCCCTCCACCCCCAGGATCGCGTCGTCGGCGATCGCCGTGCCGGGATCGCTCAGGAGCGCCTCGACGACGCTGGCGTCGCTGTCGTAGCCCCGCGCGCGGCTCGCGAGCGGGATCTCGGCGACCTCGAGGAACTCGCGGTCGACGTCGACGAGGCGATAGAACTCGGCGTCCCCCGCAGGCGGCGCGCGGCCCTCCTCCCCGACGCGGAGGAAGAGCGAGCGCGTGCGGCCGACCCCGGCCAGCTCGCCGTCGCGCACCTCGCTCCCTGCGAGCGCGGGCCGGAGATCGCCAACCTGGTTGGAGGGGTTGCCGTCGACAACGACGTCGAACCCGGCCTTCGCGTCGGTGCTGAAGAAGAGCTGCGAGAAGTTGTAGTTGAGCGTCGCCATCACGACGAGGCTGAAGACGATGAGGACGAACATGGCGAGCGTCATGCCGGTGCGGAAGCGGGCCGCGAGCGGGTAGGAGACGGCCATCTTGATGGCCGGGGCGATGCCGTGGAACACCGCGCCCCCACCCCGCAGCAGTGCGAGGAGCAGCTGCGCGTTGAAGATGACCACGAGCGTGGAGGAGACCGTGATCGCCATCCCCGAGACGAAGAACATCTCCACGTTGCCGGCGATCTCCCGGGGCTCGGGGATGAGCGGGAGCAGGCCGGCGATCAGCCGTACCGGGTCGGTGTCGTCGGCGGTGACATCCCATATCAGCGAGAAGGGAAGTGGCGTCAGCCAGAAGAGCAGGAGCAGCCCCGCCGCGGTCGTGAAGGCCGCGCGGGTGGCCGCCCCGAAGTAGACGGCCAGCATCGCCGCCGCCAGGACCACGAGCGTGAGGCCACCCGAGTAGGGCGCGGCCTGTCCCCAGACCCAGCCGCCGAGCCAGAGGCCGACCACGCCCGCCACCAGCATCCACAGCGCCCATCCGCCGGCGTTGCGGCTCCGGGCCGCCCAGTCGCGCGTGTTGAGGAGCACCAGCGTCGCGAGGGCGACGACCGAGAAGAGGCAGATCCAGAGCCCCCACAGCAGCCAGGTCCGCCAGCCGTTGTCGGGGAGGAAACGGCCCCGCGGCACGCTGCGCGTTCCGAGCACGAAGAGCGCCATGGCGAGCAGCAGGGCGATCACGCCCAGGCCGTAGGTTGCGAGGCCGACGAGGAAGGCGCCGAAGGCGGCGGCCGCCCAGATGCTGACGAGCGCCACCCACGCAAGCACCCACAGCGCCCCGACGGCGGCCCGGCCGATCCCGGCGAGCGAGCGGTCGGCGCCGCGCAGCGGCTGCGGCTCCGGGAGGTCGCGGATCGCGCGCACGATGTTGATGTTGGCGGCGCGCAACGACGAGAACGCGATGGTGGCGAAGGTGAGCACGACGCCGAGGGCAAAGGCGATCACGAAGCCCTGGGGGTTGACGTGGAAGATGATGGAGAAGTTGAAGTCGGCGAAGGCGATGCCGACCAGCCACGTGATCCCGTAGGCGACGGCCACGCCGAGCAGGGCGCCCACGATGGCCGCGAAGAGGTTGTAGCCGCTCCCCTCGGCGAGGAACATCTCCGTCAGATGCAGACGCCGCATCCCGATCGCGCGGGCCATCCCCATCTCGGAACGCCGCTCGGCAGCCAGCATCACGAAGATGAGGAAGATCAGCATCACGCCGGCCGCGATCGAGAACAGGCCGAAGAGCAGGAAGAACGTCACGAAGATGGAGCCGACCAGCTCGGCGGCGGCGACGCCCTCCGCCTTGGTGAAGGCGATCTGGGCGGGGGCGCCGGTCTCCTCGAGGTAGTCCTCGATGCGTTCCTGGAGCGCGTTCGCGGCGTCGAGCGAGCCGCGGGTGCCGCCGAGCGCGGAGAACACGATGAGGCTCAGCTCCCCCGGATCCCCGTCGAGTCGCCGGACGGAATCGATGTGGCCGACCAGGCCGCCACCCGTGAGCTGGATTCCGGCCCCCGTGAGCGACGAATCCTGCACGATGTCGACCACCTCGACGGCCTGCGCCTCGTTGCCGACGAAGACCTGGAGGCGGGAGCCGGGCCCGGCGTTGATCTCCTCGGCGAGCTGCCTCGAGACGAAGAAGCGATCACCGCCCAGCACGCCCGCGCTGACGCCGTCGCCGCCCGGGCTGCGGAGGGCACCGAGTTCGTCGATCGTCTCCGGATCGACGCCGACCACGACGGCGCTCGGCTCCGAGAGGCGCTCGCGGGTGTTGAGGACGGGGAGGTCGCGGGCGAAGACCCCGGTGATGGCGTCGACGTCGGCGTCGACCAGGAACTCGGCGCGAAGCTCGTCGAGAAAGCCGTCCGTGAGGTGACCCGGCGCGCCCTCGTGCGCCCGCGCCGGGTCGTAGGCGAGGGCGATATCGACCTCTTCGAAGGTGTCGTAGACGCCGGAGGTGAGCGAGTAGCCGACCGTGTCGCCGGTCGTGAACGCGGCGCTGATGATGAGCGTGGAGAGCGTCAGGCCGATCACGATCAGGGCCGTCTGCTGGGGTCGCCGCCCGAGATTGCGGATGCCCATCCGGAAGAGGATCGGCTGGCGCAGCCACACCCAGCCGACCACGCCGAGCGAGAGCGCCAGCAGGATGAGCAGCCCGATCATGATGCTCGTCAGCGGGACGCCGAAGAGGCTATCCATCGTGGGCGACTGCGGCCCGGGTCTCCTCGCGGATGATGAGACCGTCCTGCATGTGGATCGTGCGGTGGCAGCGCGCCGCGATCTCGGGATCGTGGGTCACGATCACGAACGTCTGCCGGCGCTCCCGGTTGAGCTCCTGCATCAGGGACATGATCTCGTTGGCGTTGGCGGTATCGAGATCGCCGGTGGGCTCATCGCCCCACACGATGGCCGGGTCGTTGACCAGCGCCCGCGCGATCGTGACGCGCTGTCGCTGGCCGCCGGAGAGCTGCGCGGGGCGGTGAGCCTGCCACTGGGCGAGGCCGACCCGGTCGAGCGAGGCGAGGGCGCGCTCGCGCGACTCGGCCGGGGGCGTGCCGGAGACGAGCAGCGGAAGCTCGACGTTCTCGGCCGCGGAGAGGACGGGAAGCAGGTTGTAGAACTGGAAGATGAAGCCCATCTTTCGCGCCCGGTACGAGGTGCGCGTGTCGTCGTCGAGCGTCGCGAGGTCGGTGCTGTCGATGCGCACGGCACCCACGGAAGGGTCGTCGATGCCGGCGAGGCAGTTGAGCAGCGTGGTCTTGCCGCAGCCGGAGGGCCCCATCACGGCGAGCATCTCGCCGCGCTCGACGCGCAGGTCGACTCCCCGGAGCGCGTGCGTCCGCACATCGCCACTGACGTAGATCTTCTCGAGGCGCTCGACCTCGATGATCGGTTCTGCCACGTCCGGCTCCGCTCCGCCGGTTGCCTGCCGGCCGCGGTCACCGTACGTGAGGGCCCGCTAACGGTCTCGTGATCGCGCCGCGCGCGCGGCGTCCCCGGTCGCTGCGAGTTCCGGCTCGGGCGGGCGTAGACTGGCGGGAGTCCCGGGCCTCCGGGGCGATGCGACCGGTGGGGGTGGCGATGGCGCTCGGTGTCGCGCTCATCATCATCGGTGCGATCTTCCTCCTCGAATCGCTCGGGCTGAGCGACTACGGGATCGCGGAGCTGTGGCCCCTCATCCTGATCGGGATCGGCGGCGTGATTCTCTATGAGCGGCTGCGCCGGTCCCTTCGCCGCGGCTGAGGCCGACCGGGGGCGCGGCACCGTGAGCTACCGGCTCTCCGTTGTCCTTCCCGTCACGCTCGGTCTCTACCTGATGTGCCTCGGCGCGGTGCTGCTCGTCGACAGCACCGGCACACGCTCGCTCGGCATCTCGGGCGTGGCCGGGGCCGCCATCGGGCTGGCGCTGGTCGCGATGGGCGTCCTGACCGCGCTCGCCGCGTGGCGGGCGCGTCGCTTCACCCGGCGACTGCGTCGAGCGATCGGGCACGTCCGCTCCTCCGAGCAGGGCTGGCGGGTCGATGACGCCGTCATCTCCACGGTGCTCGGCGACATCTCGCTCGACTTCCGGGGGACGGACCTTCCCCAGGGCGAAACGGAGCTCACGCTCCTCTGCTGGCTCGGGACGCTGCAGGTCGTCGTGCCGCGGGAGTTCGCGGTCTCGGTGTCGGCGCAGGCACTCGTGGGGACGGTCGAGGCGCTGGGCCGTCGCGAGGAAGGCCTGATGCGTGACATCAATGTCCGCACGCACGGCTACGAGCAGGCGGCTCGGCGCCTTCACCTCCAGGTTTCGACCCTGGTGGGCGAGGCCCGCGTCACCAGGGCGACCGACTAGAGGGTCCGGCCGCGCGAACGCCCGCGTTTTCAGCGCACGCCCGCAGCCGCCGCCGGACCGTCGCGCAGCGGGCAGGAGAAACAGCTCTCGAGTGCCGGGGGTTCCGATGCGATGCCCCCGATCGCGGCGAGCAGGCGCCGCGCGCTCCACAGCGGCAGGCCGATCACCGAGCAGAGGCAGCCCTCGGTCTCCGCCGCCGGGGCGAACTCCCGATCCTGGATGGCGTAGCCACCCGCCTTGTCGAACGGCTCGCCGCGCGCGAGGTAGCGCTCGATCTCCGCGCGCGAGTAGCTCCGCATGCGCACCCGGGTCGACACGCATTCCGTGCCGCTGCGCTCCCCCCGGATCGCGGCCACGCCGGTCACGACGCGGTGCACCCGCCCGCGGAGCGCGTGGAGCATCGCGCGCGCCGACTCGGCATCGGGGGGCTTTCCCAAGGGCGCGGCGTCGGGTGCCACGACGATGGTGTCGGCTCCGAGCACGAGCGCCCCGGGGACGAGGCCGTCCACCGCCCGGGCCTTCGCCAGCGCGAGCTCGACGGCACGGCGCCCGGGGCAGGGCTCGCCGCTCGACTCGTCGATCTGCGGGGGGTGAGTGGAGAAGGAGACACCGAGCGCGGCGAGCAGATCGCGTCTTCTCGGTGATTCCGAGGCGAGCACGATCGACCCGGCCGCTCCCCGCTTCGTCACGGCTCCGGCAGCGGTTCGCCGGCGCCGCCGGGATCACCCCCCGGCGGGAGATCCGAGGGGGGCGTCGCCGCCTGCCGATCGAGCGTGGCGATGCACTCCACGTGCTGCGTGTGCGGGAACATGTCGAGGGGCTCCACCGACCGCAGGACGAAGGGGAGGCGGTCTCCCGCCGCGTCGCCTTCGACGAGCAGGCGGAGATCGCGGGCGAGCGTCGCCGGGTCGCAGGAGACGTAGACCAGGCGCCGGCACGCCGAGAGCAAGAGCGCCTCGACGATGCCTGGCCCGAGCCCCGTGCGCGGCGGGTCGACGACGACGAGATCGGGAGCGGGCTCCAGCCCGGGCAGGATCTCCTCGACGTTCCCGGTCAGGCGCGTCACGTTCGCCAGGCCGGCGAGGTTGACATCGGCGTCGTCTCCTGCGGCCGCGGATCCCTCGATGGTGATCACGCGAACCTCCGCGTCGCGGGCCAGCAGGGCGGCGAAGGTCCCGACGCCCGAGTAGGCGTCGACGACGACCCGCGGCCGGGCCTCGCGCACGCGCTCGCGCACGATCCGGATCAGCTGCTCCGCCTGCCGCGTGTTGACCTGGAAGAAGGCGGCGGCAGAGATGCGGAAGAGACGGCCGCCGAGCGCCTCGTGGTAGTGCTCCTGGCCGGAGGCGAGCGGCCGGCGCCCGGGCCGGAAGCGAAGCTCCGGCTGGATCAAGAGCTCCCCGGTGGCCTCGCCCACGCGCACGGAGAGCTGCCGGGTCCCCATCGTCTTCCCCTGCGCGCGCTTGAGCACCGCGTTGACGGCGTCGTGCGCGATCGGGCAGCGGTCGACGCGGAGGAACTGGTGCGTCCCGCGCCGCATGAAGCCGATGTCGCCGTTGCGACGGACGGTGAAGCGCATGTGGTTGCGGTACCCCCACGGCTCCGCCATCCCCCGCGCCGGCGAGACGGGCGGATCGGCGAAGCGCCCGATGCGGCGCAGCTGATCGCGAACGAGTCCCGTCTTCAGTACCAGCTGCTCCTCGTAGTCGATGTGCTGGAGCTGGCAGCCGCCGCAGGTCCCGAAGTAGGGGCACGCGGGCTCGACCCGCCGCGGCGAGGCCTCGCGGATCTCGATCGCGCGCGCCTCAAGGTAGGAGGGAGACTCCGACGTGACCTCGGCGAGCACTCGCTCGCCCGGCAGCGCGTACTCCACGAACACGACGCGTCCGTCCGGGCCTCGACCGACGCACGTGCCCCCGGACGCGAATCCCTCGATGGTCAGCTCGATGGGCGGGGGGAGCTCGCTCCGCGCGCGCCGGCGGCGGCGGCGGCGGCGCTCCCGCTTGCTCTCGCGAGGGGGTCCCGTGAGGGGATCGACCTCGGGTGCGGGAGGCGGTGCCGTACCGGGCTGCGTATCGTCGGCGTCAGGCATGGCACGATCGTAGCGCGTACGCTGCTCGGCGGCGCAGAGTGCTGCGGGCCCCGGGAGGAGCGGCGATGGCAGCAGCGGGGAGTTTCCCGGCACCAGGCCGGGGCAGGGCCGGTCGCCGGGCCCCCGCGCCGCGCCGCGAGCCGACGCCGGTGGCGCGCATCGCGCGCGAGCTGCTCCCGATTCCGACGGCGCCCTATCTCGAGCAGGACGTCCTCGCCTACGTCCGGCGCTTCGCCGGCGAGCGTGGGCTCGACTTCGCCCTCGACCGCTTCGGCAACGGCTACGTGCGGCACCTCGGAAGGCGCCGCCGCGGCGCCGCGGCGCGTCCGCTCGTGCTCAGCGCTCACGCCGACCACCCCGGTTTCGTCGTGACGGCCGTGGAGGGCCGGAGGCTCGATCTCGAGTTCCGCGGCGGCGTCCCTGCCTCCTACGGTCGCGGCGAGCGCGTGCGCCTCTTCCCCGCGCCTGCCGGCGGCGAGGGCGCCGGCGGCGTTCCGGCGGATCTGGGCCTCGCCGTGATCGACAGCGTCGACGCCGATGAGCGCGGGCGGATCCGCTCGGCGCTGGCAACGGCCGCCGCCGGTGCGGCTCCGCGGCCCGGCGACCTTGCGCTCTGGGATGTGGAGCCGGTGCGGGTTCGCGGCCGCCGTCTGGTGGCGCGCGGGTGCGACGACCTCGCGGGCGTGGTCAGCGTGCTCGCAGCCCTCGACCGCGCGGTGGCGACGCGGGCGGCCGGGGAGCTGATCGGACTCTTCACGCGCGCCGAGGAGGTGGGCCTGCTCGGCGCGTCGGCGGCGGCTCGCGCCCGGCTGCTCCCGGACGATGCCGTCGTGATCGCGGTCGAAACATCATCGTCGTCCGGCGGCCGCGCGCGTTCGGGCGCGGGACCGATCGTGCGGGTCGGCGATGCCATGCATCTCTTCTCCCCCGCGGTTGCGCTGTGGATCACGGGCGTCGCGCAGGCGCTCGCGCGTGAGGATGACGGCTTCCGCTTCCAGCGCCGGCTGATGGATGGCGGCGTGACCGAGGCGACCGCCTACGATCTCTACGGGTACGAGACCGGGGCGCTCTGCGTCGCGCTCGCCAACTACCACAACGGAGGCCCCGGCGGGCGTGTCGCCGCGGAGAGCGTCGACCTGGGGGACCTCGAGGGGCTGGTGCGGCTGATGTCGCGGCTGCTCGCTGAGCTGAGGCGGCTGCCGAGAGCGCGCCCGGAGCTCCTCGCTCGCTACGACCGGCTCGCACGCGGTGCGGGAC
>MKWU01004461.1_pt1 | contig 16526 bp, 15 predicted proteins | sample 809101 | NCBI WGS metagenome assembly MKWU01 (sample SAMN05860141, study PRJNA318959) | sponge metagenome | host: Aplysina aerophoba | place: Slovenia: Piran, Adriatic Sea, Gulf of Piran | collected 2013-05-07 | reverse complement strand
CTCGGGGAAGCGCAGGCTGGCCTGTCGGAGGCGGTTTGTGAGACGCCTGTCAGCCCGGGTTGCGGCTTCGCGGTCGAGCATGAGGGCTCACGAACGTAACGGAGTCTCAAATCCCGAGCCTGAGCGGAAGGTGGCTCTGCCGCATCGCTTACTGAACAACCTGTTGAAATTCTGTAAGTTTCCGGGAATCGGCGTCCGAGATCTGATAGGATAGAACGTGCCACTAAATTCCGAAGGGCTCTCCCACCGCCATAGGCGAAGATTAATTTTGGGAATCTCCACCGTCCGTTGGTATCTAAGTTGTTGAGTTATTTCAGAAAATATCTAAATCCCAGCTTGATATAGAATGTCATTCCCCGCAGCGTCTCAAGCCTACCGTCTTCTACAAGATGTGGTACCGGACGGCAAGCCCATCGGTCATACGCAAAGTGGTAGGCCCTACCGCGGCCAGGCCGGTTACGCCCGCGTCCACCGACCCTACCCCTCAAGGGCAGGCTCAGCCGTCAGTGGGCGAGCATCGAACTTTTGAACCAGTCGGTGGAAGCTCATCTCGCTCCCTGGCGTTTCTGACGGCCCCCTTTGCGGTGCCTCCCTCGGCGCCTTGACGGCGCGATCCTGCACAAGTCCGCGCCCCTTCACCCGAGGCGGTAGCGCGCACGTTCACGCGGTCAATATTGGCCGGCGAAAAGGAGTACCAACGCCAGACGGCTACAAATTGCCGGCCGCTTGAGGCAGGATCCGCCGAAGGACCTACAAAACGGCCCCTGCCTCTCCGAACAGGTGGAACCGCTCCCGTCCCACCCGAACCGGAACCTCGTCTCCGGGTTGGACAGCCGGTTGCTCGGAGATCCTGATCGTGATCGGTTCGGCCGTGAATTCCGTCTGGAGATAGGCCAACGACTCCGCACCGAGCTTCTCGACGATCTCGACCCGCCCATGGAAATCCGCCTCGGCCGCAGACGCGATGTACAGGTGCTCCGGACGGATACCCAACGTAGTTGGCCCCGGCGCCGCATCGCGTAGACGCCCAGCCGGCAGCGATGCCGGGCCGAACCGCACCCGTGGCTCTCGTCCTTCGGTCGCCTCGATTGCGGCGGGGATGAAGTTCATCGCAGGCGCGCCGATGAATCCGGCCACGAACCGGTTGGCGGGCGTATCGTAGAGTTCCTCCGGCGCACCGACCTGCTCGATCCGCCCATGGTTGAACACCACGATCCGGTCGGCGAGGGTCATGGCCTCGGTCTGGTCGTGGGTGACGTAGACCATGGTGGCGTCGAGACGGTCGCGAAGGCGCGCGATCTCCAAGCGCATCCGCACCCGGAGCGCGGCGTCGAGGTTGGAGAGCGGCTCGTCGAACAGAAAGACCTGCGGGTCGCGGATGATGGACCGCCCGATGGCCACGCGCTGGCGCTGCCCGCCGGAGAGTTCGCGCGGGTAGCGCCCGAGCAACGCCTCAATTTGAAGGGTCGCGGCAACCTCGGCCACACGTCGGACAATCTCGGCCTTCGGGACCTTGGCCAGCCGCAGCCCGAAGCCGATGTTCTGCGCCGCCGTCATGTGGGGGAAGAGCGCGTAGGACTGGAACACCATCGCCACCCCCCGCCGCGCAGGCGCGACGTTCGTCACGTCACGCCCTCCGATCAGGATGCGCCCGGCAGTCGCGCTTTCCAGGCCCGAGATCATCCGCAGCGTGGTGGTCTTGCCGCACCCGGAGGGGCCGACCAGAACCGCGAACTCGCCGTGCTCGATCGACAGGTCGACGCCGTCGACGGCGAGCACCGAGCCGAAGCGCTTCGAAACGTCTTGCAGGGCAAGCTGCGCCATCGTCAGCCCTTCACTGCCCCCATTGTCATCCCCTTGATGAAGTAGCGCTGGAAGAACAGGAACACCACGAGCGTCGGCAGGCTCGCGATCAGCGACAGCGATCCCTGAACCCCCCAGGCCACCGAATACTGGCCCTTCAGGTTCACGATCCCCAGCATGATGGTCCGCTTCTCGTCAGACTGGGTGAAGATGAGCGGCCACAGGAAGTCGTTCCAGACCCAGGTGAACTGGAGCGTCGCCAACACCGCCAGCGCCGGCAGGCTCAGCGGCAGCGCCACCCGGGTCAGCACCTGCCACTCGTTCGCGCCTTCCAAGATGGCCGCCTCGCGCAGCGCAGTCGGAACGGTGGCGAAGAAGTTGCGCATCAGGAGGGTGCAGATGGGGATGCCCATCGCGATGTGAATGATGACGATGGGGTACAGCGTGTCGATCAGATCCATAGCGTTGAAGAGCCGGAACAGCGGGATCAGGATTGCCTGCGGCGGGAAGAACATGCCCGAGACGACGACGAGAAAAAGCAGGTTGCTGCCTCGGAACGGCAGTTTGGCGAACACGTAGCCGGCCAGCGACCCCAGCGCGATCGAGGCCACGGTCGCAGGAGCGGTGACGAGAAGCGTGTTGGCGAAGTACCGGTGCACGGCCGGATTGCCAAGCACCTCGGCGAAGTTGCCCCAGTAGAGCTCGGACGGGATCGTCCACAGCGCGCCGAGCGCGATATCGCGGTTGGTCTTGATCGAGGACAGCAACACGCCGGCGGTGGGTGCCAGGAACAGCACCGCCAAGACCGCGAGCACGATGAAGATTACCGCAGGCCAGGGATTGAACCGCCTGCGCGCCGCTGGGACGAACACCGCGTCAGCCATGGAGTTCGTCGACCTTGCGCAGCTGGCGGAAGTAGAGGCGGATGATGGTCAGCGCGATCAGGAACAGGACCACCGAAATGGCGCTGCCGTAACCCATCAGGTACTTCTTGAACGACTCGTTGTACATGTGCATGGCCAGCGTGTCGGAGCTGTTGAACGGCCCGCCGCCAGTCATGGTGTAGAGGATGTCGAACCCCTTGAGCGAGTTGATGACGTTGAGCGCGATCACCACCACGGTGGCTGGGGCGAGTAGAGGGATGACCACCAGGCGGATGCGCTGCTCAGTGCGCGCGCCCTCGATCTCGCACACCTCCAGCAGCTCCTCGGGGATGGTGGTCAGCCCGGCCAGGAAGATCACCATCGAAAGGCCGGTCTGCTGCCACGACCAGGCGACGATCACCGACCACAACGCGCTGTCCGGCTTCGCCAGCCATGCGTAGTTGAACCGCTCGCCGCTCACCGCCTCCACCACGGTGTTCAGCAGGCCCCAGTCCGGCTGGTAGATCCACACCCAGATCTGCCCGACCACAACGGCCGAGAGGCAGATCGGAAGGTAGAAAATCGACTTGAACACCGACCCGCCGGGAATGCCGCTGTCGATCAGGAGCGCGAGCGCAAGCCCGAATACGGTCGGCACGACGATCGCTGCAACTATCCACAGCGCCGTGTTGATCGCGGCGTTGAGGAACAGCTTGTCGGTGTAGATCTTTATGAAGTTGTCGAAGCCGACGTAGTCGTAGTCGGGGTTGAAACCGTTCCAGTCGGTGAAGCTGTAGTAGAAGGAGCTTGCAAGCGGCCAGATCACGAACGCCGCGAAAACCGCAAGCGGCAACGCCAACAGAAGCGCCCTCCAGAAACGGTTCTCCCGTTCCATCCGTCACCGCTCATGCCGAAAGGCGGACGGGCCGCCGGGCGAATGCCGCCCGGCGCCCCCTCCACACGGGACCGCGTCTACTCCGTGAATGCCTTGGCGGCATCCGCGGCGACCTGCGCCAGGATGTCGTCCAACTGGCTCGGGTCGTCCATGAAGCGCGAAAACATGGAGAGCCCGACCTCCGCCACCGGCGGCGGCGTCGCGAGGTCGTAGTTGAACGCAAAGTTGTCGGCCCCGGCCACGACGGCGGAGACCCGCTGCATGACCTCGCTGTAATTCGCCGGATCGACGTTCACATTGGCTGACAGCGCCCCGTATGCGGCGGTCCAGCTCGCCTGGACATCGGCGTTCGACATCATGTAGCTCAGGAACGCCTCGGCGCCGGCGCGGTTCTCCCCGTCATTGGAGATGACCAGGCCGTCCACGGGTCCCACCACCGACGCAGGGACGCCGTCTGCGATGGACGGGAACGGGAAGAAGTCGTAGTCCTCGCCGGCCTTGAGCCCGTTCCCGTTCCAGTAGCCGGTGATCCAGGTGCCCATCAGGGTCATCGCCGCGTCGCCGCGGGCCACCTTGTCCGACGCATCCGTCCACGAATCGGCATTGGCGTTCGGCGCGAAGTAGCCCTTGTCGGCTAGCTCCTTCCACATCGCCATGGCGGCCTTGACCTCCGCGTCGTCATAGGCGGCGGAGCCGGTCATCAGGCTCGCGCGGTAGTCGGGGCCGGCGGTACCGAGCAGCAGGTAGTCGAACCAGAACTGGGCGGGCCAGCGATTCTTCGAGCCGAGCGCGATCGGCGTCACACCCTTGCCCTTCAGCGTCTCGCAAAGCGCCAGGAACCCGTCCCAGGTCATGGGCATGTCGGTGACGCCTGCGTCCGCGAGCACCTTGGTGTTATAGAACATGCCTGCGTAGTGGTAGTTGAAGGGCACCAAATAGCGCTTGCCGTTGTACATGGTAGCGCTGTCGGCTACTGACTTTGCGACGACATTTTCGAGGCCGTCCCGGGCCCACATGTCGTCGATCGGGTGGAGGCCTCCGGAATCGACGACGAACTGCGTCCGCGCGCCAGCCCAGTAGCTGAAGACGTCCGGCAGGCTGTCGCCGGCCGCACGCACCAGGATATCGGTCTTGAAGTCCTCGTGACCGATGGGGCTGTTCTTGATCGTGTGGTCCGTAGCGGATTCGAACTTCGCGACCTGCTCGTTGAATATCTTGAGTCCGAACTCACCGGTGAAATAGTGGGTCAGGGTGACGTCGCCGCCTTGCGCAAAGGCGGGCGCCCCGAGAACCAGGGCCGGCACGACCCCCACGGCGGCCAGCAGACCGCGCCTGTTGAGCCAAATCATGGAATTTCTCCCGTGCGGTTGACATGCCAGCGCTCTCGGTGAGCGCCTCGGCAGTGAAGCGCATCGCTCCGAGCAGTGTCAACGAAAACGGGCCAAATGCACCAGGCGGTTATCGCACGCGAGCATATCGAACACCGCCTGCATGTGTTGCACGAGGGCGCGGAGTCCGCCTACTTTCGCAGCGTATCGGCACCGCGAGACGACCCAGCATGGCCAGCGCGTCTACTCGCTGTAGCGACGGGAGTTGACGAGTGATGTCCAACGGTCCTATCGGAGTCGGCATCGTAGGCGCAGGCCGCATCTCCGATCTGCACGCCATCGAGTATCTGGCCAACCCGCAGGCGCGGATCGTGGCGCTTTGCGATGTCGACGCGGCGCGCGCGGCGGAGCGGGCGGCGGCCTGGGGCCTTAATGACGTCGCCATCGACGATGACATGGACTCCCTGCTAGCCCGTCCGGACGTGGATCTTGTCGAGATCCTGCTGCCCCATCATCTGCATCTGGGATCGGCGCTGAAGGCCGTCGATGCCGGCAAGATCGTCTCGCTCCAGAAGCCCATGTGCATCTCGCTCGAGGAGGCCGACCGGCTTGTCGCCGCCGCCGAAGCCTCGGATCGCCCGTTCAAGGTGTTCGAAAACTTCCTGTTCTACCCCCCTGTCGTCCGGGCTCGGGAGTTGATCGCCGAGGGCGCGATCGGTACACCCCTCGCCATCCGCATCAAGAGCAATCCGGGGCGGAGCGCCACCGCCTGGGACGTGCCGGAAAGCGCCATCGCGTGGCGCCAGCGGCCCGAGCAGTCCGGCGGCGGGCCGCTGGTGTTCGACGACGGCCACCACAAGTTCGCCCTCGCCTGGCACTTCATGGGCGAGCCCGAGGAGGTCCACGCCTTCATCGGGCAGACCGAAACGACGAACCGCCGGGAGCTGCTGGATGCGCCCTCGATCGTGTCGTTCCGCTTTCCCTGCAACCGCATCGGCAACCTGGAGATCGTCTATTCGCAGGAACTGGAAATCGCAACCCGGCACTATGCTCAGGACGACCGCGTGGAGATCACCGGCAGCAAGGGCGTGATCTGGTTGAACGGCGGCCATGGGCGCCTGGGCGACGCGGCACCGCTTGCGTTATACCGGGACGGCGCTCTCACCGAGTTCCGCGACGTGGAGACCGGCTGGGGGGGGCTCCGGTCTTGGCCCTCCCCCCCCGCCACTTTCTGGAGGTCGTGTTCGAGGGTGGGCGTCCGGTGCTGACCGCGCGCGAGGGCCGGCAGGTCCTGCGCTTCGCACTCGCCGCCTTGGAGTCTGCCCGGAAGGGCAGGCCGGTGCCGGTCGGGGCGGATGGAGGATCGAGCGCATGAGGAACGCCACTGGCGTGTCCGGATCGCTGCCGTCGTCGATGGACGGGAGAGCGGCCTGGCTTGCCGCGGCCGGCGGCCTGAACGCGGCCATCGATGCCGGGGGGCTTGGCGAACCGGTTGCCCTCCCTCTTGCCGAGGCGTTGGTGCTGGGCCTGATGCGTCAGGGAGTGACGAAGTATCTCGCGATCTTCGGACACGGCTCAACCGCGATCGGGGAGGTGTTGCGGGTTTACCAAGCCCACGGTCTCGTCCGATGCTGGCAGTTCCGCAACGAGGTCGCGATGGCGCACGCCGGCACTGCACTCCGCTGGGTGTACGGAGAGCCGTCCGCAGTGGTCACGTCCATCGGGCCGGGAGCGATGCAGGCCATGGCCGGATCGCTGGCGGCGGCTTCCAACGGCGTCGGCGTCTACCACCTCTACGGCGACGAGACCACTCACGGCGAAGGCTACAACATGCAGCAGGTGCCGAAGCCGGCACAGGGGCTTTTCGGGCAGATAACCGCGCTGATGGGCGAGTCCTGGACCCTGCATAGTCCCGGCGGGCTGCGGGCCGCATTGCGCCGGGGCGCGATGACCGTGTTCCACCCGTGGAAGGCCGGTCCGTTCTACCTGAACCTGCCGCTCAACACCCAGCCCGCAAAGATCTTGATCCGGCTCGATACCCTGCCGGCAGCTCCCGTGTTCTCCCCTGCCGCACCCGCCGGCGAGGATGCATACGCCGAGGGCGCAGCGCTCATCGCCGGCGCCCGGCGTGTCGCGGTCAAGGTCGGCGGAGGGGCGCGGTCCTTTGCCCGCGCGATCCGGGAGTTCGCGGAGTTGGCGGGCGCAGCGGTGGTGCTCAGCCCCGGCTCGACCGGGGTGATGCCCGACGACCACCCGCAGAACCTGCACGTCGGTGGCTCCAAGGGAACCATCAGCGGCAATTTCGCGATGGAGGAGGCGGACCTGCTGGTGGTCATCGGCAGCCGGGCGGTGTGCCAGAGCGATTGCTCGGGGACGGGATGGCCGAAGGTCTGCCACGTCGTCAACATCAACGCCGATCCGGAGGACGTCCAGCACTACAACCGCACCTCTGCGCTGTGCGGCGATGCCGGAGCGGTACTGGAACGCCTGAACGACGTGCTGCGCCGCAATTATCCGCAGGCGCCCGCGAGCAAGCGGGAGTGGCTCGACGCCTGCGCCGCAAAAAAAGCCGAGTGGCGGGCGTTCAGGGTCACGCAGCTCGATGCCGCCCCTCCCGTTGACACGGTCTGGCAGCGGGCGGTGTTGACCCAGCCCCAGGCGATCACGGTCACCGCAGCGTTCTGCAAGGCGCGGGGCGCCGTCAAGTTCTTCGACGCCGGCGACGTGCAGGCCAATGGCTTCCAGATCATCGAGGACGACTCGCCATTCGAGACCTTTACCGAAGCCGGTGCGTCCTACATGGGGTTCTCGGTCTCGGCCCTGCTCGCCGGTGCGCTGGCCGAGAACGGGCGCTATGCCGTCGCCTTCACCGGCGACGGTTCGTTCACGATGAACCCTCAGGTCCTGATCGACGGCGTGGAGCACGGCGCTCGGGGCGCCATTGTCCTGTTCGACAACCGCCGCATGGGCGCGATCAGCCAGTTGCAGCAAGTGCAGTACGGAGCGGACTTCCGCACCTCGGACTCCGTGTCGGTGGACTACGTGCAAATGGCGGCATCGGTCGCGGGAGTGAAGGCGCTGTCGGGAGGTTTCGATCCGTCCTCCCTGACCGCAGCGCTAGAAGAAGCGTTTGATTACGATGGCCTCAGCCTCATCCATGTCCCAGTCTATTTCGGGGACGACCAGCGGGGTGGCATGGGTGCCTACGGGCGTTGGAATGTCGGGAACTGGTGCGACGACGTACAGGACCGCTACGTGCGTACATTGATTTGACCTTGCCCGCAAAAGTGGAGCGAGCCCGGCTTCCGCCGCCGGTAGCCCGGCGGCGCCGAATAGCTCAGCATCTTCTTCACCGTCCGGCGGTCGATCCCGAACCGCCGCATATAGCTCCACGCCATACATCTCCCGCCCCGCGCCGATACCGACAAGGAGCTACAGATGGCGCAATTTCGCACCGCCGCGACCGGACCGCCCGGTCGCTACTCGTGGAGCATCATTATTCCGCCGCCGTTAACACCATGATCCCGCGCTTCATCCATGCCACCTCACGCCGCCGGCAACACCGGTATGGTTCAGTTGCGTTGCGCCAAGGCTTCAGACAGCGGCAATCTCGACCTCGACGCTGTGGACGCAGGTGCTCTCGCCCATGTCCGACTTGATGCTGGGGTTGAGGACATTGACGTTGGCGCGCGTGCCTTCCTGACGCGGCCAGCGGCCCTTGGGGCTGAGCGCAACGCCTTGCGGGATGGACCCGGCAACCGCCAGCGCAAGCTCCAGGCTGCCGGTCTCGTTGCTGAGCCGCACCTGCTGCCCTTCGGTCAAGTTGCGAGCCGCCGCGTCCTCCGGATGCAGCGCCACCGTCGCTTCGCCCATGAGTTCGCCGACGCGCCGATCGTTGGCATGTCCGGCGTAGCTGCGGGTTGTGGTAGCTCGCCAGCGATGACAGTTGGGTTAGATGTATCTGGTTTTGCCGCCCGATTGTGTTGCCGGTTGTTCTGCCAGTTCCATGGCAGGAGTTCGTCGCCGAAGCCGTACGGCGGTGGGTCGCCGCTGCGGGAAGCCGGACCGCCTTCATCGATCCGGGTTCGCCTTGGGAGAATGGCTACATCGAGAGTTTCAACGCGCGGCTGTGCGACGAGCTCCTGAACGGGGAGATCTTCTACACCTTCAAGGAAGCCCAGGTTCTCGTCGAAGCCTGGCGACACCACTACAACGCCGCGGGCCGTACAGGCCGCTCATGCGAACGTTACCTGCACCGGTGGCAGCTCCGCGAAGCGGCCTTCGAAGGTCTGGCCGGGGGCGACCTCGGTGATGCCGGTGCAGGAGCCAGTGAAGACGATCTCACCCGCGCGGAGACGGCCGCCCGCGATCGACAACGCCTCGGCCAGCCACAGGAGCGCCACGAGCGGATGCCCTAGCACTTTCGCCCCGGTTCCGCTCGCCGCCATTGCCCCATCGCACACGGCGACGACCGATAACGCGGAGAGGTTCCGCTGTCGCCAATCGGGAATCGGGCCGCCCCGGACGACGGCGACGTTGAGACCGTAATCCGCGACCGAGCTCATCTCGTTCAGCGGAATGTCTTCCGTAACACGTCGACCGACGATCTCGAGCGCCGTGAAACAATCGGCGATCGCCGACCCCAACTGTTCGAGAGTCACGGACTCGCCATCGGCAGGGAAGTCCCCCGCCACCTCCAAGCCAAACCCGCATCCGACGCCGAGGAGCCCAGCGGGAACCGAAAAGGTCGCTCCGCTCGCGAGCACGTGCTCCCGCAGGACCGGTGCGTGTATCGGCCCCGTACTCTTCAGCAGCCTTTGCACCTCTTCGCTTGTCGACCCGATCTTGTAACCGCAGGTCTCGCCGTCGAGCGCCGCCACGGCGGCCGCCAAGAATGCCTCCGCGTCGCCGCGATCAGCAATGGTATGCAGTGGTAGCCGCTCGACAGTACCGCGCCGGCGGCAATCGGCGAGTCGAGCTGCCGCTGCCGGATCCGCTGACCCCACCGCCTCAGACAAGCGTCGTCGCATGGTGCATCCTCAGCTACGCCGCCAAAGGCGCTAACGCCGGCCAATCCGCGTCGGCTTGGTAGGCCTTGCCGGCCTGGAACAGCCGGCCTTCCTCCAGGTGCCGCCCGACCAGTTGAAATCCGACCGGCGCGCCAGACGCATCGAGGCCGCCGGGCAGGATCAAGGCCGGGCAGCCGGTCAGGTCTTCCGGACTGGTGTATTGGACGATGCGGGGGACGCCGTCCGGTTCCGCGCACAACGCCACAAACTCGGCGGCCGTCGGCACCGGCTTGCGCATGATCGGGGCGATGTAGAGGGCGACCGACGCGAACAGGGCGGCCATAGCGCCGCTGAATTCGTGGCGCACTATGGTCGCCCGGGCATAGTCGACGCCACTCAGCGCCAGCCCGCCGTCCAGGAACTCTGCGTAGCCGACGCTGTAGTCGCGCTTGCGCTCCGGATAGGTGGGGCCGTGGGCGAGCGCCGCCTCGACGGCGCAAAGCGCGCCCCAATGGGCCACCGCCTCGCGGGTGTCCGGCAGGGTAACCGGCACGACACTCGCCCCCCGTCCTTTTAGTAGGTCGAGACCGCGGGTGATGGCCTGGAAAACCTGCGTGTCGATTCCTTCCGAGCAATACCGCTCGTCGTAACCGATCCTGAGCCCGGCGACGCCGTCATCGATCGACGCCAGGTAGTCGGGCACGGCACCGGGCAGGCTGGTCGGATCCAGCTCGTCTCGGCCGGCGATCGCGCCCAACATGGCCGCGGCGTCCTCGACGCGCCGGGTCATAGGACCGACGTGGTCCAGGGTGTCGGAGAGCGGGAACACGCCATGGCGGCTGACTCGGCCCCAGGTCGGCTTCAGGCCGATAAGGTGATTGGCATAGCACGGGAACCGGATCGATCCGCCGGTATCCGAGCCGAGCGAGCCGAAGCAGAGGCCCGCGGCCGTCGCGGCGCCGGAGCCGCTCGACGAGGCGCCGGACCAAAGCTCCGCGCCCCAGGGGTTGACCGGCGCCACTACGTCGGGATGGTGCAGTGCAAACGCGCCTTCGGTGAGCTGCAGCTTGCCCAGCAAGACGGCTCCAGCGTCCCGAAGACGCCTTACCACCGTCGAATCCGACCGGGCGACGCGGTCCTCGAAGCCGGGAAAGCCGGCCATCGTCGGTACGCCGGTGGCATCGCAAAGGTCCTTGACCGCGATCGGCACGCCATGCAAGGCGCCGCGCGAGTTGCCGGCGGCGAGCTCGCTCTCCGCCTGCTTCGCTTCGGCCAGTGCCTGATCCGCCATCATCGTGGCGTAGCTGTGGAGGACGCCGTCGAGCTCGCCGATGCGCTCCAGCATCGCTTCGGTCAGCGCCACCGAAGAGAGCTCCCCGGCGGCCAGTTTCCGCCCAGTCGCGACGAGCCCCGCCAGAGCCAACTCCGTGTGCTTTGCCATTTCTCCCTCCCTCGCCGAACCGGCGTGCCGCGGTGCTCCCCGAAACCGAAACCTTCCCGCCAAGGCCAGGTACTGTCAATCGAAGGCCCTTGGCGGAGGCTTGTTGGCCGGCCAGCCGCTGACATTGACTCGAAATCATCGGTAAGTGTAGCATTTTGTCGCAGTTCGTGATGCACTGCGGTCGTTGCGGGCTGGGTGAGAACATCGCCCAAAGGGAGGAAAGCGGCATGCAGGCAACTCTGAACAGGAGCGCGCGCGCGCTTCTTGGCGCGGCAGCGATCGCGTCGTTCATGATCGCGTCGGCGCAGGCACAGCAGGATCCGATCAAGATCGGTCTGCTGGAGGACCAAACCGGTGAGATCGCCATATTCACATTGCCCAAGGTCCGCGGGACCATCCTGGCGGTGGAGGAGATCAATGCCGCCGGCGGGATACTGGGCCGGCAGATCGAACTGATCGACTACGACCCGCAGTTCGACAACGCCAAGTTCCAGGAGTTCGCGCGCCGACTGCTGCAAAAAGACAAGGTCGACGTCCTGTTCGCCGGTGCCACCAGCGCTTCGCGGGAGGCGGTTCGGCCGATCGCCAACCGCTTCGACGCGCTCTATTTCTATACCAATCAATACGAAGGCGGCGTCTGCGACGCCAACGTCATCGCCACCGGCGCGGTGCCGGAACAACAATTCTCGCCGCTAATCCCCTGGATGATGGAACGTTTCGGCGGCCGGGTGTACACGATCGCCGCAGACTACAATTTCGGCCAGATATCGGCCGAATGGACCCGAGTGTTGGTGGAGGAAGGCGGCGGCGAGATCGTCGGCGAGGAGCTCATTCCGCTCGGGGTGTCACAGTTCGGCCAGACCATCCAGAACATGCAGAAAGCGAAGCCCGACTGGATCATGGCTCTGACCGTCGGCGCGTCCCAGGACTCGTTCTTCGAGCAGGCGCATGCGGCCAAGCTCGGCATCCCCATGGCCAGCTCAATAAGGATCGCACTCGGCTTCGAGCACAAGCGCTTCGCGCCGCCAGCCCTGCAAAACATGTATGTAACTGCGAACTGGTACGAGGAGATCGACCGCGAGGACGCCAATGCGTTCAAGGCGCGTTGGCGCAAGCGTTGGCCGGACGAGACCTACATCAACCAGATGGGCCACAATGCCTATGCCGGCATCTACCTGTACAAGAAACTTGCGGAAACCGCCGGCACCACCGACAAGGACGCGATTCGCAAGGTCATCGCAAGCGGCGATGCGTGCATCGACGCGCCGGAGGGTCGGATGTGCGTCGACCCGAAGAGTCAGCACCTCTCGCACACAATCACGCTGCTCAGCGTCAATGAGGATCACTCGATCAAGACCCACGAGAAGTGGGACAAGATCGAGCCATACTGGCTGGCCAGCGTCGGATGCGATCTGACGGTCAAGGACCACAACGATCAATACACTCCGAGCTATTTGCCCGAGAAGTGATGGCGGAGGTGAGCGGCGCGACGCGCGGCGCGATGTGGTCGCCGGCCTCCGACGGCCACATCGCCTTGCCTTGCAGCTGATGCGGGACTGTCAGTGATGGACCTCTTAGCCGAGGTCTTTTCGTTCGTCTTTCAGGCCGCCGACGTGTTCGCCTTTCTGGTGCTGGCGGCGAGCGGGCTGGCGATCATCTTCGGGATGATGGGGATAATCAACCTGGCGCACGGCGAGTTCATCATGTGCGGCGCCTACGTGACGGTGATCACCGTTCAGACCGGCATGCCCCTGCCGTTGGCCATTCTCTGCGGCGCGCTCGCCGCAGGCCTGATCGGGATCGCGCTGGAACGCACGATCATCCACCGCCTCTATGCAAGGCCGCTCGACTCGATTGTCGCGACCTGGGGCATCAGCCTGATCGTCACGCAAGGTACGCTGCTCGCGCTCGGATCGACCTGGCCCGGGATCGGCACACCGGCGGGTACCTTCTTGGTCGGCGAGTACACCTACGCCAGCTATCGCCTAGTGTTGATCGGCTCCGCCATCGCGGTTTTGGTGTTGATCTACTGGGTGTTCATGAAGACGCGGTATGGCGTCTTCGCCCGGGCGACGATGCAGCAGCCCGCAATGGCCCGGGCGCTCGGCGTCCGCACGCCGATGGTCTACAGCGTAACCTTCGGCATCGGTGCCGCGCTGGCGGGACTAACCGGCGGGTTGTTTGCGCCGACGATGACGCTGATACCGATGATGGGGATGACCTTTATCGTCGAGGCCTTCGTCACCGTCGTCGTCGGCGGTGCCGACGTGCTGCTCGGCACCGCGCCGGCGGCAATAATACTCGGTGTCATCAAGGCCGCGTTGACGGCCTGGTATGGCCAACTGTTCGGACAAATCGGCCTGCTTATCACCGTGGTGATCGTCATTCGCGTTCTGCCGGAAGGCATTACCGGTTGGCTCACCCGACGCAGGGCCTGAAGGTCCGCGTCGATCATGCCGCGGTTCCTGAAGCTGTTGCACGGCGATCAGACAATCGGCCGCGGGCCGGCGTTCTGGGTCGGCTTTTGCGTCGTCCTGCTGGGGGCGCTGCTCTATCCGCTCGGTGCCGACGACTACTACGTCGGCAACACCGCTTATTTCTTCATCTGGATCTTCATGGCCCTCGGACTATCGCTGATCTGGGGCTACACCGGCATGCTGAGCTTCGGTCAGACGGCGTTCTTCGGTCTCGCCGGTTATGGCTACGGGGTAATCTCGATCAATCTCGGATCCGCCTACGGCCTAACCTTTTTTGCCCTGGTCGCTGCCGTTCTGCTGGCGGCACTGCTGGCGTTGCTGCTCGGCTATTTCATGATCTACGGGCGCATCGGCGGCGTCTTTTTCGGCATAGTGACCCTGTCTGTGACCTTCGCCTTCTCCCAGTTCCTGGCGCAGACGGCCGGCCCGCAATGGCGGATCGGCGCAGCCCGGTTAAACGGCTACAACGGCATGGGTGGCATCCTGCCACTCAGCCTGCCCTGGTTCGGCGACGAGATCTATATCGAGGGCAGCATCCTCTATTACCTGCTGCTGGTGATGCTGGTCGTTTGCTACTTGGCGTTGAGAATTCTGGTCAATTCCCGGTTTGGCAATGTTCTGGTGGCGATCCGCGAGAATCCCGAACGGGCCGAGATGCTGGGCTACGACATCCGAAAGTATCAGCTGGCGATCTTCGTGATTGGAGGTGCTCTGGCCGGTATCAGCGGTGCGATGTATACCTCTTGGGGTCAGTTCATCACTCCCGCCACCATGGCGCTACCGGCCGTGGCGATGCCGATCATCTGGGTCGCCGTCGGCGGCCGTAAAGACCTGACGGCGACCCTGGTCGGGACCTTTGTGCTGCTCTACGTCTTCCAGACAGTGACCGTCTACAGCCAGCAGTACGCCCTGATTTTGATGGGAGCGCTGTTGCTGCTCACCGTCCTGTTTGCGCCGTCGGGCTACGTGGTCGCATTTGCCGAGCTGTTGCGGCGCCTGACCGCGGCGAAACCAAGGGACAATGCGGTATCCCGGCGCGTGATACGCCGGGCCACCGATGATTGAGGCGAGACGGTGGCATCGATCCTAGAAACCAGAAGCTTACAAAAACGATTCGGCGGCCTGCAGGCGGTCGCCAACGTCGACTTCGAGATCGACGACGGCGAACTGCATTGCCTGATCGGGCCGAACGGTGCTGGCAAAAGCACGTTGTTCAAGTTGATTCTCGGTCGCTACCCGCCGACCGCCGGGACAATCCGCTTTCGCGGCGAGGATATAACCCACTTGCGTTCCTACGAGCGCGTCCGTCGTGGCATGAGCATCAAAATGCAGGTCCCGGGGATTTTCAAGGACCTGAGCGTCCGCCAGAATTTGGCGATTGCGCTACAGGATCATTGCCGGCCGGCACGGCTCGCCGCCGAGATCGACCGTCTGGCGGAGTTCGTCGATCTCACAGAACAGGCTTCGCAGCTCGCCGGCAATCTCTCGCACGGCCAACAGCAATGGCTTGAGATCGGCATGGCCGTCGCGATCAAGCCCTCGCTGTTGCTGCTTGACGAGCCGACTGCCGGCATGTCGCCGGAGGAGACCTTCAAGACCGGCGAGATGGTGCATCGACTGAACGCGGAGCGCATGACCATCCTGGTCGTCGAGCACGACATGACCTTCATCCGCCAGATGGCCCGCCGAATCACGGTCATGCATTTGGGGACAATCTTCGCGCAGGGCACGATGGACGAGATCACCCGACACGAGGGCGTCAGTCGAATCTATCTGGGGGAATCCCATGACGGCTGAGGTGTTGCTGCTGGTGACCGGCCTGGACGCCGGCTACGACGGTTCACAGGTTCTGCAGGGCATCGACATGACCGTCAATACAGGCGAGATCGTGGCAGTGATTGGCCGGAACGGCGTCGGCAAGACCACTCTGATGCGTAGCCTGATCGGTTTGATCCGGGGCTCCGCCGGCAGCATCGTGTTCAAGGACGTAACTATATCCGGGATGACGGCGGACGCCCGCGCGCATCTGGGCATCGGCTACATCCCGCAAGGCCGGGATGTGTTTCCGCGGATGAGTGTCGAGGAAAACCTACAGGTCGGCGAACTCATCAACGGCAGTCGGGCCGGCAAGCTCTACGACCTCGTCTACGACCTGTTTCCGTTGCTCAAGGAGCGGCGAAACCAGCAGGCGGGAACCATGAGCGGCGGCGAACAGCAGCAACTGGTGATCGGCCGGGCATTGATCGGCAATCCGAGCCTGATGTTGCTGGACGAGCCCTCCGAGGGCATTCAGCCGTCGATCGTCGACGACATCTGTCGGGCGATGACGACGATCAACAAGGAACTCGGCACGACCATCCTGTTCGTCGAGCAGAACCTCGACATGATCATTCGGTTGAGCCAACGCTGCTACGTCATGGAGAAGGGCCGTATCATCGCCGAGATCTCGTCCGACGATCTTCGCGAACCGGCGGTGGTACGCAGTTATCTGCAAGTGTGATCGACTGCGGCGGCCCAGCCGCATGCTTGGCTGGCGCGCAGTAGCAGACTATGTTCCTGACATGTTCTATATTTCCTGAGAAGCCTCCATGCACAAGGAACACAGCCTGCCAGCGCCGCGCGACGAAGTGCTCTTCGATATCGCGGTGGCACTCAGCAAGGAAGAGAAGCTGTGGCCGAAGCGGTTCAGGCCCGGCGACCACAACCGCCT
>MKWU01004459.1_pt1 | contig 16531 bp, 10 predicted proteins | sample 809101 | NCBI WGS metagenome assembly MKWU01 (sample SAMN05860141, study PRJNA318959) | sponge metagenome | host: Aplysina aerophoba | place: Slovenia: Piran, Adriatic Sea, Gulf of Piran | collected 2013-05-07 | reverse complement strand
GCATCATGGACGCTCTCCGCGAGCGCCTGGTGCGCCAGCGCGCCCGCTTCATCGAGGATTTCGATGACTACGTGGAGCAGGCCCGGCTCGACCTCGGCAAACTCTTCCGCATCGAGGACTATCCCTCGAAGGACCGGCTCCGGGACAGGTTCTCCATCCGCTACCGCATCACGCCCGTGCCGGACGCCGACCACTTCATCGCCAGGCTCGCCTCGGATGACACCGAGCGGGTGAAGCGCGACATCGAGCGCCACATCGAGGAGCAACTCCACGACGCCGTGGGCGACCTCTACCGGCGTCTGGCCGAGGCGGTGGAACGGGTCTCGGAACGTCTGGACGAGGATGAGAACGGCAAGCCCCTGGTGTTTCGGGACACCATGATCTCCAACATCCGGGGCCTGGTCGACGTGGTTCCCCGGCTCAACATCTTCGGTGACCAGAGGCTCGCGCGACTCTGCGAGCAAGTGAAGGAACGGATCGCAGGCGTGGAGCCGGATTCGCTCCGTCCGTCCAGGACCTTCGACGCCGTGGTCCGAGCCCGGGTGAAGCACGACGCGGACGACCTTATGGAGCAGTTCGCCGGCTACTTCACGCCGCCGGTACGGGAGGTGGCGTGATGTCCGCCAACTCGCTAGACGAGTCCGCGCTACGGGTGAGCGACTGCGTGACGGAGCTCCTGCGGAAGCAACCCTTTTTCGGGAGCCTTGTCCTGAGGCTTCCGCTTCGCGCCGATCCGACAAGAAAGACTCTCGCGAGCGACGGACACGAGATCCGCTACTCGCCCGATTGGGTAGCGGAGACCGACGCGCACCTGATCGAGACCGCCATGGCGCGGGTTGTGATGGCGTGCGCCTTGAAACACCACACCCGCAGGGGCGAACGGGACCCGGGACGCTGGCAGGCGGCCTCGCAACTCGTTACACATGCGCTGCTCCGCGATTCCGGCTTCACCCTTCCGCCCGACGCCGACGCCTGGGAGGACCTGAGCGTGGAGCAGGCATACGACCGCCTGCCCGAGCCCGGGGAGCGTGATTCCGGTGACGACGGCAACCAATCCCAGGATGCCGGCGGCGCGGGCGCCGGGGCGGCCGCGCCGCCGCCACCCGGCGGGGTCGGCGATGAATCCGGCGATCCGACCGCTGACAGCGAAGGTGAGGATGAGAGCCCCCAGGATCGCGATGGCCCATCGGGTGCGCCGCCGAGCCATGACCCTTCCAGCACCGGAGAGGTCATGGACGCCGACTCCCGTGCAGAACAGGGCTCCGATCCCTCCGAGACGCTGGTGGACACCGCCGCCGAGGAGCAGGCCTGGGACGAGGCCATGCACCAGGCCCTCAGTATCGCCAGGGCCGAGGGCAAGGCGCCGGGAGGCGTCGAGGAGACCGTCCGAAACGCCCACGCAAGCACGCTCGACTGGCGCACGCTCCTGCGCCGCTACATGACCGACGCCGCCAGACGCGACTACAGCTGGAGCGCACCCAACCGCCGCTTCATCGACTCAGGCCTCTACCTGCCCTCGATCCGCTCCGAGGGCATCGACACGATCGCGGTCATCATCGACACCTCGGGCTCGGTTCCGGGCCAGACCCTGGGCGAGTTCTGGGCGGAACTGCACGAAGTCGTTGACGAGATCCGCCCCGAGAGGGTCTTCGTGATCCAGGTCGACGCGGAACTGCGGGACGCGGCTGAGTACACGGCCGAAGGTCTCCCCGACGAGATCGTGCTCAAGGGCCGGGGCGGCACCGACTTCCGCCCGGGCTTCGAGTGGCTCGACGAGCAGGGGATACGGCCAACGGTGTGCCTCTACTTCACGGACATGGAGTGTTCGAGTTACCCGGAGATCCAGCCCTGCTTCAACGTGCTCTGGGTCAACTGGAACCCCGTCCCGCCGGAGCAGAGCCGCGAACCTTGGGGCGAACGCATCGATATCACGGCCTGATACGGCCACATGCACAGGGTTTCCACAGACCCTGTTGCCAATTGAACCATTGTAGGAAAAATCTCTAGCGCCGGGAGCACTACACCTCAAATCCGCTACTGCATCACCCGGAAGGCCAAGGCTGGGTTTTTCACTTTGTCGAACTTAACCTTTCCAAGTCATCGTCCGAAATTCATTTTCGAGCAAGATTAACGAAAGGCTTCCTACCAATCTAACGATTTCCGAAGGTCGGCAATCAAGGGCGGCTTGCGCCTCAGCCGTAAAGTCAATTTCACCGCTTTGAAGTATTGCGACCAGCTCGAAAACCTCTCTTCGAATTTCTTCGTCAACGCCATTTAGTCCCTGATTTAGTATTCGTATGTCCTTCTTCAAGCGGCTGACCAGTTCCCGACGAATGTCGATCTCTTCCTGCGGCCGTCCTTCAAGACCAAGCTGGAGACGATCCATCGATCCCAGTTCACCAGCGACGCCCAGAACTTCTCCAAACAGATCCGCCGTGCCGGATCCTGAGATCTTTAGACCGAGATACCTCAACCAAGAAGCACCGCCTTTGGCGTCCGGCAGGAGCGAAGAATAGCCAGATTTGGCAAGTGCTGGAATCGCGATCCCTCTGACAAGCGGCATGACCGTTAAATGCTCCTTGACATCCACCACAGACCGCAGAGAATCAGTGGACTGATCAACCGCAACAATCGCGTTCTCGATATCGTGTGCTGGCAATAGGGCCAGAACGTCGGCGGGCGGCCACGGCACGATGCCCGTAATATCCACGCGCAGATGGAATATCGCTTCGACACCTGAGGCTCGCGCCGCGCGCTCGAACCCGTTCTTTCGTTCGATCAATCGCTTTTCGGCTGCCGCGTTGGCAGCGACGGAAATCAACCGCAGCGCGTTGCCCGCACGCGCGACCTTCCCGCGTGCGCACCAGGTCACCACTGGGGCCTCCTGTCTTTGGTGGGATTCGCCCGCCAACGATTGCAGTGTTCCCAGTAGTGTCTTCAGCCGCCCAAGCGCCTGCGGAGCGCCGTCTGCGATAAGATGCCATGGCTCCTCGGCAACCACCGTATCCACGTCGCATATTAGTTCCGTCAGCCAAGCGATATAGCTACCCGCTTGATCCGGGAGCGCGTCGAACCGCCTGATGAGATTGACGGTCGTACTGTGAAGAAGGGTCTGAAACTTCGTCACAGATGTATTCTTGTCGCTACGTCCTGTGCCTGAAGCATCGCGGGATGAAATGGAGGGGGGTGTCAGCGCCTCAGTGCCTTCCTTGAGCGAATTGAGAGCTTCGAACGACGTGGCCCGCGCGTCCTTCCCTCTGAGATAAGCATCGAAAATCTGTTCGAGTACCGGCACAAGTGCATTCAGGATGGCTACTCCGCGAGTGAGATAGTCGCTGTAACTCGGGGCAGCCACGTAGCGCGCAATTACATCGATCCAGCGCCGATTCCATTGAGAAATGGATGGAGGAGGGAGATTTGCCCTGGGAATCTGTTTCTCCGCGAGCGGAACATTCTTTATCCCGACCAGTTCCCCGCTTGAAGTGATCGCCCGCGACGCGGCAATCTCTGCTGTGGGACAGAGAGCCAAGAGTAGTTCACAGAGACTTACCACGGCGTCGTGAGGGTTTCCTTGTTCGGAGCCAGCCACACACCAGAGGTCGCAGCGGACGACCTGGCCCCCATTCTCGTCTTCAGTGGTGACCGCACCTGCCCATGCGGTCTCATTCTCAATCCTCGAGAAGAGCACTTTTTGCCCGACCTTTGAGACCCATTTCTCGGCAATCCTCCGATCTATCGCGGCTAGTGTCCCCAAAACGGAACCCACAATTCTGAGGTCAGCGCTCAACAGCGATGCCGGCACATGGTCCAATGCGGCGAGAACTGCCGGCGCCAAAGGCGTACCGACCAGAGCCGCAAGGATCTCGTTCAAGCTCTTTAGGTCGGCCGCTTCGAACAAGGCGGATAGCGTGTTTGGCGACATCCGCTCCATCAACAAATGCCGCGGATCGTCTTGCGGCGAACCTTTGATTTCCGAGAGCCGATTGGCTGCTGCTTGGATCTCCGGGAGAATAGGGAGGCTACCGAAATCAAAGTCGGAAACCCCCATCCTCGCAGCGCTTCCGACCTGCGTAGGCAGCAGCGCGCGCGCCTCGGAAGTGCTTAGCCACTCATCCACTCCTGCGGCAATACACCCGGAGCCCAAGCCTCGAAGCGCGGATGCTAACGCTAGCGCGTCAGGTTCCTCCTCCAAACGGCTGATCAAGCCATGAACCACCGCCGAAACCGAAAGGCGTCGCTGCGATAAAGCGTCAGCGATCAATGGTTCGAGATCCGTGGGATGCACGCTCACGACCGCATTCTCGAAGGTCGCGTCAAGAGTCGGCAACGGCAATTGGTGAGTCAGGCGCAGGAGCTCTTCTGATCGTAGCTGGTGCAAACCGGCCAGCGTGCCTGGCTTTGGCGACCGCACCAAATGCTCTTGAATAAGCCGCTGGAGCGCTCGCGACAGATCGCCTTCGCTGACCGAGAGTCTCCGGGCCAATCGCAAGGCATCTATTTCCGCTTGTGCGGTTCCCGCCCATGCTCCGGACCGAAGAATGTCAAGTTCGAGTGAACGCGATGGATCCGAAATTCTGACAGCGACCTGATCGGACAGGAGCTCCTGCATCCGTTGTCCCCGGGTCAGTAGATGAACATATTCGAGAAGAAGCCCCTCGCTGAGTCGCCAGGGCTCTCGCCAACCTACCCAACCCGTTCTTCTTGTATCCTGCAGTTCACGCCAGAGGCGCTCCGCCAGTTCGTCATCGGGATCTGCGCGCACTTCCGCCGCACGCGCGCGTTCGGCAATCAGCGTGACGTCTTCTTCCCGGATAGAACCGAGCATGACGACACCGGGGACCGACATGACTTCCTTCAGCAATGCCCCCCAACTCTCCGCACCATTTCGTCCAACATCGTCCATGACGAAACCCACGGGGCTGTCTTTTGATGCACGGAATGTCCGCACCAGCTGCCGTAAGGTCGGAATGTCGGTTATGTCAAGCCGACGTATTCGGAACCATCGCACTGTGTGACGAAGCGCATGCGCTGTTTCCCACATGATCGCTGATTTCCCTGCGCCCGACGGGCCAACGACGAGCACGGCGCGCCGTGCATCGATGGCTTGCACAACAGCCGACCGTTCTCTCGGGCGCTCTGACACCAGACCTGCAGCTACATGGCCAGGCTCGACATCGACTCCAAGATAGAAATTCGGATCGTAAAGTGGTGTCAGGAAATCGACAGGCTCACAAACCCCATCACGGACCGCGCGCTCGATCGCATCGACATCGACGGTGGCCAACACGTCGCGGATCGATCCGTCCGTGTCACTCACGGACAATCCGCGATAATCTTCCGGCCGAAGTCTTCCGTTGTCGTCGGCCAAGTGACCAACCCGGACTAGTAATTCGGCGAAACACATCTGGGCGACGATGGGGGAACAGTTCAATTTATCGGCGATCACATTGATCGACGCCTCTTGAGGGGAACCGGCGACCGTAATCGATGTTTTCGTGACGGGATCGCCTGACCGGGAAGCACTTGCAAGCCTTGCCCTGATTGGTCCATCGATCGTGTGGGTCGTCCAATGTTCTCTCGACGGAGCGAACCCAACAACATTTCGTTCGAGAATAAGCTCCATCAGAGCAGGTTGCGGATTGGAACCAATACAGCGGTCCCACAAGTCCCGCACGTGTCGAACAGCAGCGCTCTCCGGATAGTCGCCCAAATGGTCGCGGCGGCTCTTGATCTGTACAAAGGTTGTATCCGCACCGCGCAATTCTACGTCATCACCACCTTCCGGAATCATGATCGAAGGTGGTCTCTGGTCAGCCCATATACCCACCGCAAGCCAGACCGCAACAGCGTCCTGAAACCGGAAACCACGGCCGGCATTCGATCCAGCTCTGGTCGCTGGCCTAGCTGGCGAATTCTGCTTATTTGGGTTGGAGCCCTTTTTGCTGAAAGGGCGTTTTTTCTTTTTTTTCTTAGCCATCCTCTCGACAGTCAGCCTCTGAAGATCTCGTCTCCAACGCTTCGTTGGGTGCAACCTGATTTCTGTTTAGTTTCTTCGGCCTTGGTGCGGCAAACTGGTGCGTCGTACAAGATCACTCGGCCGACCAAACAGCGGCCAATGTTCGTCACCTCAGCCCCTAGAAGCAGGTCCCGTGCATTGTGACGCTACACCGTAATCCGCAACTGCATTCCCAAAGCCCGTGTGATCCGCATCACCGTGGCGAAGGTCGGATTGCCGTCCTGCGACAAAGCCTTGTAAAGACCCTCCCGGCTCATTCCGATCTCTCGGGCCAGTCGGCTCATGTTTCCCGCCCGCACGATATCGTTCAGGGCGGCCCGGATCAGACTGCCATCGCCCGGATCCTCTTCCGCGCATGCTTCCAGGTAAAGGCGCGCATCTTCCCGGGTCCGAAGCTGCTCCGTGACGTCCCATTTCGTGAAGGTTTCGGTCATGTCCGCCTCCAGTCCTTCGCCAACCGCTCGGCGCGTTCGATGTCGCGCTCCTGGCTGCCCTTGTCGCCTCCGCAGAGCACGACCACCGTCGAGCCCTCGCGGAGGAAATACAGGCGGTAGCCCGGTCCGTGATGTACGCGCATCTCAAACAGACCGCCGCCCACCGACTTCGCCTCCCCCGCATTGCCCAGCGAGACGTTTCGCAGACGCGCGTTGATCCGTGCGACCGCAGTGCGGTCGCGCAAGCTACGAATCCAGCGCTTGAACGTCACGCTTTCTACTATCCGGATCACCAACAGGAGTGTAAACTATGGTTCACAACTAGTCAAGTACTCGTCAGGAGAGACAGAACGCGACCTAGGGCGCCCCACAACCGTAGGTGAGTCGACCACGCGGACGGCCGCGCCTCTCCTGCCCTAGTTTCCAAGCAACCACGCGCATGTTAGGTTGAGGCTCAGCCACCAGGGACGGATCCGCTGGCCATGTGGCTCCCACGGGTTCTCGTGCGGCATACCCGAGATTCTCGAGTGGTCCGGTGCTCGGCCCGGCCTGCTCTACCGGCTGGTGAAACAACAGATCACCCTGAGACTGGTTGCCGACGTGTTGGCATGGTTCAGGGCGAACGCTTCAGGAGGATGCGGGTACCAGACCGACATCAACAGCGTGGTTCGGGAGTATGCCCAGCGAACCCTGAACGACCCGTAGAACGCTCAGTTCAATCTCTCGAACATGCTCCTTAGACTGCCCATATTGACAATCTGGCCACTCGGCGTGAGTTCCTTTATTTTGACCTGCCGTCGAAAGAAGGGCAGCTAGAATGACCGTACCGGACCTCCCTGCGGATCTAAGCACACCCGAAGGGATCGCATCCGCTAGTGCTGCAGGAACCTTGCTCAACGCGATTGCGGCGACACCCTATGCTGAGGAAGAGTCGGTGGCGGACGGACTCGCTAAGCTGCACAACTCGGGCGTTATCGACATCTTGAAAATCTGCCGATCCGATGAGCTGGATACCGTATCCGGCTCATCGTTCTTCCAGCTCCACAGAGTGTTCTGCAAGGTTTTGCCACAAGTCCAATGCTCTGTCGAAGATGCTGCAGCGACGTGTAAAGCCATTTTCGACAAGGCCAACGGAGACCTCACCGCGGCGCTGGCTTACGACGCCCTTCGCAACTGGTTCAAGAAGGACGACCAGCGCCTTGTTGAAGGTTTGGCTTGGATCCGCCGCGACATGACCATCGACACCGGAATCACTCTCCATGTCCTGGTCGCGGGTGCGACCCGTGATTCCACCAGATTCGTGGGAGAAGCGCTTGTTCTTTCGCGTCAACCACAGTCCCATGTTCGGCTCAATGCCCTTCACGCCCTTGGACAAATCGAGCTTCCGGAAGACGACAAGACTCTCGCACGTATAATCCAACGCTTCAACGACTCGCTTGAGTCACCGACTTCCGATCGTGAAGCGGCCGTTGTGATCGGAGCCGCACTGCGCTTGGTCGAACGGCTGGGCGATGAGTGCATGCATTTGGTGGAGCCGCTCTTGGTAAAGGCATCTGGTATTCCGGCGCCAGAGGTACGCTACGCAATCGCTTTCGGCCTTCAGACTGGCTGGCGCGCCTATACGGCGAGAATGATTGATGCCAGCTTTAGATCTCTCCAGAACACGAAGAGACACGAGAGTGATACACTCCACGCGATCGATACAACTCTCAGACAGTGGGACCTTGGCGGGGATCGGGAACGTGTGTTCAGCCTGCTCAAGAGCCTGCTGAGTGACGGTGAGGACGCTATTGATCTTGGCGCGCTACGCTATTTCCGGCACAGAATGGGAGAACAACCCGGCGGCCTGTTGGGATGGTACCTAGTCTCCTTGCTCTTGACCGGCGATCATCGGCTGTGCGTCGCCGCCGAAAGGCTACTGCCTTACAGCGACGTTCCTGGCGACTTCAACATTGATCTCACCCCGTTTGCCCTCGATACTGCATGGGTTCTGTTCCTCGCCCGAAAGACTCTCGGTTATCTCTTCATTAGGAAAGAAGCGGCAACAGCCGTGCTTCTCTCCTGCCTCAGAGCCGTCCCCGACGACGGCCGCGCCGAACTGGAAGCATTGATTTCGTCCCACCTGCTAGTCAGCTATCCGAGCGCAATCACGCAGATGGAAACGGCGACCGTAGAGAACGACGCAGCACAAGTATCCGTGAGTCGGCTCGCAAGAGTGACTGAGCAATATTTCAAGGATCTTGAACGATTGGGAACTTGCGAGGCATTTCGCCCCAGCGAACGGGCTCGCCAATTACAAGGATTCCGTCAAGCCGACCTTTCGCGTCGTATCCAGAAACAAGCCCTAGAACAGTCATTAATGTCGCAACTGGTTCACCGGTCAACCCTGCTCTACGGCACAGGAATGATCTTCCATACCTATGCTGAGGAGGGAAGCAGCCCTCGCCGACAGGAGACATCTATGGCGAGCTTCGAGCATCAAGTTGAAATTCCACGTCTTGAATTGATTGATCCAGTCGGGCTCGAATTTTCCATTTTTCGCTTCCGATTGGAGTCCCCGCCACAATGAAACTCATCTTTGTGGAATACTTAGCCTCCTTGAAAGAACGGGGAGAACTCGACGTCATCATGCCAGATCTCCTCAGTGAACTCGGCTTGTCTGTGATATCCCGGCCTGCGACAGGAACAAAGCAGTACGGCGTTGACGTCGCCGCAGTTGGCAACGATGGTGACGGTATTCGGAAGGTCTTCCTGCTCTCGATAAAGCCTGGAGACCTCAGGCGTTCAGGCTGGGATGTTGGGCCACAATCCCTTCGGACCTCGCTCAACCAAATCCTCGATGTTTACGTAGATACTCGGATACCAAAGCGGTACAGCAACCTCCCGGTGGTTGTTGTCCTGTGCATTGGCGGTGAGCTACACGAGGATGTGGGGACAGATGTCGAGGGTTTTATCAGCCAGAACACACGTGACCGTATCTCTTTCGATGTTTGGAATGGCGATCGCCTTGCCGATCTGCTGCTGTCGGGCATCCTCCGCGAGAATGCTCTTCCAAAAAACTCGCGATCCGATCTCCGGAAGTCGATCGCGTTGGCCGATGAACCCGACGCTAGTTTCGGATACTTTAGTCGTTTTGCCACCGAGATCGTCGATCAGTGCAAGGCGACTCGCCCGGCTCGTCTCACGGCGATCCGCCGGATATACCTCGGCCTGTGGACCCTGTATGTCTGGTCGCGCACCGCGGACAACACCGAAGCCGCCTATCTGTCGAGTGAGCGTGCTGTCTTGATGGCATGGCACTTGGTCAAGGACCATATCATGGGCCAGTCAAGGCCGGCACGGCAATTGGTCCAATCGATGGACAGACTCATTTCGTTGCACGGCCTGATCGCAGACGACTACATCTCGCGTTACATCGAGCCCAGAGCGAAGATGCTGCACGGATTGGCTTCAGCCGTGCCCAGCCATGCATCGCTCGATGTCAACCTAAGACTCTTCGAACTGGTTGGACGTGTGGGCGCACGAGGACATTGGCTCTTGCACGTTACCGACCTACTTGACCAACAAGGCCATGTTGACCAAAAGAAAGCCTTAGACGCCATCCAGTCCAAAGCCAAGCTTCTTGCGGATATGATCGGGAACAACCCGATACTATGTTCGCCGATCAAGGACAGCCAAGCGATCGACATCAATATCGCATGCCTCTTCCTCAACCGGGTTGGGTGCAATCATGTGGTCCGACAGTGGGTTGGACAGATCGCCCAGGCAACGGCCTTCGCCTTTGACTCCCATGGTCCTTATCCGTGCGTCTATGAGGAGTATCGCGATCTCATCGAACATCCCAGGGGCAATGCCGAGTACCGCATTGACGCCACTGCCGGGAGCATTCTCGTCCCGACGCTTGCGTTTTGGGCAGCAGCAACGAACGACACTGAAACGCTGGCACTGCTTACAGATTTCGTGGCGGGGCGTTACAAGCACTCTACCCTGCAACTCTTGTATCCAGGCGCCAACACGGAGCCCCACCTTTATCGTGGAAACGCAGACCATGGCTTGGCATTCACCGACATCTCGATACAGCGCAGTTGCAAAGAGGTGCTTTCACCAATCAAGGCAGAGTGCAACGCTAGCAGAGAATTCTGGTCGTTGTCCGCCGTCACACACGGTCTCTGGCCGCTGGTCATTTTGGCCAGCCGCCATCACCATGTTCCCGTACCTCCACATTTCTGGCCGTTTCCCAACGAGACTAACGAGGAGAGCTTCTCTAGTGCGCCGCCTAGCCTATCTTGAGTGAAGTGGCTCCGGGTGTCCAGACTTCTGCAACATGCTTGCTTGGTAGCAGCCTCACGAGGCCTGAAGTTCCGGTCATTGCGACCTTCACAACCTTCGCTAGGCCGCGCACTCATCGCTGGACCAACCCTTCCAGCCATGCGCAAGGACTGAAATCCCCTTTTTGTATGCCTTGACAGAGAGCAGAGTCGCAGTTGCCGATGTTTTCGAAATGATGACCTTCGGGATACTGGAGACGACCGTTCAGCCTCCCGCGACGATCCATGAGTTCTTGACCTCTGAAAACTCGTCCAGATCGCTGCACAGTTCACGCCAACGTCGGATCGCTTCGGGCAGGGCCGATCCAGACTCCTGGTAGTACCCCGAAAGTGCAAACGCCAACGATGCGGCTGAGGCGCGGATAGTGATCACGCCGTCCTGATCGTTGCCCCGAACGCCACTCGATGTTTCGTCCGCGATTTGCCCTAGGCCGTCGAGCAGGCTAGTTAACGCGTCTGTCGACAGTATCCATGGCTGGCTCTCGACCAGTTCTGCTACGACGCGGAGCCTAGCCGCAAGTGCTGGGCGATGCCGCCACTGGACGCCTTGGATAAGCATGATGGCTATGCGTGCAAACTCGCCGCGCGTCTCCTCCTCTGCCAACGCGTGCGCCAAGACCCCAGCCGCCGAGAGGGCATCAACAACAACATCATAATCATTGTCCAGCATCGCGGCCGCCGTTTGCTTAAGCACCCGTTGCCGATCCCCGGGCACCATCCTCAAGATCGCTGCTTCCAGCCTCCTTGCAGGAACGTCGTGCGCCCCTAGATCCGCGAGGAGCTCTCGTAGCCGCTCAACCCCCTCATCACCGCCCCTGTCCGCGGAAAGGTGCGAAAATACAGCCGAGAGGGCATCAACGAGTTTGCCGGTCGTGCGTTTGGTGTTGTCCGCGAGCGACCCGAACGGCGTCGACATGTGCAGTTGCAACCGATGCCTGTTCTTGTTCCACCAACCTGAGAGTTCCGCGACTAACGCGAAAGCCTCCTGCTTAGACCATTTGACCACTCCTGCAGAGTTGCGTAGCTCGTCTAGGACATCGTCCAGACGACTATCTCCCATTCGTTCATCGATCAACGACCGCAAGTGCTCCTTTGCCCGCGGTTCTGGGTCGATTTCCGGGGGATGTGGCAGCGTTATGCACGCGAAACTGTAATAGCCAGCCACGACCGGCACTCCTGGAGCTTCAACGTTATCCCACAGCGCTTCTCCAAGGCGCTCGGACTGCTGCTCGTTCAGCTTGCCCCGCTCATGCAGCCAGACCAGCGACGTCAATGCCCAGTCACGGCCCTGCGAATCGTGCGCGGACCGATCGAATAACTCGTCGATCCTTTCCTCCGTTACAAGGAGCTCTTCTCCCCGCACCGATGCGGGAAGATGGACCAACCGCACCGGGTTGATGAATTCCCGCTTTTCGAGCTCGTCCAAGCGATCCGGCACCGGGAAATCAATAAGCGCTGGCGCCGCGCCAAGACGTTCTTCGACCGACATGCTATCGAAGAGACGGTCCGCAAAACGACCGACTTCCGCGAACACCCGTCTCCGTCTAGAACCATAGATCGCGCCAAGCGCTGCCACCAGACGCTTCCGGCTTGCCGGCGAACCCTTGTAGCAGAGGCGCGAGAACGTCTCCGGGAGGGTCTTCGCCAGCGCATCGAAAGTCTTGGCCTCGGACCAGTCCGGTTCGTTGACCATGGCGATGGTGCGCTCGAACGCCGGCAGGTAGATCTCGAAAAACCTGTCCGCTTCGTCCGACCCGAGACCGGCAAGATACTCTCGGTCGAACAGCCCGTTAGCGGCCTTCGCATCACCTAGGCGTACGATGTTCGCCAACGCCCAGTGTGGCGAGTAGGGACGCACGCGAGGCAGTGTCGCCTCGACCGGCTCCCGTACAAACGTTGTATTCTCCATGCGATAGGGCATACCGATGTCTTCGTACATCCGCAGCAGTCCGTACGCCGCAATCGCCTCCTCGTCGTTCCCGAAATAAAATGTGTTAAATACAATTCCGAGATCGAAACTGTGGGTCTTGCTTTCCTGCCTCCAGCCCGCCGAGGGGTGCCGGAGACGAGCCGACAAAGATGTGATCTCACGACGTGGGTCACACTTGTACCGCGTCAATTTGTTCCACCGCTTGGACAATTCGTCCAAGAGGTTGCCGTCCTCCGGATCCGGTTTCGTCACGACCCGGCCGTGTTCCACCGTCCAGAGCAGAAGCATGACAACCGACTCCTGCGAGACGAGCGTGTAATCCTTGATGACCGGGGTCAGGCTCAACTGCTGGCGGATGGCCCATAGGCTCGTCTCCAAGATCGAGTGCGCGGCCCTCACCTCTCCCAGCTCCGCCATTAAGGCCGCACGCTTAGCCTCCCAGAAGGGCAGGTTATCGTTGCTCTGCCAGTTGACCAGTAGCCGTTTCGCTTCAGCCGGATCGAAGCGGAACAGGGCTTGGAGCGCCTCCTCTAGCCGGAACCGAGCACTATGTTCAGGTAACAGCCTCCCGAAGTCGTCCTCGATCGCTTGGCTGACTCCTTGCCATTTCTCATTCAGGCCCTCTTCGCGATAGTATCGCAACAGCCATAGTCGGATGTTGGTAACAGCCTCGAATACCGATGTCCCCGTCCAACCGGAGTCCTCTGGCAACCGCAACGTCGCGTCGCTGTACTTCAAGGCGACTTCTTCAAGGAATGCTGCCAGTTCCCCCGTCAGCGGGGACAGGCACCGGTCAACACGCCACGCCAGTTCGAATGCCCAGTCCAAGTCCAAAGGCGTTTCCAGCCCAGCACGATCCTCCGGAGAGATCCGAGAAAGAAGCGATAACCAGCGTTCAGTGTAGAGCCGCAGGAACCGTCGCCGATCCTCGGGCAACACTACCCAACCCGGGTACTCACCCCGCTGCCGCCGCCATTCCGCCACAATGTCAGGGTACTGTTGGAGACTGGCCTCCGTCGCCCATGATCGGGCATCTGCCGCAACCGTCGGCCAGTCCACGGCGCGGGGCTCCCGGCGTTTGAGGAAATTCAGGAACTCAGCGAGCGCTTCTCCAGGGCCTTTGCTGAATACCGACAGGTCAACCGCGACAATGCTCCGACCGTCAAGTAGCTTTCTCTCGGCCTCGCTTAGTGCATCGAACACACCGACCAGATAAATTTTCGGCGCGTTCTCCTTTCCTACGTGATCTCGTATCCAGCCGATCCACTGCAGGAAGTTCGGATCGTCGCCAGAAAAACCGATCAGGCACAGCGTATTCTCAAGCAGCGACTGACGCACGCTGTTGACGAACGGCGCATGGTCGCTGGGATAACGGCGGTAGTCTTCCTCGGTGATGACGAATGGCGGCGATGGAAAGCTACCGTGCAGTTTAACTATCCTCGGTTGATTCGCGTAGAGTAAATCTTCCTTCTTTGTCACGACATCGTAGTGTGTGAGTGTTACGGATGCGCGAGCGCGCTCGAGCAACGAGTCGTAGTTCGTCGTGAACACATCTTTCCATGGCAAGTTCAGCAGCTGGCTATGCAGCGGCGACGGCTCGTAGTCCAGATTCGGGATGGCACGGCGGAGAAGTTCGTCCAACGCGGGACGTCCGAACGCGGCCTGGATCTGCTCGGCCAGCTTGAGGAGGCTCAGGTACCTCGCTTCCTCACCTGGAGACCGCCCGTGCAGCTTCGTGAAAAAGATATCCCCAAGTTCCTGCCAGTTCGGGAAGGATGCCGACGTGGAACCCACAGACCTTGCATTCCGACTGAACCCCGCTCCCACCATCACCGCAGCGTTTTCCGACCACAGCCGATCCGCGATCTCGTCGAGATACGGTTTCACTTGGCTAGGTGCGTCATCTGGCATCGCTGGTCTCATGCGACGGAACGGCTCAAGCCGAGCATGGGATGTCCAGTGCCCGCTGCTTCCACATCTCCTGAAAAGCTCGTTCGGGCACACATACCGGTCGCCCCTTTCTTCTTGAAAGCGACTGCCGTCTACTTCGACAGCCTGATCCCGACAACCTGCGTCGGGCCTCGCGCCACCATCCGCCTACTCTCTCTCTCCTTGGCTTACTGCTAGGTTCATTGTTGACGACGACTCGACACCCGTCAACAGCGCTCACCACGAGTTTCCCGAAGAATTCACATGTCGCGGCACTCCCTCGCGAAACTCTCGCCTGACGAAGTCGAGGTGATCGCCGACGAGCCCCTCCTCCCATCCACTGTAACCCAGGAATGACTCGTCGGCAGAATGGAACAGCCGCGGCCTGGATAAGCGTCGTAGCCGCCCGGTCTCCAGCCACACATCTGACTGCTGATTCGGCTTCCTCCGACCGTTGCCCGCCGCCGTGAGGTCGCGGCCGGCGTGGGCCGGGCGAATCCCCGGAACCTAGGCGGGCGCCCGCGCCGCTCCCGCCCACAGAGTGGAGACCATGACCATGACGAAAACATTCACAACTCAGGACGGCAGCCCCGCCCCGGCCGTGCGCCGGACCACTTGGCGCGCCCGCGCCTTCGTGCTTGGCGGGCTCGCCCTCGCCGCCGTCTACACCGCCGTAGCGCTCGTTCTCGACGCGCACGAAGATCACATCGGCCCGCTCTGGATGGCTGCGATTGCGTGGACCGTCGTCGCAAGCGTCGCGGGGGCCCTGTGGCGGGGATTCCGTCACCGCGACTGGTCCGCCTTCTCCGGTTACGAGTTACCGGAAACCGACGGCGAGGTACACGAATGGGCGTTGAGTACAGGCCCCTATTCCTGGCTTCGCGAAATGGAGGATGAGCTGCTCCACGACGACAATCACCTTCGCTGATCCGTTCACAGCGACTGTCCCGTTAGTGGGGCTTGGGCACTTCGGCCTCCACCGAAGCGCAGCCCGCCGCCGGGAGGTGGCGGCCGGCTGGGACCGGGCGAGTCCCGGGTGCCCGAGGCCGGACTCCCCCACGCCATCCCCACGGAGGTCGCCGCCATGCCCGACACCAACATTACGGAGGATCACCGCCGCGCGTTCGAAGCCTTGACCAGCGGCCGGTTCGACAATTTCTGTCTCGTCTCGTGCTTCGTCGACGGCGAACCAACCGCGGCCATCGCCGCCGTCAACCTCAGTCCTCCCGCTCAAGACGGCGGTGAACCAGAAGTTCTCATCCGTCCGCTCTTCATCTGGCCGACCGCGGCAATGGCGCTGACCGACCACGACGGGAGGGAAGCATGAGCGAGAGCCCGCCACGCGGCCGCCGGCCCGCCGCCAACATTCACATCCCGCCCGAATGCCGCGACATGGTCCGCCGCGGCGCGCTCGTGGCCCTCAATTCGTCTGGGGGCAAGGACAGCCAAGCCATGACGATCCTGCTCGCCCGGTTCGTGCCTCACGATCAGCTGGTGGTGGTTCACGCCCCGCTCCGCGTGGTCGAGTGGCCGGGCACGATCGAGCACATCGAGAACACGATCCCGGCCGGCGTTCCGCTGATATTCGCGCCCGTAGCGTCAGGAAAGACCTTGCTCGATCAAGTCGAGGAACGGGGAAAATGGCCGGGCATCCAGCAAAGGTGGTGTACCGCGTCTTATAAGAGAGGCCCTATCGAGCGCGAACTTCGCCGCTACCTGAAGACTCATCCCCGCTTTGAGGGCCGCCTGGTCAGCGCCATGGGACTCCGACGCGACGAGAGTGCCGACCGCGCCAGGCGCAGTCCCTGGAAACGCAGCGACCGAAATTCCCGGGCAGGCAGGGAATGGTTTGACTGGCTGCCGATCTTCGACCTGACCGTTGACGATGTCTTCC
>MKWU01004458.1_pt1 | contig 16535 bp, 12 predicted proteins | sample 809101 | NCBI WGS metagenome assembly MKWU01 (sample SAMN05860141, study PRJNA318959) | sponge metagenome | host: Aplysina aerophoba | place: Slovenia: Piran, Adriatic Sea, Gulf of Piran | collected 2013-05-07 | reverse complement strand
CGGTGTGGTGTGCGTCCATGGAATCGCCTTCGGTTCGCCAGTAGTCCCGGAGGAGAAGAGGATATTGGTATGTGCGTCAGGGTGGCAGGGAACAGTGGTAAAGGTTTCCGTGTCACTCAGAAAATCGATCCATGTCATATCGCCTTCGCGTTGGATCCGTGCGACTCCGTCACTGCCCTCACATGAGCAAATAATCGCTTTTGGTGCCTTTGCGGCGATCACTTTCTCATACAGCGGGAGGCGTTTACCTGCTCTGTTGATATAGTCTTGTGTGAAGATCGCTTTTGCATTACCGATTCGGAGACGGGTGGCGATCTCGTCGGGTGCAAAACTATCGGCGATGCCGACAACAACACAGCCCGCTTTGACGATCCCCAGATAGATAGCGACAGATTCAGTGTTCGTCGGCATGTCAACTGCTATCGCATCGCCTGGCATCATACCGATTTCGACAACTCCGTTCGCGACACGATTCGTGAGGGATTCCAACTCGCGATAGGTAAGCGTTAGCAGATTTCCGTCGTTTTCGCGTTGCGTAACAATAGCGATGGCATCCGGAGGCGCGTTGAAGCAGCTCTCGACGATGTTGAGTTCACGTAGATTTGTTGCGATGCTTGTTGCGTTTTGTTGTGGCTCGGCGTTCGTGGATACCGTCTTAATGTCCAATGCCCCAATCATCATCTGCCAGAACGTGTCCCGATTTCGCACTGTCCAAGCATGAAGTTCGCAGTATGTTTTCAGCTCTAAAGCCATCATTAGAGGGGTAATATTTGCCTCGGTGACATCTTCGTCAGTAGGAAACCATGCAGGCGGTGGTCCATAGGTTGCGCGATCAAATTCGGTATACACCGTCTCATAAAGCAGTTGATGGAGCGCGAACGGGTGGTGTGGGGTGAGAATGTAGCGTGAAATCTCGTACCAGCAGGCTGTCGGAGATTGCGTCTCCAATGTCCGATTGATGACTTCTGTGATTTCTGATGCTTCTGCTTTGTCCAATCCGCAAACGATGAGTTGTTCGACAGCCAGCATGAGACGGTATTCCTCTTTTAGACGCTACGGGTGGTTTGAAGGGCGTCATCGGTTTCAAGTTCAACAAATCTATAGATTTGATTCAAGGAAAGTTCCGCCCCGATTGAGACGAGTGGCAACACATTCTCAAGTACGCTAAATTCGCTGAGTATCCATTGTTTGCCTTGGCGGAGATAGTGTTCGACATGAACCTGATCCTGTGAAATCAGGATGTATTCTTGGAGTGATTCTAATTGCCGATAGCGTATGAATTTCTCGCCTCGGTCATAGTTTGCGGTTGAATCAGAAAGCACTTCAATAACGACTTGCGGATTGATGAGTGTATCAAAAGCATCATCTTCAAAGCGAGGTTCATCACAAACAACGGTGACATCTGGGTAGAAGTAGGAGACTCCTGCACCAATGCCGACGCGCATATCGCCGGTAAAAACCCTACATCCGCCTTCTGTGAGTTGATTATAGAGTTGAGTTACGGTGTTCACTGTGATAAGGTTATGCGCAAGGCTGGCTCCGGACATTGCGACGATCTCACCGCTCAGATATTCGCTTTTGAGCGTTGCCTTCCGTTCAGCAGCGATGTATTCTTCAGGGGTTAAGTAGGTTCGGGCTGCAATAGATGACATGCGGGGATCCTGCTGTTATAGGCGTTAAACTTCGTGATAAAAGTATAACACGCTATAGAAGAAAATTGCAATAGTTCTATCAGTGCCCTGCTCCTACAAGGTTCAAGATTTTTTCAGTATTGACTCTTTTGGGCTTGACTCCGTGCGGTTAGGAAACTGGACCTACCGGATATGGGAATCTCGGAAAAGGCGAGGTTAGGGACCCCTCGCTATGGGAATGAAAGTCCATCTTCTTTCTTCCTTAATACGACTTACGCAAATTGAGCAAATATAGAGCGTTTTTACTCAAAAAGCGGTGGTTTTGGTATTTGTAACCCCCTAAATCCCACTTATCAGGGGGACTTCAAGAGGGAATGCGTAAGTTCTACTTAACAAATAACGTCAAAAATGTTAGAATCACCTTAAAGTAAGAGGCCAAAAAACCCTTGCTATATGGGACGCGTTGATTATATTGCTCTGCTTCATGAGGAAGATAAGGAACTAAAAACCTGTTTGGAGGATCTGAAAAAACTTAAAGCAGATTAAGATTGCCGTTTCAGTTGAACTTTTGATGAAGGTTGAGACCTTAAAAGCAAAGATTATCGCTGGTGAGCTTCAGGTGCCAGAGAAAGAAATTGAGGTATTGCTCGGCAAAAATGAAAGATGTTTTAATTGAGGTTTCTGTTATGCCAACACAGATGAGAGCCAGTTTTCTGTTTTACACGTTTACGCTGTTGATGTGCTTGAATCCCTTTTTCCTATTTGCTGAAGCCTCACCACAATGGCACCTCCCTGAAGGTGCCAAAGTACGCTTAGGTAAAGGTAGGATTCATGAAGTGCAGTATTCCCCGGATGGTGCGCGCCTCGCCGTGGCAAGTAGTATCGGTGTTTGGCTCTACGACGCAGCGACCGGCGAAGCACTTGACCTGCTCGCAGGGCATACGTCTTGGGTCATCAGCGTCGCCTTCAGTCCTGATGGTGATCGCATCGTCAGCGGGAGTACGGACGGGACGATCCGTTTATGGGACGCAGAGACGCGACGACACCTCCGCACCCTCAAAAGACATACGTCTTGGGTCATTAGCGTCGCCTTCTCACCAGATGGAAATACAATCATCAGTAGGCTTGGAGGCACTCTCATCAGTTTATGGGACGCAAAGACCGGCACACACCTCCGTACTATCACAGGGCGTTCGTCTGATGTCTATAGCCTCGCCCTGAGTCCTGATGGTGATCGCATCGTCAGTGGGAGTGAGAACGCTAAAATCCGTTTACGGGACGGACAGACCGGCGCACATATCCGCACAATCACGGGGCATACGAGTGAGGTCAAAAGTGTCGCTTTCAGTTCTGCTGGCAATACGATCGTGAGTGGGAGTTCAGACAGAACCGTCCGCTTATGGGACGCAGCGACTGGCGAAGCATTTGACCTACTCGTTGGGCATACAGGTGGGGTTGAAAGCGTATCCTTTAGTCCTGCTGGCGATCGCATCGTGAGTCTGGGTGAGGACGCGACCCTCCGTATATGGGACACAGCGACCGGCGTGCACATCTTCACAATCACGGGGCATACGCGTAGTGTTAATAGCGTGTCCTTTAGTCCTGCTGACAATAGCATCGTCAGTGGCGGTAACGACGGGATGATCCGCTTATGGGACGTAGCGACTGGACAACCGCTCCGCGCCCTCAAAGAGCTCGGCACGCACGTCGCTTTCAGTCCTGCTGGTGATCGCATCGTGAGTCTCGGTGTGGACCGCATTCGTATATGGGACGCACATATCGGACGTCATCTCCTCACAAGCATTGGGCATGTGGAGATGATTTTTAGCGTCGCCCTGAGTCCTGATGGTGATCGCATCGTCAGTGGGACTTGGGGTTGGGAAGGTGTGGACGGCGGGACAATCCGTCTACAGAACGCACATACTGGACGCTATATCCGCATGATCACTGGACATACCGGTAGTGTCTATAGCGTTGCCTTTAGTCCTGATGGCGATACGATTGTGAGTGGAAGTACGGACAAAACGATTCGTTTATGGGACGAACAGACCGGCGCGCACATCCGCACCATCAAAGGACATACGCGTAGTGTCTATAGTGTCGCTTTTAGTCCTGACGGCGATCATATTGCCAGTGGAAGTGGGGACGCGACTCTCTGCTTATGGGACGCAGCGACCGGCGAACACACGCAGACACTTAAGGGGCATACGAGTGAGATCAAAAGCGTCGCTTTCAGTCCTGACGGCAATACAATTGTCAGTGGGAGTACAGACGGGACGGTGCTCTGCTGGGAACTTGATAAGTTCTAAGGCAAACTCTGATGGCGCGCCGGACGCTAATCATCGACGAACACGGTTTGTGAGTTATCGGTTGAAGAACGCGTCCAGAGCGTCATTGCACACTATGAGCAACAAACAGAGGATGAAGCCGGTGCCGAAGATGAGGAAGCATTACAGAATGAATTCAGTGTATTGATAGAGGTGCCTATAGCGTTGGCCCCTGCTGTGTGTGAATTAGTTGCCAAACACGCCGCCCAAATCACTCACAAACGAAACGGAGTGCCTAACGCACTATGGCTCCGGTGCTAATGCACGTAACCGGTTAACAACCTTTACGACCTCATCGGCGACAACGTCAATCTCTTCCGCTGTGTTATAGCGTCCCAAACCGAAACGGACGGTAGTCAACGCCAGTTCATTCGGAACCCCCATCGCAACCAAGACGTGTGATGCCTTCACCGATTCAGAATCACACGCTGACCCGGTGGAAACCGCAACGCTCTTAAGTCCCATCAGTAAGGCATGGCTCTGCACACCTGCGAAACAGAGATTCAGATTGCCCGGTAGCCGCTGTTCAGGGTGTCCATTGAGATGAATGTCCTCCAGACGCGTGTTTAACTTCTGATGGAGTGAATCCCGCAAAGTCGCCACGCAACTTTTTCCCGTGTCCATGTAGTTTTTAGCAAGCGCGCACGCCGCTCCTAAGCCGACGATACCCGCGACGTTTAAAGTACCGGGTCGAAGCCCATCTTCCTGTCCACCACCGTGGAAAAGCGAATGCGGTCGAGAACTGTTTCGACGAATGTAAAGTGCTCCGATCCCCTTCGGTCCGTAAATCTTGTGTGCCGTTAGGGATGCGAGATCGACACCGAGCCTCTCCATATCCGATGGCAACTGTCCGATGCCTTGCACCGCATCCGAATGGAAGGGGACACCGTGTTTGGCGGCGATAGTGGCAATATCAGCAATTGGGTTGATCGTGCCTACCTCGTTGTTGGCATACATGAAACTCATCAGGATAGTTCTCGGCGTAATGGCAGCTTCCACATCGTCAGGACTCACCCTCCCATATTTGTCCACTGGAAGGTACGTGGTTTCAAATCCCTCTGTCGCCAAAGCGTGGCATGTATCGAGGATTGCGTGATGCTCCGCGGTGCTTGTGATAATGTGGTTCCCCTGCTCTTTACAGGCGTAGGCGATCCCCCTAACGGCGAGATTATCCGATTCGGTCGCACCGCTGGTAAAGACGATTTCCTCTCCTGAGCAACCGAGCAGTTCAGCGACTTGCTGACGCGCCTTGTCCACAGCGTCCTTCGCCGTAACACCGAGCGGATGCGTGCTGGAAGCGTTGCCGAAGTGCGTGGTGAGGTAAGGCAGCATCGCCTCTAACACTTCGGGTGCAATTGGCGTTGTCGCATGGTTGTCCATGTAGATGATGTTGTTCACGGGGGTGTTCCTTATCAAAGACGTTCGCGGAACATGTCAATCATACCATCAGGCGGATCAAATGGCAATTCAACGACGGTGTTCGTCAAACCGCTATAGTAAATTCCCAACAACAGATTGAATTCAGCAAGCGATTGCTTCAGATGTGTCGGATGCTCTTTGCTTTCATCGTCAAGCCACTCGAACACTGCGTCTGTAAGTCCACCTTGGGCGATGACATCCTGTGCACCGTAGTTCAGATCGCCGCCTTCATATCCGCTTCCCGGTAGATTCCGCTCCCAACTCTCAAACCGCCAGTGGACAAACCCTTTTTCACCGAATACACAGACGCGTTTATGCCGATTATTTCCTGTATCGGGTAGCACACGTGGTGCCATCTCTGGTCCAAATGCGACGGAGACTTGTACGCCGTTTGCATGGGTCACGAGTGCTGTGGCGTTAGCAGGTGAGGGTTGCGCAGAATCGAGTTGTTCGGCACCGGAAATTTGTCCTTGCACCTTCACCGGACGCGAGTTATCGATATAGGACGACACGAGTTGTAGGACGTGCGGAGCTTGGTCGACAGGTGGATTGCGCGCGCTTGCCTCAATAAATTTGATTGCACCGATTTTGCCTTCTGCAACATCCTGCTTGAGCGCAAGATTCTGTGGATGGAAATTGAGTTGGGTGTTGACGACGAACTTTGTTTTCGTACGTTCGGCAAGTTCGGAAATCTGCCGCCAATCTTCGCTCTCCACAGCAATCGGTTTTTCAACGATCGCGGCAGGCACACCATGCTCAGAGGCTTGGTTCATTAGCGGGTAGCGGATGCGTTTATTACTGCCACGCAGCACGGGCGCGGTAACAATGTGCAGGAGATCCGGTTTCTCCTTTGAAAGCATCTCATCGAGATCGGTATAACGAGCATCAACGCCGAATTCATCGCCGAAATCGTTGAGCAAATCTTCTTGCATGTCACAGATAGCAGCAAGTTTACCACCCTTGACGTGTTCATAGGCGCGAGCGTGCCCACGTGCACGTCCCCGACATCCCAAAATCGCGCTTTTGTACATAATTTTCTCCTGTGTGATGTCCTCTTTAGTTGGTGCGGTGGGAAACCGACACCATCGTAAACAAATTTAAAAAATCGTTTCCGATTATATCTCGTTTTCGATTTTAAGACAAGGCTTTTCGTAAAATTCCACTTTAAAGAAAAGTGGAAACGCGGTATAATATCCCGAAAAATGGAACAACGCACGGGAGGAAAAGATGAAACCTTGCCTTTCTATTTTCATGGTATTCTGTGTTGTAACACTCTTTTCAGGATGCCAATCCAGAGCACTGCAGATGTTGATCGAACCGCAGGAACTTTACAACTACGCTGTCACGGAAGGGGTCACCTGCACTTCATCGGAAATGATAGATGGGGATGTGGAGACAAGGGGATACGCCGATGGACGGTGGATTCATCTAAATTTTCCGACTCGAAAAGCCATTCACCGAATCACTATTCGCGGCACCAATATTATAAACGCCATGATATATCAGAAGTTAGAAGGCGAAGGACGTTGGGCGGCAATGCTGCAGGTTCAGAACAACCAAAGTCCTGTCATTAAAGCACGCTTCAGCGGTGTTGTGACAGAAGCAATCCGTATTTACATTAGCGCCACCACCGATGATGAGAAGAAAGCCAGTCGGTACGATCCAAGGCGTGGTGCAATCGTACCGCAGATAGCGTTGGGTAGAGCCTTCGTACACGAAATTGAAGTCTACGGATTCGTCTCAAAGGAGAAAGCTGAAGCCATCCCATAACGACTCGCATAAGGGGGACCAACAATGAAACGCTTGATTTTTGAAGATATATACAGTTGGGGGGTCTTTAGTCAGGACCGACAGATAGATTTTAATGGACATTTGTGGGTGCGTCCTGATGGAAATATTCTGATAGATCCGGTCGCAATATCTGACGATGACCGAGAACATCTGACAGCACTCGGCGGCGCAAAGTCTATTGTTCTGACCAATGCCGATCATGAACGCGAAGTCGCTGTCTTTCAGAAATGGACAGGCGCCGACGTGATTGTGCATGAAGCCGATGCAGACGCGCTGAACATCGCACCGACTCGAACAGTTCAGGACGGCGAGGCGATTGTTCCCGGTTTACACGCCATTCATCTTAGTCACGGTAAAAGTCCTGGCGAAATCGCGCTCTATTTCCCAGAGAAACAAGCCGTCTTGTTCGGGGATCTCGTGGTTGGTGAACCTATGGGCGCGCTGACACTGCTCGCCGATAGCAAACTGAGCGATCCACCTAAAGCGGCACTCGAATTGCGTAAGGTCTTGGCACTCCGATTCAATGCAATCCTCGTCGGTGACGGTCATTCTATTTTTAAAGATGCACGCCAATACCTCATTGATTGCCTGCAAGCGCGGCGCGACATCTACATCAATCGCATTCATGTTGATGAAATCGCGTGGCAACATAAAAATGCCCCACATCCTTATGACTTTGAGGACAAAGACATTGATCCGCTCATCGGCGGCAAAAATTTAGGGTATCGCGTGATTCGGCTCCAACCAGGGAAGATGAGTTTCCCGATGCATTTTCACAATTTCGGAGAGGAGATGTGCTATGTCATGGAAGGTGCCTGTACGCTCAAAACCCCTCGAGGCGATGTAGAAGTAAATGCAGGCGATTTCCTTGCGTTTCCGCCGGGTACAATTGGGGCACATAAGTTCGTAAATAGCAGTGATGCTCCGGTCACGTTATTCATTCTCGGTACAACCATACCGCACGACGTGAGTGAATACCCGGATTCTAACAAGGTACTCCCCTATGTTGTTGGGAAAATCTACCGTAAAGATCCGAGCCTGAGTTATTGGGATGGCGAAGTTTAACACACTTACACTCTACGCGTCCGCTGATTCTCTTTTGCCCGGGCATCTTCCTGCTCTGGATTGACAACCGTACGCAAGGCAGTTTCCATTTCACTGCGTTTCGCTGCATATTCAGGCTTCAATGCCAAGTCATTGTTTTCCAACGGATCAATGTCCACATTGAATAATTGTGGTTCGCTTCCGACGTAATGACACAATTTGTAATCCCCACGTTTGAGCATAAAACCTGCGTTAAGCATACCCATGTGATGGTATTCCGAAAAGACAGCACGCTCGGGGGGGACGCGATGACGGTCATCGTGATGGCGTGTCTCCGCTGTCGTCTCGCTCTCTTGGTGTCGCGCTATCCGTAGCAAACTATCGCCTGGTAAGTCAGACGGTCTTTCCAAACCAGCCACTTCCAACAAAGTCGGCAAAACATCCACTAAAGAGACGTTTTCTGCCACTCGACGGGTTTCGCCGGAAGGTAGACGCAGCATCAACGGCACTTTTACCGCTGGTTCGTAGAAACATTGCTTCTGCCATATACCGTGGTGTCCTGCCATCTCGCCGTGATCACTGGTATAGATGACGAGCGTATTTTCGCGTAACGGCGACGTATCAATCGCTTGTAGTATCCTTCCAACTTGTGCATCGAGAGACGAAACAAGGGCGTAATAGCAGGCTAACGCACAACGGACAACGGCTTCAGGTGGAGGAATGTCGTTCCGCCACGCCCAACGATGATATTGGATTATAGGATGTTGAGATTCAAGCGGTTCGTTCCATGTTGCAGGTAATTCGAGTGTGTCTGGGTCATACTGTGAGAAGAATTCGGAGGGTGCGATTAGTGGAAAGTGTGGATGCATGAAGCCACAATAGAGTAGAAACGGTTTGTCGTCCGGTGACGCGACTTTTTCGTGAAGGAAATCCACTGCCAAGTCCGTGACGTTTCTGTCATACCTCGTGTGTTCGTGGTCTCCGGGTCCGCATTCGGCGACGTGTGAGTTGGAACCTCGACGTGCGTCTGGCGTGCGTCGTGGAGGTCTTCCATTTCTGCTACACCATCGAGGCAAATCATCCAGCAAGCGATGGGAGAAACCGAGCAACCGATCGGTTCCGTTGAAATGCGTCCGTCCGCACAGGACAGTCTCATAACCTGCCTCCGTCAAGTAATCCCCCCACGTTTTGTACTGCCGATCCGCAATTACGCCCAAATCCCACGCGCCAATCTGATGCGGATAACGTCCGGTGAGCATTGATAAGCGTGATGGCGTACAGATCGGATAATTGCAATAGGCGTTGTCGAAGGTGTAACTCTGTTCGGCGAGACGATCAAGGTGGGGGGTTCGGACAACCGGATGCCCGCTATTCCCCATCACAGTTCCCGCGTGTTCATCTGAAAATAGAAAAACGATGTTCATGAGTCCCTACAATTCTCTCTTCGCTACAAAACTTCACAATGGACAATTCTCCAATAGTATTTTATGATAGTATATCCGATTCCGACAAAGAAGGCGACAACTTTTTGCCCTTTAATGTAAGTTCGACATAGAGAACAGCATCTACACGAAGGAGGTCAGCTTTGATGGAAACAACGAACCGCCATGTTACCCAATTGCTCGGATCCGATACGATGCCTATCCGTGATGCTTCTCCGAGCCACACCGTTATCTTTCGAGGGGATGGAGAACCGAAAACGCCTTCGACGATGTTACAGCAGCTTACTGAGTTCGACCAAAACTTTACGCTTAAAAAGGATACCTATTCCCTCGGTGGCACTGTCGAGCAGCTTGAGAAAAAATGCGCTGAAATGTTGGGCAAGGAGGCGGCGGTCTTTATGCCGACGGGCACACTCGCCAATCATCTTGCCATCCGGAAACTCTGCGGCATCAAACCGCGTGCGATAGTCCAGGAGCAAAGTCATCTCTACAATGACAGTGGCGATTGTGTAACGCGGCTGAGTAACATAAACCTCATACCCTTGGCACAGGGATGTCCCTATTTTACGCTTGAAACATTGAAAGCTGCAGTAGAGCAGGCAGAGGGCGGAAGAGTCATCAATCCGGTTGGGGCAGTAATGGTCGAAAGCCCTGTGCGCCGCCAATCGGGCAAAATTGTGCCGTTTGATGAAATGAAGGCGGTAACGGACTACTGCCGAGAGAAACAGATTGGGAGTCATCTTGATGGTGCACGGCTCTACATGATGTCAGGCGCGACCGGCATTTCGCCCGCTGATTATGCAGCGTTGTTTGATACGGTGTATGTGTCGTTATATAAGTATTTTGGAGCACCGTTCGGGGCGATATTGGCAGGCACTACTGAATTCACGGACGGGTTGTATCATGACCGTCGTATGTTTGGGGGCGGGTTGGCATCAGCAAACTTTGCGGCAGCGTTGGCACTTCAGGGCATAGATGGGTTTGAAAAGCGTTTCAATCGTGCTATGACACAAGCAAGAGCACTTTTTGATGAAATCAACGCGCTGAAGAGCATCAATGTTGAACCTTTTGAGCACGGTTCTAATATATTTCCACTGAAGTTAGAATCGGATGTTGATAGTACGCGTTTCGTCAAGACGCTTGAGGCGCATTCAGTATCTGTGTCTCGACCAGACAGCGATCACGTCGGACGTATCATGCTTACTGTGAACCCAACCATATTGCGTCAGGATATCCAAGATCTGTTCTGCACCTTTGAACGCGCAGTCAAAGAGAGTCAACGATGAATTAATCGCCGTCCGTAGGAGATATCCCTGAATCTCGACTGCTGACCTTCATTCTTTTTACGACAGATAATCTAAAATTAACAGCCTTAACTTTCGTCAGGAATTGTCCGCTTGCATGCGTAGGAGATGTGTGATAGAATAGCGGGCATTAGGAAGGACATCTCTGTCGTAATAAAGTGTATCCAATAGCAATATCTATTTGAGGGGTCAGCGATGAAGGAAACAATTGAAGCCGAAATCATAGAAGTTCTTGACACGTGGATGGATGCATTTAATCGTCTTGATATAGTTGCATGGGAGAAAACGTTTCACTTTCCGCACTACCGTCTCGCTTCTGGCAACATGCGAATCCTCAACGAACCGGGTGAGCAGGATGTGGAGAGAATCAGAAAGAACCTGACCGCACGTGGCTGGCACCACAGCGGTTGGGACAGACGCAACATTGTCCACGCCTCAGCATCCAAGGTCCATGTTGACACACAATTCACACGCTATCGCGCCGATGGCACGGTCATTGCCTCCTACGAATCGCTCTATGTCTTAACCCACGAAGCGGGACGCTGGGGCATCAAACTGCGATCAAGTTTCGCACCGTAATATTTTAATTTTACCTTGCGGTTCGGTTAGTTCGGTTTGATAGATGAAGTGTCTCTCCGTATATCCGCTTGCGCCGCTGTTGCAAGCTGCCGTCCTAAGATAATTTTCGTAACCGTAAGCCCGTAATGAAATTAGGTTCTCCTTCAATGGCATAATTTTGCTTCGCAGCGAGAATGCTTACATTTGGAGGGCGGATAGAGGGAACGCACACAACCGTTCAAATACCCTAAAGGAACATTAAAATATGGGTAGCACAATGACCTCTCGACCGAATATCGTACTCATTATGTGTGATCAGATGCGGTGGGACGCTGCCGGGTTCGCTGGTAGTTCGATCGTTCAAACGCCTCATCTGGATCGGTTGGCGGCGAGCGGTGTCTGCTTCGAAAACGCTTACTGCGCATCGCCGGTCTGCTCACCTGCACGCGCAAGTTGGTTGACTGGACTCTATCCGCATGCCCATTTACAACTACGGAATTATGGACCTAAAAGAATGGGCGAGTTCGGCGGCTACCTGCCTCACGACCGCATCACTATTGGGGATATGCTCAAACGTGCTGGCTATCGGTGTGGTATCGTCGGACCGTGGCATTTGGGGGACGATCACCGTCCACAACACGGATTTTCTGATTTCTGGTGTACCTACCGTTATCTTGGTGATTATCCAGACCCGCTCTTTGATTATTTTCATACGGAAGGCGTTGAAAACCTCTATCGCTCAGGGGCACCGGGGATGACGCAGTACGGAAATATTTTGGCATTCGGCACGATCACAGATCCTCGACAACAACGCACAACTTGGACAATCGACCGTTCTCTCGAATTTGTTCAGCAACAAGGTGATGATCCCTTCTTCCTATTTGCGAGTATCAAAGATCCACACCCTCTTGTCTTGGTGCCGCCGGACCTACCGGGACGTTATCGTGAAGAAGATATGCCATTACCTTCCTCGCTGCGTGACCCGCTTGATAGGAAACCCGAATTTCAGGAGCGAGGAAAATTTCGCATCCCTTCAACCGTGACTGACGATGAATTCCGCCGAATGATGACTTACTACTATGCCCTCATCACGCACATCGACAACCAAGTCGGACGCCTACTGAACGCGCTTGAGGGAACAAATACGGTTGTCGCCTTCATGAGTGACCACGGTGAATTGCTCGGCGACCACGGTTACACCGAGAAGTGTTTGATGTATGAGGCTTCGGTGCGGGTGCCGTGTCTGCTCTCATGGCAGAATCATTTGCCATCCGGTTTTCGAGTCACGACCCCTCTGGCGGGCGTGGATCTGATGCCGACCTTGCTGAGTTTCGCGGGTCAGACACCAGAAACGTCAATTGATGGGCGGTCCGTCGCGGGAGCGATTTTGGACGGGCAAGAACCGGAACGTCAACCGATCTTCGCCGAAATCGCCAGCCTCGATGCAATCTATCACAACGCCAACAATCCAGATGAATTGGCAGCGCATGTAATGATTATTGACGATCACTGGAAATATGTTCGGAATCGCTTTGATATTGATGAACTGTACGACCTAAAGATCGACCCGGGCGAAATGCGAAATATTGCCAACCGCCCTGAACACCAGAACCGCATCACACAGATGCGACATCAGATCGCCGAGATGGTTTGTCGAACAGGTCCCGGTCCTTATGCGTGGTGTTTGTAGCGACAAGATCACACGAGTTAGTTACGTCCATCACCGATAACAGGAGGAATAAATGGATAACGAAGTCATGAGTAACGAAGAAAATTATGCTTTCGATGTAGCAGGCTACCTACACGTTCCGGGTGTCCTCAATCAAGAAGAGATAGCAGTACTCAACGCTGCATTAGATGTCGTTGGAGAGCGTAAGACACTGTTAGGCGGAGACAGTTCGCATCGCGAATTGTTCCGCGACTTACTGGTCCATCCGAAATTAGTGTGGTATTTGAATCAGATCATCGGACACGGTTTCCGACTTGATCAGGCACCTCAATTGTTAGGAAATCGAGAGGGTGAAGTCGGTTCAACACTCGTCGGCGGCGACGAACCGAGAAACCCGTCCTTGGCATATCGCCAACAAAACGGTCGGCGGAGTTGCCAAGGTGTGAAGGCGGTCTGGGTGTTGGACGATGTCGAAGAAGGGGACGGTGGACTGGTTGTCGTTCAGGCGAGCCACAAGAGCAATGTTGAAACGCCGCACGACTTGGCGACTGGAATTGATGATATGGGGGTGGTGGTGCAGCCGGAACTCAAGGCAGGCGATCTATTTTTGATTGCGGAACCGACGCTCCAAGGGGTTCGACCGTGGAAAAGTGATCCGAAAAGGTTGTTGTCCTATTGGTATGCGGCGCGTGCAGCAGTGCAGTCCAATCCACATGGACCTTACTCAGAGACCGAATCTTTACCCGGATGGGCGGACGAAGCAACACCTGCGCAAAAGGCGGTCTTGTACGTCCCCGGGTATAAGGGTTCAAGTCCACCACCGGTGATCAATACAGATGGCGAAGATACATGGGTGGAAGAAGACCCATCCGTCATTCACCCATCAATTTATACTCGCGACCCAGATTCAGGCATTGATGAGAAAGAGTTTTACTTTTGGGATCTGAACGGGTATCTGGTGGTGCGCGGCGTAATGGATGAGCAGTGGTTGGCAGAGGCAAATGAAGCGGTGGATAAATTCCAAGATCGTATCGTCGTAGGCGAGGAACTCGCTCGCGGGTCGATAAGTCAGGCTGGCACAGGGCGACCACTCCTGTCAGGGTTATTAGATCTTCCTGACCCCTATAACGCGCCGTTTCGGCGCATGATTGCGAACCCTACTGTGGTGCAGCGACTCAATTGGATGGGCGGTAGCGGCTATCGCACGGGTGGCGCGACCGTATTCTGCGCGGTTAAAGGAACATCGGGGCACTCGCTCCATGATGGCAACGAACCGATGACCCCATCACGCGGTTATTATTTTAAGAACGGGCGGAGTTATGCGGAGACCGTCACGATTACATGGCAATTGCGTGATGTCGAGCCAGGACTCGGTGGCTTTGCGTGTGTGCCAGGATCTCACAAGACCCAGTACTCCATGCCTTCCGGCATTCGAACGTGTGATGATACGATGGGTTTGGTGGTACAACCCGTTATGAAAGCAGGGGACGTGCTCTTCTTCATGGACGGCGGCTGCACACACGGTGCCTTGGCGTGGAAGAATCCTGTCCCCAGACGCGGTGTCCTGATTAAGTATCAGTCGAAAAATGTCAATTGGGGCGGTGGTGTGATTGATCCTCAGGACCGGTGGGGTGATATGGTGGAAGATATGACCGAGGAACAATTCGCTGTTATGCGGGGACCTGAACGGGATGGTCGTCATCGGACTGTACCGAGACTGGTTGTGGAAGATGGGCAGGTGTCCGTTACCTACGATCCAGAAGGGGATAGTTATGCGTCAAAGCATCGACGAAAACCGGGTGAGACACGCGAGTGATCGGTCTTTCGGCTGAATCCTGAATTGTATGCTATCACTAACCGTTCCAGTACGAAACCTACGAATGGTCAGTGATAGCATAAATAAAAAAAACACCTTTGTGTCGAATCGGATTGTACCACCGGATTCGTCATCAACTCAGCGGAGGCATTACTTATTTTTACCGACTTTTAAATCGCCCCAAGTCAAAGCCAATTTGTCTGAAGGTTTGACAGCCAGTATACCGAGTGTCTCTTCCAAGCCGTCGTTCATGATGTCGTTGATATCCTCTTCTTCCAGAGCAACACTAAAAATCGCAGCCTCATCGATAAGACCATTCACTGGCTGAATGCCGCCTGGGTAATTGGTTCCAATAACCACGGGAGCATTTGTGTCGGCAATCTCCGCAGAAAAGACACGCGTGGCAGAAAGCACGCCGTCAACGTAAACCTGTGCCTCTTCACCGGTATAGACAGCACCCACATGATACCATGTGTCATCCTCTGGAAGGATGTTGGATGCTGTCCAGCTGTCGTTACCTCCTTCTCCAAAAAGAGCAAACTCGAATTTGCCATTAGCAGCCCGTTGCAACAGGTAACACATATCGACTCGCCATCCCTGTGCTTTTGTCACTAACCCGTGCCAATCGTTGGGTCTGTAGGTGCCTGTAACCCAGATGACGATTGAGAATGTCTCACTGATTTCGGTATCTAAAGTTTCATGGTCCGGGACGCTGACATAATCACCTGCACCATCCAATTCCAGGGCATTGCCAAATTTGCCATCGGGGACCCAGCTCGGGTCACCCACCAGTGCACCATCGTTGCCGTTTTCAGAGGAGTCGGATGCCGTGTCACCATCTGTCTCATTAAAGAGCCACACGCCAACGGCGGTTGTTGGGTCGATTTCAGCAGTGCTGTGTTTCACAAGCATGGCAAGGCAGCACAGGATACTGAACGCGATGAATGTTAGACGCATCATCGGGATTCCCTCCAGAATCTATCGGTTCGGAAAACTGAATGATTGTAATAAAAATGAGTGGACATCAAGTCTAAAAATCTGTTAAACTCTTGACATTATCACATATTCAAAAGATTTGTGCAAAGGCATTTTAGGTTTGATTGAAGAGAGTTTCACAAATGAAGGAAGGGGTATTATATGAGACATGAAGTGCGGTGGGAACGGATGTTTCCAGATGAGTTAGAGGTGGCACTCGAGGCGTGTCCAATGGTATATCTACCTTATGGGTTGTGCGAACCGCACGGTTGGCACAATGCGGTTGGGATGGATGCGATTCGGGCACATGAATGCTCGTGTCAAGCAGCACAAGCACACGGCGGGATTGTCGCACCGCCGTTTTACTGGCATTGCCATGAGATCAGCGGTTACGGCGCATGGGGACACAAGCAAGTCGGCCAAGAGCGACCATGGCTGACAGCAATACCGCCTTGGATGTTTTTGAAGAATATCTGCTATCACATTCGAGCGGTGGATGCGTTGGGTTTTCACGGTGCGATTCTGTTTTCGGGGCATTCCGGTCCCCATCGGTTGGACG
>MKWU01004457.1_pt1 | contig 16535 bp, 18 predicted proteins | sample 809101 | NCBI WGS metagenome assembly MKWU01 (sample SAMN05860141, study PRJNA318959) | sponge metagenome | host: Aplysina aerophoba | place: Slovenia: Piran, Adriatic Sea, Gulf of Piran | collected 2013-05-07 | reverse complement strand
GTGCAGGATGCAGCGGCGATACGTCGGCAGGCGGTTGCGCGGGGCGGGTATGCCCAGGTAATCGGCAAGCATCTGGCTTACCCAGGTGCCCCCTGACCTGGGGTGTTCAGTCAGTACAATCTTTGGTGGCCCGAACCCCCGCACATTGTGGACCATGGCACGCTTGACCAGCATATTCAGTCTGCGCCACCAGAGGGATTTTTTTTGTTCGATGATCATACGGCACGGATTTTATCCCATGACGACGCGCCCGGTAAGCCTTTTATCCTGTAACCGGGGTCGGGATATTGCGCTTTACAGGGAGCCGCTGATAGAAGGTAATTCAACCTGGCTTTCACATTCATATTGCGCGTGACTACTTTGTGTAAAAGTTCCCTAAACCAGATTACTTTATCAGGTTGCCTGACTGCCAAAGCAAATCATCAAACAAAGGAATATTGTAAATTTCTGGAGTGGAGGGTGCATCGCGGGTAAAATAGGTGTGCCGGACCTCGCTGATGCTCGGTCCGGTATTAAAACGTTAGTTTCTTAAGGAAAAATATATGAGCGAAAGATCAGAATTAATATCCAGTACGAATAAAGAAATTATTGAGATCTCCGGTGGTAATGAACTGCTTTCTCAAATAAGGCCCCATTGGCAAGCAAAAAATCTTATTCAAAGAGTAACGAAGTTACTACCTGTAGACCCTAGTAGCGCATGTCAGAGGTTGTTTAATGCCTCGATTCACGACTTGCGGGAAAAAATCATTTTTGCAGGAATTGATATTGCTGCAGAGGCAGCGAAACAACATAACCTTCCGCCAATTTCCCGGGCTGAAGATATCGAAAATTACTCAACACTACGGATGATTGATTTGGCGTACCGAATGGGTCTCTTTTCAAGGCCTGAATATCGTCGTGTATTGCGTGCTTATGATATTCGCAAAGATCTTGAGCATGAAGACGATGAGTACGAAGCCGGAGTAGAGGATTGTGTCTACATCTTTAGAACTTGTGTCGATGTGATTTTGTCCAAAGACCCAATTGAGCTAATAAAGCTTACTGACATTAAGGAAATTGTAGAAAACGCAGAAGCTGCAACTCTTAATGAGAATTTACTTGAAGAATTTAGTCATGCGCCAGAGCCAAGACAGCTAGAAATTTATAAGTTTCTTGTTAGCTCCGCGCTAAATGTTGAGCTTCCAGACGTGGTTAGGCAAAACTGCTACATGGCACTCTATTCACTGAAAGAACTAGCCCGCAATCAAGTCTTGATTAACTACGCCAGAGAGTTTGTACTACGAATTGGAAAAAAAAGTCCATCACTTATAGAAGCACGTGTCGCTTATGGAGCGGGGTTACTGCCATACTTGAAACAAGTCCAGCTTAGAGAGTTTTATAATGACTACTTCAAGGAAATGGCGAAAATTGGTTATTCGTGGGTCGCTCACGAGTCCCACGGGGAGCTTTTGCGTAATTTTGAAGAAATCGGAGGCTTGGAATTTTGTCCCAACCAATACATTGAAAAATATGTTGAATGGTTTGTTCTCTGCTTTATTGGTTCTCCCGGCGGAAGAACTTCGTACGGTAATATAAGGCATGTTTTTTATAGTAATGTGGGTGCGCCGATTGCTCTGAGGTTACTCCAAAATAAATCCAAAAATATTGCAGAGATCGTTGCGGGCTTAGAAAAAAGTAGCAAGTCGTTAAAACACGCACTCGGCAATGAACACGTGGCAAGGCGTTTCCACTCTATTTTGGACATAATTGAAGAATGAATTTGTTCTTTCCCCGAATCAGAACCGTCCTTGTTGAGGAAAATATTGTTTTTAAGGTGCTTTCAAGGGTTTGCTGATCAGGCGACGCGTCATTTAACCTTTGTGGACAAAGCGGAATCATTACGGGATTACGGAGCAAGCGACTGGAATCGTTATCCGGCAATCGGGCTGGGCAATACAGTATCAGAATCAATCAACAATGGCGGATCTGTTTCCGCTTGGAAGACGACGGTCCCTATGACGTTGAGATAGTCGATTATCACTGACGAGAATGAAGACATGATCAAGAATGGTATGCGGCCGGTACACCCCGGTGAGATTTTGCGTGAAGAACTGGAGGAGCTGGGCATGTCAGCCAAGGCAATTGCCCGTGAACTGGGTGTGCCTCAAAACCGTATATCGGACATTTTGAGAGGGCGGCGGGGAATTACCGCCGACACGGCGCTCCGGCTGGCCCGCTATCTCAATACGACACCGCAGTTGTGGCTGAACATGCAAAAAGCTTATGAACTGCGGGTAGCTGAACTCGAAGCGGGCAAGGACATTGCCAAACAAGTGAAACCTAGACTGGAAGCTGCTTAGATCTATGGCACACGAAACGCTTTATGTACCCAAACAATCTGACAAGGTAGTTATTGATTGTTTTCGTAAGATTGCAAAAGAAATCGGAAATACTTCATTTCAAGTTACGGCGTTAGGTGGTTCCACATTTGAAATCAATTTAACAGCCGATGAACCGCCTGAAGCACTAAAGGTGCTACTTGATCAGAACGTTAATCTAATCGATACGGTTGGATTAGTCTGTCGCGGACTCTCATTGTCTTTCAAAAAAGGGGGTCATAGGGGGCGCCAAGAACCGTCATCTCCGTATTTCGATGAAATCCAAATAAGCTATACAGATCCACAAAACTATCCCCCTCTTTCCCCTGAAGAACGCATAAAAATTGGCGCAACGCTAATTAAAGATCTCCGGACTTTCGAACCAGGACGGGCTATTCAAGGCTCATCTGAAGAACAGAATCAGCTACAAGCACTACATCAATCGATGCTCGAAAGTCTTGAAACAACCGCAACCACTCTCATTAAAAAACTTGCTGACTACGAACAACAACAACAAAGCAAGTTTCTAGAAAAAGAAGCAAAACGAGATGAAGAGCTCAAGGAACACAAAGAAAAGCTCAATGAAGAGCATAAATTAAAAGTTGATGCTGTCAGCGAACGTGAGAAAAAACTAGAAAAGCGCACTGAAGAGATCGACAATAGAAATAATACACACGTACGCCGGGAACTTCGCGGCGCACTCCTTGCAGAAATTCAGAAACGCTCCGAAAAATTCAGATTAACAGAAGGTACAAATAAATTGCGTTGGCCAGTGCATGTTGCATGTATCCTTGGATTGCTCGTATTCACTTTCGGTGCCATATTTTATGTTCACCAACTCACTGATTTTTCCAATGTAACGGCTGATAAAACGCTTCCGTTTGTTATGCTCACGATTAAACAGGTGGCACTGACACTAGGTGCTGTTGGACTTGGGTTTTTCTACATCCGTTGGCTAAACCGATGGTTTCACCAGCACGCCAATGCAGAATTTGAACTGAAACAATTTCAACTTGATATTGACCGAGCAAGTTGGTTGGTCGAGACGGCACTAGAGTGGAAAACGAATGAGGGCGATGCAATTCCCGATACATTACTGACTAGCTTGACACGAAATCTATTTTCTGGAGGCGACCGCGAACAAAGCGAACAGATCAAGCATCCTGCAGACATGTTGGCGTCCGCGCTTCTAGGAACAGCGTCAAAAGCTGAACTAAAGGTCGGTGATTCAACGTTAGTATTCGACGGTGAGAAGCTAAAGAAGCGAATGGCACCGGAATCGGCAGGATAGTGGCTTGGCCATTAATTTCGTTTATGGGGTCGGACCAAAATAACCCATTGATTATGCAGGATAAAAGGATAATCAGAAGCTTGTTTTAAGGCTTAAAACGCATTTTTTGGCAGCGAAAATAATCCTGTAAGCCATGTAAGTGCGGATTTCGGTTCAACGTGAACACCGATTCTGGTTTATTGCGAACACTGATTCCGGTTGAATGAGTTTTGAGGACGCCCTTGATGCGGAGGGTGAACGTCGTTCAGCAAATTGGGGTTGGGGTTACGTAGATGTCGGGTTATACGCCGAACAAGTCAAGGCGTACACGGACAATTTTGAACGGGTGTTGCTCCTGCTGTTTGAAGAAGACATCGTAACGGGCCAGGCAACGGGCAAGGTGTTGAAATTCCTGAACCTGGACCCTTTCCCGAAAGACCTGGGCACAGTACATGTGAATGTTTCAGGCTATCCGCAAAATCGCATCTTGCACCGACTGATGACGGATGAACTGGTTGTCAGAAAAATCAAGAATGTGGTTAAGGCAACGCCGTTGTATGCCGGTTCGAAGCGGGTTTATCGGAAAGTGATGAAGGGGAATTTGAGGAAGGAGGCGATGGCTGCGGAGACGAGGCGGATGCTTAAGGAGAAGTTTCGGGACGATGTTGCGCTGTTGGCGGAGTATACCGGACTGCCCGTTCGGAAATTCTGGGGGGATTTTCGATAGGCGAGTGACATATTTTCCTTTACTCGGAAGCAATCATCACACAAAAAGACGCAATGGATATCAAATCCTTACTCGCCCGGAATAAGGGTAATATAGCACTGGTTATAGGCAATGGAATAAACCGGTATAACGCTGAATGGGCCAATAATTCGTGGGATTATCTACTCCAAGAAATTTCTAAAAAACACTCCTTGCATAACGGGGAAATCCCAAAAGGTATTGCCCTTACAGAATTTTTCGATCTATTGGAGTTAAAACTGGACAAGAGTTATCAAAATAATAATCTAAAGAAAGACTTTTGTGACTTGATGTCTGAATGGAAACCACAAATCCATCACAAGAAAATCACCGAATGGGCTACGCATAATAATTCGCCCATTCTGACAACCAATTTTGATAACTCATTGGCAAACGCGGCGAACTGCGAATTGAAAAAGCCAAATAAGCAATTTACAGATTATTATCCTTGGAATAGCTACTATGGACTTACCAACTTAGATAATCCTTGTACTGAATTTGGGATTTGGCACATCAATGGAATGCAGCGTTACAAACGCAGCATCAGATTGGGACTTAGGGACTATATGCTTTCTGTCCGACGCGTTCAATCATGGATTAGCAACATAAATCCTGAAAACCTGTCTGATTCGAATAGTTGGCCCGGTGGAAACACATGGTTGCACATCGTATTCAACATGCCGCTCCTATTTTTCGGTCTTGGGCTTGAAGAAAACGAGGTGTTTTTCAGATGGCTTTTGATTGAGCGTGCTCGTTGCTTCCGTAATTTCCCTAATCGAAGAAGTTCTGCGTGGTATGTCTACAAAGATGATGATTCTAGGTCAGGGAAACTCTATTTCTTAAAGGCTGTTGGTGTAGAACCTGTCAAGGTAGAATGCTTTGATGATATTTATGGGTCAGCAACTTGGCAACTCTAATTGCTATGTCTGGCGTGTTAGCCCGGACGTAATAAACCTACGGATTTTTTTACCGCAACGTAAGGAATGCTGCTATTTTTCCTGAATGCCGGTTGAGTGCGTAGGGCCTGGGCCGCAATATGCAAACAGTGTAATTGCAACGCTGGATGAATATCGGGGTTTGTTTGAAAAGGCAAAACCGCACCAGCTTTGCGGAGATATTTCACCTGATTACCTCTATTACCACCGGAACGCCGTCCCCAAAATTCTCAAGGAAAAGAATGAGCAGGTTCCGATTATTATCGTTTTGCGTAATCCCATTGACCCGGCTTATTCGAGTTACCTCTATCATATTCGCGATGGACGGGAGAACCTGAGTTTTGAAGATGCCCTGGATGCGGAGGAAGAACGTCGAGCGGCAAATTGGGCCTGGGGGTGGTTCTATGTGGAAGGTGGATTATACGCCGAACAGGTCAAGGCCTATACGGATAATTTTGAACAGGTGTTGATCCTTCTGTTCGAAGAAGACGTCGTAACGGATAAGGCAACGAGCAAGGTATTGAATTTCCTGAACCTTGAGCCCTTCCCACAAGGCCCGGATAATATACATGTAAACATTTCTGGTTACCCGCAAAATCACTGGCTGCATCGGTTGATGACGGACGAACTAGTAGTCAGAAAAGTCAAGAATGTAGTTAAGGCAACACCATTATATTCCCTCTCAAAACGGCTATATCAGAAACTGATGGAAGCAAATTTGAAAAAAGTAGAGATGGCCTCACAGACCAGGCAGATGCTCAAGGAGAAATTTCAGGACGACGTCGCCCTGCCGGCAGAGTACACCGGACTTCCCGTGCACAAGTACTGGAAGGATTTTCAGTAGAAAGTCCTCACGGTTGGAGAATAACTTTAGTGACATTGGCTATTTGGAGTGCAGAGGACCGCGCATCTCCGTATGTGAAACAACGAGTTCCAGCCAACCGACCGCGTTGACCTTTTAAGGGACTCATAGATTTGATACGCTGGATTTGCAGACGGATACGACTGACCAAAATTAGAAGATTCTCATGTCGTTTTATATTTACAAAAACTGCTCGTCAAGGCCGTGGAGGGCCGTGATACACCATGGTTCTTGTTGGCACTGCCAGTACGGAAAGGGGCGTGGCGACGGCAACTACCCAAAGAATGTTGGGTGGCACGGGCCCTATTCAGCACTTTCTGAAGCGCAAGAGGCACAGCGTTTCATGGATGTTATTGATCGAAAGGATTGCAGGTGTGTTGATAAGGTCTGATTAATTGTAGAAGTTCAGCTTTGATCTGATCGTTACCGGATTGAGGGGTAGGGGCGAGAAAAAAAGCTAGAAAGGCATATCTTCCTTCGTCAATCTATGCCTACTTACCATAAAATCCGATGTTTCAAACTTAACCGCATTGACGAGATGCACTTGAACAGTATCCAGATCGATACGAAGCGTTATTTCCCGGTCGTTAAAATTCTCGTCATCAATCAAAGAAAGATATGCCGGATTAAATAACTGCTTTTTATCTGGCTTGAGGTCTTCTTCAGGAACTATTTCAGTCACCTGATAGTCTCGTTCGACTTCATCTTCATAGAAACTATGAGTGCTTGCATCAAACTCTGTACCTTCTGGAATTTGGATTTCTTCGCACCTTGCGGCCTTATGAAACAACACCGCATTTAGGCCTTTAGTATTCATTTGTACCGATGGGAACAATATACCATCTAAGGCGAGTTTACCTTCAGACGCAAGAAAATCCGCGATTACTTGTGTGGGTAGGTAATCGGACTCCTGATCGTCAGGCATGATAGGCCGCGATATACGCGTACTTAAACTACGAAGAAACATCATACGAGAAAGGCGAGGGGCATAGCTCTCATCAAAAAGACTGCCACTTTCGTGAACTTGCCCTAATGCCGCTAAGTCGAGAAGTTGTATTGGACGAATGATCTCAAACCGGGCAACTGCAATCTGGCTTCCGATTGGTGGCCTCACCTCAGCAAGTGCAATCTGAGCGTCAGTCGAACCATAAAATACGGATATTCCACTTGCATTCATTCGACCGGCACTAGCAAAATCTGTTGGGGGTGCGCCAAGTTCTAAGTCTGGCCGAGTCAATGCGCTCTTAAGCTTTTCGTCAGATTGAAATACCCTTGCCCGATGAAAGTGCGTTAGTTCTGTGCTTGGGCCAGCACTCACAATAAGTGGTTGATCCAACCTCGTTTGCATTTGATCTATCCTGTCAAAGACCCTGTTTAACTGATCTGCGGCGATGCTACTGAAGAATCTGGACTCTGATTTAATGGTTCTTTCGAAGTCTTTCCATTCTTTCTGCCATTTCTCATCGCTAGGCATAATCTCAGCGTAGTACGCATCTTGGGAAAAATCACTCTCTTCCCCCATCGCCGCTTTATCAAAGTCATAGTGGTTATCGGCGAGGATCTCTTGAACATGCTTGGCAGCTTCTTCGGGAATATCGGCAGCGTTCATAATTGCATAGACAGTCGGTTCTCCCTCTCTTTCCCATTCGTACTCAATCTCCTTGTCCTTGAGAAGAGTGTATTCAAAAGGACTCGGTTCGTCTGTTGTGCGAATAAAATGATCCTTAAATGCGACTTTGACACGTTCGGATATTTCATCCAGTAAAAATGTCTGCCCAATACGGTCGCAGTAGCTGCATATACGGTTTTCGCCTTTGTCCTCTACTATTCGTCGCAAGTACATATCACCAATACAATTTGTACAGAGGGTGTGATTTTTAATATCGCGATCGTCGTTCGAGGTCATTCATAACGTACCAAGTGGTTTAAGCAAAGTACCTACAGTTAAAAGACTATCGGGGAGTACCTTAATTTCCAGACATAGCCGGAACAGGTGTTCACGATGAACCAGAATCCCCAATAAGACCATGCCGGTTTTCAATAAAGGTCTCCTTCCCACAATATTCCAGGAAATCTTCAATCTTGTCCGGAATAATTTTCCAGTGAAACAATACGATAACCATTGTAAGAGTATTGCCATAATTTCAGAATGTTAAATTGTTGCAGGTGAAAGAGTAACATATTGGTATTGTAATTTATGCCTGTTCTGACGGTATCCCGCGTTGCAGGAGGTTCTATCAATGATGTAAGGAGAAAATTAAAATGCTTTATTCAGTCGATACTGATAGTGAAATATTTCGTTTCTATTTTTTCGTGATTTTAGGGCCAATATAGACGACCTTCAGTTTTGTATCTTTTGGCGTCAAGGGCCAATTGAAGTGAATCCGAAAATCCTGTATGGCTATCTTCCCGTGCCACGAGCAAAACAAGTTCTGACCGGTGTCTTTATCCCGAAAAGTAAGTTTACTTCTGAATTTATTCTTGTTGATTTCAGATTCGTCTGAAAATTTTGCAGTTTCACCTTGAAAGTGTTTTCTGATCAGTTCGTTGGTTTCACCAGTATAAGTACCTTTTTGATCCCGGCTTGATACTAAACTATCCAAAATTTCAAGTAATCCGGTAACCCGCTCCGCAATCCCCTCGGAGAAAGGGTGTCGGGACAGGGGGGCATCAACGATGTCCAGGATCATTAACTGAGTAGAGCTCTGGCGAGAATATGCCAGAAATTCGTCCCAATTTCGCGGTGACACTACACTTTCTGCTTCATGACGAAGTTCCCGGAGTTTATATGTATTCGGGACTTCTATATTGCCCAGTGGAGCTTCAGTAAGCCCATGTTGAACAAGTAACGGGGTTAGTGTGAAGCAATAATGGCCTCCCGCCATGCTGTAGGCGGCGCTGGGTTTGCCGATGAGTATTCTGCGCGCGGCCTCTCCAAGGCCCTGGTCGGTTACGTCCTGGTCCTCATACTGGAAATAGTCGTCTTGTTGTGATGCCCGATCATCATCCCAGAATGGCCCATGGTTAACGGCCCAACTCATGGCTTGGATTTTGAAGTCCCTGTCGCTGCTGCGATAAACAGCTTCCCGGAAAGAACTCGAGGATGTTACGGGTCGTTCGTGCAGGCAACGCGAACAAAGAAATCGTTGCCTGACGGCATCAGACCCTGCGCGTAAGCGGAGTAGTTCCCTGATCTCGTTACAAAAAGTCTCTACGTCAGGATACTGCCCAGTAAAGGAAAGGTCGTTGAATAGCCAGTGCACGGGCGAGTCATTCCCACCCTGTAAGTTTGGCAAGATCACGCTCCGTCTGATCGAAAAAACCGCGCGGCCACTCGCTCAGGGTTCCTTTTGAATCAAGCAACGGTGATACGACGTGCGCCGGATCGTCCGGTTTTCGTGGTGGGCGGTTGAAGAAGTGAATCCCGACTGTCTCCGGTGGGACATTTTGTTGTGCTATCGCCAACCGAACGCCGTTCAGGATATGGTCGCTATGGGTTTCTATAAGAATCTGAACGCCTGTGGCAGCAAAACGCGCAAGAATGTTGCCCATGGCCGACTGGCCCTCCGGGTGAAGATGGGCTTCCGGGCTGTCCACAACTATAACCTGCTCCTTCTTTGCCAGAAGCAAAGCTACGACAAGCGGGAAGGCATAAGTGAGGCCATAACCTATATTTGCAGGACGCCGGTATGCTTCGGTGACATGAGTTTTCAGCTCGAACCGGACAAGTAAAGTGTTGACGATCTTTTCGGCGTTGGCGTCAACCCCGGGAAAGATATCGGACAGCCAGGCATTCAACTGATGCCGAAATCCATGTGAGTCTTCATCGGGGTGCCGGCGTGCGGCGTCAATCTCCTCGTCAAGATAGCGTTCGAACCACCAGGGAGCAAATTCACCCTCGACTCCAACGTCCCCGTTTACCGGATCACTGACTATGGGAGATGGGAATGTATCCGGCGTCCCGGAGCGCGTGGCGCTGATGAATACTGTCGAACGAACAGACTCGAACAGCGCTGTCAGTTCACCAGGCAGGGAACCACGAGGGCAAAGCAGCTTTTCACCTCTGGCACTTGGCAAAGATGAATGTTCAGGCTCTGGGAAGAACGTAGTCCCGGCAACGACAAGGCTGGTTTCGCCCGGCTTATCCGCTTCCAACGTCCAGGTGGCGCCGGCTTGATCGGTCTCAATACCGAAGACGATGGCTTTGTTATTGCCTTGTTCATTGACCGCTTCACCCGAGGTTCCAAGCTTTGTCAAGGGTCCGTTGAGGGGGACGCGCCGGTTTTCTCCACCGGAACGCATGGTCTGGGCCAGCAAAAGAAGTGGTTGCAGAGCAGTCGATTTGCCGGCGGCATTAAACCCTGTGAGCAAGGTGAGCGGTGCGAGCGGAAGTGACAAAGCCAGGAAGCATTTCAGGTTTTCTATGTGGAGGCTGCTCAGCATTTGATCATATCTTTGAATGCCTCTTGCGCCAGGGAGAAACGGTCACGTACCTGCCCCGTGCTGTTTGTCGAGTAGCTGACGGCATGCTCGAATTTATGGTTGTTAAGCAAGTTGCGAGCAATTTCACGTGCATTTTCTTTATTTTCTTCGATCAACGTTTTATCAACCTGTGTGAACAGAACTGAAAAAACATCGAAAAGAGAGATATTAATGACAGTTCGCGCCGTGTTATAGCCATTGTATGCAAGAGATTTACGAAAGGCATGGCCTCTGAAAAGAAAGTAATTAAGGTCTATCGAACGTTGGAAATCCGTCCTCATGCTATCGAGTTTCTTCTCCTCCTCCTGCTGGTTCATTTTCACCAGCGTCCTGGCCAGGAAAGCGTCCATATCTCCTGCTTTGTATTCCCGATATCCCCACAAATAAAAAGCACAAAAGCGATTGATAGCCTCCCGGTCACGCATCTTCTTTCTGTCGAGCCCGCCCCTGATTACCTTTCGAAATGAATCATCCTCCGAAGCTTCGCGCAGCCACCGTGTAGCCGACCCATTATAGAGGCTGTTGCGCATCTGTTGTCGACTCAGGGCCACCCCACTGTTCACCCGCTCAAATATGTCGAGTTTGGCTCGTTCCGGCGCTTTCCGGTCGAGTATATAGAGAGTAAGCTGAGTATCTTCGATGCGTTCTTGCAGGTCTAACGGGAGATCCTTGAAACGCTTACCATCAAGCTGTGGGGTCAACTTGCCATCATCCTGGCTGTCATTTAATCCTTTGAGAGCAAATTTCCCATCCAGGAACCGGGAAAATGTCGCAAGGCGCTGCAGGCCATCGACCACAATTATACGACCATCTTGCGCCTCCGCCAGGTAAAACACAGGTAAGGGAATTCTCATAAGACATGACTCGATGAGGCGGGATTGCTTGTCCTCCGGCCAGATGAAATCACGCTGAAAGTCCGGGTCAAGCTGATAGCGGCCCTTCCTGATCCGCCGCACCACGTCACCGACCGGCCGTGTTGCCGTGCGGATAAAAACGGAATTGAGTGGATAGTCACCCCACCCGGTTCCACTACCGGTATCCAGGCCTTCTATTTTTTCAGGTTGAGTATCTTCGGCGCCCTGATCAATGACGGCGCTATCTTGTATCACGTTATGCACTTGTATTTCCAAAGATGACTCAGGTTGTCGGGCATGAGAGGTAGCAGGATCATGGTTAATTATAATAACAGAAAGTGAGTTTTGTCTTCACCGGATGCGGGCAACCTCCCAGCGAGAGTTGCGAAGTCCGCGAACATGCAGCAGTTGGGTCCAGACTTCGTATTCCAGCAAGCGGCTGGATACCAGCTTCTCTCGCCAGAAGCTGGCCGTACCATACGGTTCATTCATTTTAAATCCACAAATACACTTGGATGCTGCTCGGCAATGCGCAGGAGGGCAATAGCCGGGCCTTGCGGCTGCCGCCTGCCTTGCTCCCAGTCCTGCAGGGTACGCAGGCTTACCCCGAGCATGCCGGCAAACGCCGATTGTGACAGTTCCAACTTTGAGCGAATGGCTTTTGGTTCTGACGGCGCAGATAGCCTGGTCGTCTTTAGCTTTATCTTACCCTTTTTGTACTCCTGAATTTCTTTAAGGCCTTCGAGTATTTCAGCCCCGATATCACGATTTGTCATGTTTAATGGCCTCCGCTATTTGTTTGAGGGTATGGCCGGGGACCGTTGAGCGTTCCGATTTATCATAGAGCGTCAACATCCAGATTTCATGTTCAGACGGTTTCCAGTAATAAATCACTCGAACACCGCCACTCTTACCGCGGCCGCTTCGCGCCCAGCGTACTTTTCTTACACCACCGGAACCACGGACCAGGTTGCCGGCATCCGGTTTCATCATCAGATACGATTGCAGCGCTCCGTATTCATCATCAGTCAGATAGTCTGGGAGTAAGCGGGTAAATAAGCTGGTTTCAACAAAAATCACAATATTATTATACGGCAATGCCGGATTACTTCAAATATTGCGGGGTTTATTGATCACCTGGACTTCTACGGTAATCCTGGGAGTTGAAACTTGATAATGATTCTTCTTCTGTGATTCTTCTTCTTGACTCATCGATTAAGAATGTTAATTTAGATATAGGAGTCGAATGCCTTGGTTACGAGTGACCAAAAAGACGACGACTTGATACTATTTGCCAGTGTGCAGATCTCTTTAATTTTTGCTGGTGTGTAGTGTTAAACACTCGCCACTACTATTGAAGTCCAGCAAATATTATGGAGGTCGTTCCCATGCGAACCGATGTTTCTAAGCTCTGCGCTGATTTTCTGCGCAATTCCTATGCATCTGAAAAGAGTGCGAAATTAAAAGCCTCACACGCGAGAGAATTGGTCGCGGCATTTTTCGGGTATAAAAGCCATGCCGCTCTGATTGCCGAAAAGGCACACCCATTAACTAACCTGGAAGATGCCGAGATTCTCGTGCCTGATATCCCGCTTCTGGCTCACAGACGAACATGCCTGAAAGAGTTACCCGCTGACCTGTTTCCACCACCAGAGATGTCATCCCGAATTTGCACATTCCTGAGTGAAAATGGATATTTCAACGGAACCATCTGGTTGTATGAGGCAATTGAAACCTACGTCACCGATATTTTACTGATCAATAACGACAGTCTCTTAATTGATGAGCTATCGGGCGTCATGGCGATGACCAACGCTGAATTTGGGGATTACCCGGATTATGAGAGTTCTGAAATCATTGATACGAGTAATACTCTTGTCATTAACGTATCAGGCAAACTTCGGGGTACGCAGCTTGAGGACAAGCTGTTTTATGGCGACACCATTGATTTAAAGGTGAAAGTGACCCTGTATCGTATCGCTGGCAAGCGTGGATTTTCGGATTTCGATATAAAGACCGAAGGTTCTGTGAATGAAGATTGGGCTGACTCAGAGGTAAGATACGAAGTACCTAATATTCGCCCAAAGGAGCAATTTCTCGAAATGACCGGAGGGTTTAGAGTCGGTGAAACGCAAGAGCAATTGCAAAGCAGGTTAGCTGAAATCCATGCTATTCGGAACCGTACTAATGATGGCAAAGTTACAGAGAAGGATATCGACCGGTTATCCCATTTGCTCGGCAAGGAATATGATTAAACTATCATGGAACGAAACAAAAAACGGGGGCAGTCCCTGAAATATCCCTACGAAACCGAAGCTCCGTCATTCTGGTATTTACCAGAATGACGGGTTTGATCGTGGTGTTCTCCCAATAAACTGATCCAGGCATTCTGCGAAAAATATCGTGACCTTGCCCTAAACGGTTCGTAGCTCAAGAACAGGGGAGGGGGTCACTGAAAACAAAAATTGACATCATTCTAATCGGCATTGGGATCCTGATCACGTTAGGTGTAATCGACAGGGTCATTTAACTTTTAAAATAACAAGGATAGTCAATATTTATCTAATGTCAGGAAATTAAAAATATCTTTAAACTCCAGAAAAATCGGGAACCTATATCTCCGTACATTTGTCGAATAATTTGCACCATTTGAGAAAATACTACTACAATGATATTTGACAGACTTGTTTAAATTGATAATCAGGTACTCTAACTATTATTCACGACAGCCGAAATGAAACTACATATCATTAGATCTATATTGTTAACATTGATACTCCTTCCTATAGTATCCGCAGACGAACCCAGAATTCCTTCCGAAGAAGCCAAACAGGATTTCTATAACTGTGTCACCATAGGAAACGCATGGGCAGATTGCTACCACCACTTATATCCCAATAAAGATGAAACAAGTGAAAACAGCAACACAGAGAAAACAGAACTAGCGAAACATTATACGCCGCCCTGGTTTTACCGACTCCTGCCAACCTTCAATCCACCAGATTACACGCAAGAGTCCTCTCTCTGGGGTGTTGCTTCCATGGAATTTAATGACGATCAATAACCCTGACATCAATACAAATCCGCTCCACGATTTCTGATATGGCAGAATCACCCATGGAAGAACCCGTCCAGGATCCCAATAATATCAAGAATAAACACGGATTGGTCCATTTCGCCGCACTATTGCTTCTCAGTGCAGCAAGCGCCGGGACGATAGGAAGCATGATAGAAATAACCCAGTACGACAGCGTCGTGATCGCTGCAGTAATCCCTGTCCTGCTCACTGCCGGATGGGGAATAATTTCCCTCAAATTCACTAACCTGAAGCATGACAGAATCGACCACAATCTGATCGCCATCACCGTTGCTTTAATATTTTTTCTCTACATCTTAACCTTTTCTACAAATTACAACTATCACCGCGAAGAATTAATCCGCATGCAATATTTGGAATATTGTTCAAGCCACGAACGACTTATTAATGATTCTAGAGAAGCGATTAAACTCCCACCATTAGACAGCTCATATTTCTGCAAGAAATAAAAACAGAGGTGGCCCCACTTAACACACCAAGGTAATGCTATCCACTCGGAATGGAACAAGAGGACTCTTATATGTCGCTGGATTGAAGATGCCGGGATTGATGAGCAATACGATTATATTATTTTCGATTGTCCTCCCGCGACAAAAATCGTTTCCCAGAATGCTATTGCAGCAAGTCATGGTTATATCATTCCCGTAGTACCGGAAGCAGTGATGGAGCGTGGGGCGCCCCACCTGTACGAAATGGTCCAGGATGGTATTGATAAACAGCTGAATGCGCTGGCTGCCATGGGAGAACCCAGGAAGATGCATATACCTGAGACTGAACTTGTCGGGTTGGTGATTACTCGGATTCAGACTTCCGGGGGCTATTCCGGGTATACTGGTGATCACACTCAGCATCTGAGATCGTTAAAAAGACATTGGAACGACATGTTGGTAGAACCCTATATTTCTCAGGGTACAGGCGTATCTCAAGCTTTGGCGCAGGGCGTTCCGGTATATGAGCGCGGTTCGACCCAGAATATAGGTGGGCGAGGAATTGATATTCAGTTTAAGGATCTGACAACCGAACTAAAACAGGGGGTTGACAGCCTATGAATGACGAACCGCAAAATTCGGTCAAAGAACCTGGCCCATATGCACAGGTAAGTCCTTTATTGGTTAATGATCTCGTACGACACTTATCGCGTCTGGTGAATCTTTACAGTGACGAAAAAACAGGCAACCCTGCACTAAGTGATGGGCTTCAACAATTGGTCGATGCCCTGCGACCGTATTCAAGACGCCCTGTTTCTGAGTTTATCGATCTGGTAAAGGAACCTTCTCTACGCAGATTGCGTAAAACTTCCTCAAAGAGGGTTAAAGCACTGCTTCCTTCTAATCTGGAAACCCTCTCATTAGAAGAAGTCGAGAAGATAGTGGACGATGAAAATTACACAAAAGACCAGGTGATTCAGCTTGGGGTTCAACGTTTTGGTATTTCCTCTGCGGAGCTGGCGCGTCATGGCAAGAAAAATGTGCTGGAATCAATACGCGCTGCGCTGAACCACGAAAAATCGCTTGAGGTAATTTCCGTGGAGGCACGGCGCGCAGGTCAAATGAGGTCCTCGTAAGCGGCAAGTTGTGAATATTTGTTGTAGGCAGGGTGACCGATAGTTGCCGTCTGGAAGTTCTGGACGGATTTTCAATAAGATCTATATTCCTTCTGAAAAAGTACATCGAGCATTGAAGAGAAATCTTGTTCAAACTTTTTTCGGATATTCAACATTTACATTTCTAATGGAACAAAACTTGGACATTTAACGTTATGTCGTTTTATATTTACAAAAACTGCTTGTCAAGGCCGTGGAGGGCAGTAATACATCATAAATCTTGTTGGCTGTGCCAGGATGGAAAGGGGCGTGGCGATGGTAACTACCCAAAGAAAATTGGGTGGCATGGCCCCTATTCAACACTTTCTGAAGCGCGAGATGAACAGCATT
>MKWU01004456.1_pt1 | contig 16538 bp, 15 predicted proteins | sample 809101 | NCBI WGS metagenome assembly MKWU01 (sample SAMN05860141, study PRJNA318959) | sponge metagenome | host: Aplysina aerophoba | place: Slovenia: Piran, Adriatic Sea, Gulf of Piran | collected 2013-05-07 | reverse complement strand
AATTGAACAGATGGTCAGACTGTCATGAGTGCCAGCAGGAACGTCCCTCTCCACCAACTGCCCCATTACACCCTTGGTCCTGGCCCACCCGACCTTGGATGCAGATACACATTGACTTTGATGGCCCCTTAGAGGAAAGGATGTTGGTGGTCATGGATGGCCACTCCAAGTGGTTGGAGGTAGTGCCAATGAAGATAGCCACAGCCTTGAACACAATCCAGCATCTACGGCAGTTGTTCGCTCAATTCGGCATTCCTTAGTCCTTAGTTTCAGACAATGGCCCACAGTTCGTGGCTGAAGAATTTTGCAAGTTTTGTGAGGTGAATGGCATTCGCCACATTCGGGTTGCAGCCTACCATCCATCCTCAAATGGACTTGCCGAGAGAGGAGTGCAGATTTTCAAGCAAGGATTTCGCAAAACCACAAGTGGCACGGTGCATGACCGACTTGCCCAATTTCTTTTCCACTACAGACTTACACCACATTCAACGACAGGAGTTTCACCAGCAGAGTTGCTCTTAGGTTGTAGACTTTGTTCAAGGCTGGATTGTCTTCAACCGAATATCCAGCAACGAGTTCTTGACAAACAACTTAGACAGAAGGAAGATCATGATCGGCACTGTAGAGCTCGCAGTTTTGACGTGGGAGAGGAAGTATTCCTCTGGAATTTTGGACAGGGAGAGAGGTGGTTGCCTGGGCACATTAGGGCACAGACGGGTTCGCTGTCTTGAAATTCAGCTGCAAGATGGCCGTACCTGCAATCGACACATGGACCATATCAGGAAACGTGGTGCCAGGAGTGATCAATCAGCAGAACTGGCTGATGATGAAGACATCCCTCGGCCCCAAAAGGATGTTACCAAGGAAGTTACCACGACTTCTCCGGATACTTTCGACACACCTGTTACTGTCAGGGAATCAGATGCACAGATGGTTGATCCCCCGACTCAGGAGTTGACATTGGAATTGACCCATGGAGTTGAAGAACCAGGTAGACATTACCCAGCTCGCGCTAGAAGACCCCCAACTGCTTGACATATTAAGTCTCCTTTATGGGGGGAGGAGTATAGTGAACTGTGCTGGACTATATAATGCATTGCTTAGGGACAGCTTGCCTTACCTTGTACGCATGAGCAGTACAGTGCTTTGGCCTCGTGTTGATTCATGGAGTTAATGGTCTGCCTGGTGCCGGTTCAGTGATTAGTGGTAGCTAGCCGCAGGATATTACATGTGGAACTGCCTGAATGTGTGGGATCAGAATTCTCAGCCATTCTGGAACAGTATCAGGACCTGTTCTAAACAAAGCCAGGTGCAACAGTGGTCACCTGTCACTTTATTCCTAGCACAGGAAATCCAGTCAGAGTGTCACTCAGACGCATTTCAGCCCAATCCGAGAGGAAGTGCAGAAGCAGCTGGAAGAGATGTTGGACCAAGGCAGTATTGAAGAGAGTAGCAGTCCTTGGATGGCACCAGCAGTGTATGTACGGAAGATGTCGGGCGAGCTACGAATGTGTGTACATTACAGAGAGCTCAACAAGCAGACAGCAAAGGATGCATATCCATTACCATTGCCAGATGAAGTCCAGGATCAGCTGACGCAACCCCAAATCTTCTCCGCCCTTGATCTCAAGAGCGGATACTGGCAATTGCCAGTGCACCCTGAGGACCACATAAAGACAGCTTTTCGCCTGGGCCCAGGACTGGGATTGTATCAGTTCTGTCGGGTGCCATATGGGCTGTCCGGAGCACCCAGTTCATTTCAGCACCTTATGAATAAGGTGTTGCATGGTCTGTCCTTTGCCACCACCTACGTCGATGACATCCTAGTGCATTCGACAAGTGAAGAGGAGCATAAGGTTCACCTCAGGCAGGTATTCCAACGCCTAAGGGAGGCAGATCTGATATTGAAGGGGAAGAAGTGCCACATTGGCAAGACCCACGTTTCCTACCTGGGACATGTGTTCTCTGGCACAGGAATGGCTCCTGACCCTCAGAAGGTCCAGGCAGTGAAGGACTGGCCAACACCAACTTTTGTTACAGATGTGAGGCAGTTTCTGTGCCTAGCATCGTATTATCGGAGGTACATCTCATGTTTAGCGGACATTGCTGCCCCTTGCACGCTTTGACCAGGAAGGGTACATCTTTTGCCTGGACCCCAGAGTGCAGTGAAGCCTTTGACACGTTGAGGTGCATGCACCGGTTCTGGGGCACCCTTGATTTGCAGCGGATGCAGGCCACTTTCAGTTGCAAACGAATGCTAGTGCAGTGGGACATGTCTTTGCTTACGCCAGCAGAACATTCACTGAACCAGAGTGCCACTATAGTGCAATACAGAGAGAATGTATGGTGTATGCATTAAAGCGGTTTCGCCACTACGCTCTTGCCCCCAAGTGCTGGACATCAAGGGCCAGATCACACATTGGAGCAACTTCACCAGGAAGCATACTGGGTGAACATGGCGAGAGATGTGGAGAAGCACTGAATGAGTGTACCGCATGCCAACAAACCAGGTGACTGGCACCACAACGTGTTCCCCTTACAAACACTCCCATTGGCCGGCCATGGCAAATAGTTGCGGTGGACATTCTTGAGGTCCCAGTATCCTCTTGGAACAACAGATATTTATTGGTGGTGCAAGATTACTTCACTCAATGGGAGGATGCAATTCCTCTGCGAGATCTGACAGCGAATCGAATAATAGAGAAGCTTATGAAGCTGTTTGCAACATATGGCCAACCAGAGATCTTCCATTCAGATCAAGGTTGAAATTTTGATAGTGCCATTTTGTGTCAGACCTTGAATGCATTTGGCATTAATAAGTCACGCACCACAGCCTACCACCTACAAGGAGACGGTTTATGGAGCGATTTAACAAGTCACTTTTGTAGTTGTTGTGAGCATTATTATGTTGACAAACAGATGGACTGGGAGCAGTACCTACCACTGCTACTGTATTCATCAACATTTGTGGTCCCTTTTGTTCTCATGTTTGGCCGACAGCCATAATGCAGTGACCACTCTAGTTCAACAGCTTTTGACAGCGACTCCTATCCAGCCCATTTACGTGCCAACTTGGCAGAGCTATGGGACTTAGTTGAATCTAATTTGGTTCATGCAGCAGAGCACCAGAAGACCAACTATAATCCACAACCCTGTTGTAGGACTTTCCGCACAGGTGACTTGGTATGGCTGCCACGGCCAACAGCAGGCAAGCTCGACCCTCGATGGGAGGAAACTGGAGTGTGAAGGCAGTGAAGAGCCTCTGCAATGTAGAGATCACAGATGGGCAGCGAACCAGAGTGGTACGTGTCAATCACCTTCGACATCAGGTGCAGCCAACAACAAACACAGCTCCCTCAGTTGCTGACACTAGACACGGCTCACAATAAGGCTGGAATCCACCTCAGGTTGACCATGTTCTGCCTCCCTCACCCAGCTTCTCACCTCAGCCTACACAGTCCCTTCGGCGTTATCCACATAGAGAGAGACGGCCACCCAATCGCTTCTCATAAGCTTGAGGTCCAGCTTTAACTTTAGAGGGTGTGTGTGGAACTGTGAACTGTTGCAGAGTAGAACTAGCATGTTGCATAACATCAAGATTATGATTTGCTGTATGGTAATTGGTCATGCTTGGATCATCTTGTAGCACTTTAGAGCAGCTGAGTGTGTTGTACTTCAGTTTGAGTTGCTGTTGAATAAGGGCTTTTTGGTCGCCACATGAACTTGTTACAGTAGCTTCATACATCTGCTGTGTGGTCCCAGCAAGTGCATCATGTACTTCCCAATTATCTAGAATCTTGTATATTCCCCATCTGTAAACATGCGAAAAACATGGCATCCTTTTCGTGAGGGAGTATCTTTCCTAGCTTATGAAATAATATTATGTTACTCAAGCACAATTAAACTGCGGTTCAAGTGACTCATATCTTGGCAGGATGTGGAAATTCCCAGACAGTTGCAGAATGCCAAAGCCACCCCTAGGCAGAGATGGTCAGACAGAAACTGCGTAGCAAGTTCATACTCTCAACCTCAAGCGTCTGCTGAGTAGCCATGAAGAGATCCTTGGGACAGAAAGAGTCCGGAAGACTCAGGAGAAACGTACGAGGGAAAAATGCGAGTTCACAGAGAGTAACAATCTATGGGCTGCACAGAGGAAGTTTGTCTTTGATCGTTCCCATGTAACTTGAGGTTCCTGAATAGGAATTGCTTGAAAGGTCTGTGGCAGGCATTCTGGAAGTGAATGGTCAGGTGAATAAAAGATGGTAAGAAATAAATGAAGGCTTGGGCTATACCAACCACTGCTGTGCTACTGCAGTTAAATACGTGCAGTTAATGTCCACCGTAGTGCAGTGAAAATGCCATCTGGTCCCACAAAGGGCACAACAGAGGCAGTGCCTTCTGGTCTTACGAAGGGTGCAACAGAAGGGGAAAAAGCCACTAATTCTGTCTAGCTAGAATGAAATATACAAGCCTACAATCGATCAAAGTGATGATTAACACCACAGCGGTTTGGGAGTCACCGACCAGTAAGCCGGGTGCTGCTGCTGATCGGGAGTGGAATTCTCTGGAAAGGCCTTCTCCAGCACAGTGACAGTCGAACGTAGTGATTAGTATGCAGAGATAAGTGCCCTTTTTGACTTGAATGAAAGAGATCCAGACATTCAGAGTCGGAAAAATGAAGTGGAGGCCTCGCTAGGTGATCTGGAACCAGAGAATAGACTTTGCCTTGATGAAGCTCAATTCACAAAATCCTAATAAAAGCCAAATCCTGGTCAGCCCATGGGCCAGATGGCATTGTCAACGTCTGGTGGAAAGTGTTTTTGAGGCTGGACATGCACTGCGCTTGGTGACAGGACTTATTGAACACAGCAATACCTTTCCCTAATTGGTTAGTGACGGGCAGGTACACAAAAGGGAGAGGCAAAGACCCAGGTAACTACAGGCCTATCACATGTCTGAACACCCAGTACAACTTTGCCACAGTGGTGCTGGCTGACCAGCCTTGCAGCCCACGTTGAAGCCTATGACCTGCTTCCACAAGCCAGATCAACGTGCAAAATCAATTTCCATTAATACTTCTAAGAGATTTAGGAATGTCTGAAAAAGCATAGAAACAATTGGTGACATCTCAGTGCTCTGACTCGTCGATATTTAAGTGAGTTGCCGTCACTTGTTTATACATCATTTTGACAGTCCTAAATCCCTTGAATTTATTAAATGACAATTTTAATATGCTAGTGTAAACTATATGGCTTAGTGCAGCTGAATTTTGACCTTTGCTTTCCGTACAAGTTTTTTCTTAAAGATGAGAGCACAGAGCAAGATGTGTATGAAACTGAAGCTGCATTATTGTGCTTCACAACTATTTCACTAAGTGTCCAAAATGGAGAATCAGCACCGACAAGAGTCCCACTAAATTGTCATGGGGCATTAGATGTAGAAGCTATGCACAAATCAGAAGGCATAGCTAGAACATTGCTTAGTCTCATGATCAAACTTTTCCATGTAGTCGCAGATGATAAACCAAATCGTGGGCAAGTTACATTGCAGAAAGAAGTCCTACTCTACAGAAACACCTTTCACACCATATTACTTACAATAGGAGACTTGAAGCAGAAGAGGGTACATGGAAAGGTTACAACATAGCCTTAATCTGCCTTCGTTGTGAAGCATTTGATTGATCTGAGGTGCCACACGACAGTTTACGGACAACACTCAATGCTTCCTCTTCCAGCAGCCTGAATCACATGAGGCTGTCGTGATCTTCTTATGTTTGTCATATTTTGAACAAAAATGGCTCCAATAAGTGACAGCATAACCTAGTCTACACCCTGTGCTGATGTCTCTCTCTTTGTGGGTATGCGTTGCTTTACAGATGTTTGAGATGTGTAGTACAAGTACTGGATTATGCGAAGATTCTTGTGATGAGTCACACATACATCCGGCACAGTCGCATGTGTTGCCATGGATATGTTGAAGAATGTGGCAAACAGCATGGTTCTGCCACTAAAACAACTTAGCTGGACATAACCCACATGCATCATAGCTGCTAGATGTGCGAGACCTTATGCTGGACAAAGCCCTTGCATTAGCCCAGGGCTTGGAATCGACATAGGATGACGCCCACACATTGTGAGGTGAGGGTTCAGCAGGTCAGCAACCAAGCAGGCAAAAGGTGTTCAGTGTAAATGGGCCACACACCCAGAGGAAGTGCACAAAGTGACACCTTCTGAAATAGGGAAGTCAGGCCATGGCAATTGCTATATATTGCTCTGGCAAGGCTGGATGCAAGTCAGCTGTGTGTATATTTAAAGATGCCCATGCAGTGTCATGCGTGAGGCAAGGCAGACTACATCAGGCTGTCTGCCGGACAAGGCAGAAGTTATCACCGAGGGACCAGCCAGTACCACAGTCTGTGCAGTTGGTACAAGAGGAGGAAGTAGTTGAAACCCCCCTACACTACTTGGGAGCAGCTAACACTCACCGCCAATGATTGTTTCAGTGTCAGTTGATACAGTAGATGTCCATGGAAATTGACATGGGCCAGAAGTAGCCTTGGTCACAGAACAGTCGTCCAGAAACTCTGACCAGACAAACGTCCATCATTTCCAAAGCAACACCTGTGTGCATACTCTGGAGAAGCATGCATGGTTCTAGTACCACCAGAATTGGTGTTGTTGACATAACACTTGGAAGAATCTCCAGTAACAGCCTGACCACATACGCTCAAGGCTAGACCTTATGAGATCTTAGCAGAACAGAGTGAATGGAAAGCAAGCAGCTTGAACAAAAACTCCATGATGATGCTTCAGCCCAAAATCACTCTTCATGCTAGGAGATTTGGTAAATGTGCTGCCACTATCATTTCATATTCAATTGGAAGGTGGACAGATGATTGGACATCATCAGGATCATATTCAACACCGAGTACCAGTGAAGCCCATTTCATTGCTCTGCATGAGAGATGACACCGTTGCAGATACCTCGAATGTGGAGATTCCTCTGGTACACTCCCCAGAAACCGGTGACCCATCTTCTCCAATACAGCCAGACAAATCACTACCCACTGAGACTAAGATTGTTGAAGCTTGGGTTACCGATACTTCTACAGTATACTATTCGCATCGAGTGTGGAATGCTACGGACAGATTTGACCCCTCAGTGCCATGACGTTTGTTATGCCATGCACTGCTTTTTATCTTTTGTGATTGTCTTTATGGCTGTATTAATCTGTATTATGTTGTGCATGCGTGATTGGACTACGTAGTTGCTTGGTCAGTGAAGAAAAAGTGTACTGCATGCTTGAAATTATATACCCTGCTAGCAGAGAAGCATGCCAAAGGCGGGCTTCTCTGCTACAACAACAGTGCTCCTGTGATTGGACTCACATGATGGTGCTTCTACAATGGTGTTTTACAGAAATTTATATAGATTCTCCAATATGACAATCTGTCAACAATAGCGTCTCAAGCCAAGGCAAGTATGTTAGTGCTACTGAGCAATTGCACATGAGCGCAAGTCTAAATGCATTACATAGCAAATGTCCTGTAGTACAACATGCATAGCAAGTGTCATGGAGTAGGTACACAGTAGAATTGGATCTCGGTGTATTCGTTGGTGATCATAAATTCAAGTAAACAAAATTAAATCAAGTTTATGTCTTGATCCAATGCATGCTCATGAGGTAGAACTTAACTAAGCCACGTTGTCTAAAAACTACATCAAAAACATTTATATATAAAAACAGAAACATAGCTATGTACGTTTGTATAGCTACAGGCCGTGCATGACTTTGTGATGTAATGCACTCCTGTGTCAGGCTTTCCTTCAAGTGCACTGAACTGTTTGACGTTTACATACCCCTCCTGTGTACATGACTCCTGTTTCAGAATGAGTCTGACTGTCCTGGCTAACCCACTGAGCGGTACACAGCTGATGTTGATGGAGTGCAAGTTGCTGACCAGACAGCAGATGCAGTCCAGTCCATCAACCACACTAACGGCTCAGTGACTCTGTCCCTACCTCTGAACCGATCACTGCCAGAGAATGCAGTGACACTGAATATGACCAAGTTCAACACTGTCCCCACCAACAGAAGTGACGTCACAGGGAACATTGTCACTGAGATGGTGACATGGGGGACATCGGCTGTGTTCGGTGAGCTGGAATTGGTTTGTGTATGCAAGAAAGATATTGCTTAAACAGTTAATGATGATTGTATGTATGTGTATGTACTACAATGTCATAATCATAATAATTATGTATGTTATATCAGCTTAGGTTGCTAGTAATAGTTATTATAATTATGGTCAACTATGCATTGGGACATTTATTGCTTGAGTCCCGAAGGGCGAGTGCAATTGAAAGCGCCAATGCATAGTTGACCATAATCTAACATGTAGCTGCATGAAAAAACCAACTGGTGGAAAAGTATAGAAACAAGGAGGGGTATACCATGACATTCTAACAACCCAGGTCACCCAGCATTCGTCAGCTTCAAGGCACGTTGGATACATACTTCACCATCAATCCCTACATCTGGCAACATTTGATTTGCCTAGTTAGGCTATAGTTTCAGGCAAAATGTTACTCTGACCTTTATTACTTTCATGTCTTAACTTTACTTACTGTGTTGGCAGCACAATTTATGATAATGTACCAAGTCATGCAAGGGACGTGCATTCAATCACCATGCAAGAGCTGCCTGTGGCCATGCATTCATCTTTCAATGTGTGTATGTCAGGAATTACTTAGCTACTTACATAACATACTATCAAAAAACACAAATGTAATATATATCTTGAGACAGTGGCTAAACTCTCAAAGTGGTTTCTTGCTCTATTGCTCATTGCGGAATACTTGTTGTTGTGAGTTAGTAGCAATTGCTACTGCAACTATAAGCTATCCAACTATGGGTGTGGTGTGTCAGGAAATGTTAATGTCACCAGCAAACGCTATGGAGCTTCATGTCTAACATAATTTGTGGAAGCTGCCTAACCTCATTCACATCTCTCAGTGGGGGTGTATCATATTGACTTAGCGAAAATGTTGCCAGATGTAGGGATTGATGGTGAAGTATGTATCCAACGTGCCTTGAAGCTGACGAATGGTGAGCTGGGTTGTTAGAATGTCATGGTATACCCCTCCTTGTTTCTATACTTTTCCCACCATTTGGTTTTTCCATGCAGCTACTTGATAGGGGGCACCATCCCTACATCTCTACTGGTTTTGGTGGAAACCATTTTTACTCCACTTGTTCTGTCCTTTTTACGGAGTGCCAGCTACACATCATTAAGATTAAATCTTTATAATTCTTGGAACACATGAGCCACATACATGCAAACTTTTGCTGCAAACATACATGCATTAGAACACATGCATTGAGAATAGGATCATGAAGAAGTTAACACTACATTTGGTACTGACTATTTCTACAATGCTGACATGTACAACGAGATGACACCGTCATCCAATGATCCTAGCTTCCTTGCAGCCACTAGCAAAGATATTCATCAAGCCCAGATGCAATGTTTGTGATGCAAGGATGGCTGTTCCACAAATACGTAAGTCCCCTCCCACTTACTCACCCAAGGATTTGCAAAGAAATGTATGTACATACCATCACATATGCAAACATTGATATAATGGCTCATGGATTGATATAATGGCTCAGCTGCAGTCTACATGATGACTCCATCTTTCACTACTGCGTAGGACCTACCAGGTATATCCATCTTGGCCCCTCCACCACAATTTCTACTGTGCAAAAGTCCCCCATTCACCTTGCCCTATAATACAATCACTCCCCACCACTTCACTATACCAGATACCCTTGTTAGCAGAGTTTTGTGCCACCATTTTTTGTCCGCCAAAATCTGCAGCCTCCAACACTGAGCATAGGCGGTCTATCCCTACATCACTGCATGGTATTTGAGAGTCTTGTTCACACCCTTGTGTCTGCACTTTTTGAAGAGAGAAGAGCATAAGTGTAGATGTATTCATGCATTTGTACAAGTCTGTCTATGGCAGTCTTATGCAGTCAATGCCATTTTATTGTTATGGAGGTCACAAAGCCTAGTACAAACTGGTGTGGGACGTTTGGGCAGCCCTTAGGACCAACGTGTGTCTGTTTCTGTGTTGTCTCCATGCTAAGATGCTGCCATTGTTGTTAGATGAATGGTGAAGCAATTAAATATTTTGCGCCGACCTAAAATTGCGTATCGTGCTCGGCCCCGGCGAAAAGAGTTTTAAAATTTTGATCCTCTGCAAGAGGGGTAGGTATGCGCGCAACGGGCCCCTAAGAACACGTCTCATAAGAAGGTATGAAGAGTTTAGAATCGATCATTGTAGCTCTAGTAGCGCACGACGGACACATGTTTCTTATATATACCCATGTGACTAAACTGTGGAGCCAGTAAATGGCTGCAAATACGGCCTTTGTCACAGTTCCTGTGGTACACGTGAGCAATTGTTCATGCTTACGAGCCCGAGGCCCCTATCCAGTGGACACGGTAAAAGGAGTAGTATCACGCGTGTTGGGGCCAAAATATGTTGATAAGTTCCAGTACGACGTGATTCCAGCCGATATCACCACGAGTCATGACGTGTTCGAAGTTCCTGAGCTAGTGGGTAAACCTAGCTCTCCTGAAGGGCAACACTGGAGTAAGTATCACTTGCAAGTGCTTTTACTTTCTACCTTAAGTACTACTGTTTGGCTTCCATCAGCTAGGGAAGAAATGGCACTGGAGACCAACTCTCCCTTCCCGATCCTCTACCTCTTCCCAAACCTCCCGTTAGAGTGGTGTCCCCTGTGAAGTATCGCTACTACATGAACATATGCACAGTATCCTGCAGCATGGTGTGGTGGGATTGGGATGGATGGCAGCGTGAGTGGACTGGATGGCAATGAATGGCGTCAATCTGCCGCTGTCCTTCACAGGACAGGAGTACGTATGGTAGCAGCTGTACCGCAAAGTTGGATCGACAGAGCTGATCTTTGCCTACTTCTCTGGGCCTGTCTTCCTAGCATGGCAATGTATGGGAAACATTAAGAAATGGGCAGGGCCTTTGAGTGAAAGCTGGTGCTTGGCCCAGTGTGACCTTCAGATGAATATCCTCACTAGACGTCGGCAGTTGGACATGCTCTCAGTGTTGACAGACTTTGCAAGCCATGCTTCAGTCACTTTGAAAATATTAATGATACTTACACCAAAGACTACCTACTTGAACCTACCGATCCACTTTTTGTGAAGCTCAGTAACATGTTTTATGAAGTGCTTAGCACTACATTTGGTACTGACCATTTCTACAACGCAGACACGTACAACACCAATGAACCTAGCTTCTTTGCAGCCACAAACAAGGCTATTTATCAAGCCATGGTGGATATGGACCTAGATGCAGTGTTTGTGACGCAAGGATGGCTGCTCCAACACAACAGTAAGTAGTGCACACATTGATGTATGCACAAATACATTAGTCCTCTCCCACTTGCTCACCCAAGGATTTGCAAAGAAATGTATATACATACGTACCATCACATATGCAAACATTGATGTTTGCATATGCGATGGAACTTTAAGCTAAAGGGTGTATGGCATATGCTCTGCATGTATAAAAACAGTCACCGAAGAAGACATTCATAGTACCCTTGCAAACTAACTGCCACTGAAGACGTTTGTAGACCATAGTTGGTCAGCTTTCCATTGATTATATATATATATATAGATACGAAGAACGACATACTCCTTTACTCACACACATACTGAGGGGTCCCTGTCTGGAATTTGTACTCAACAAGTAGGCATTCATGAATGCAAATGCACTACACACAACTAAAATGCACAAACAGTTGAAATTACCACACAGTGCAAGTCACCCTGCAGAACTTCACTATTATTTACCACGACATACAGCACACGGCCCTGACTATCGTCACGTATACACCATTGCCATGCAGTGTTGCGCACACTTACACATACATACACACACGTGTATATATACACACTATCACCACAAACACCACCACATGATGCAAGTTGCAATGTGCACTCATATGCATTTGTGCACACCAGTTGGGTTACTTGCTTTGAAAAAACATTATCGGTGCATGTTGCAGGTGATAACTGCCATGAATACAAGTGAAGTATTTGCGCTAGTTGATAACTGGATAAAACACCACCAGCGCGTGTTGCAGAGAGTCAAGACCACATACATACATGCATGCATGCATGCATAAACACTTCAGAGTTTAATTCAGTCAAATTGTTGAAATTCATAATCTTGTGACCTTTGTGTATGTGAATGGACTGCGTATGCAGAAACATATACCTACATACACACATGCACTTATTTTAGTCCACTTCATGTTTCAGATATATACCCACTTCTGGAACAACCAAACCATCACATCCTTCCATTCTGGAGTTCCAGACAAAGCATGCTCATTGTAGACCTCTTTGCTGAAGAAGACCCAGTGTTGATTCGCACTGAATTGTTCTGTGGAAAGCCATTCATCTGGTGTATATGGACTTCCTGGTATTTCTGGCAACCTTACCACCATAGCAACAGCACCTACGTATAGATGCAAGGCTTGCTAAAGGCAACATCTTGGTTGGAACTGTTATGACCCCAGAAGTAATTGAACAGAACCCAGTGGTGTATGAACTGATGGTGAGTATACAGCACATCTGCAATAGACAGTCATGTTGTCTAGGTTTGGCCAACAATCCACAAGTAAATGGCTGTAGAGCTATTTTACGTATGTCACTGTTCTGCTTGGTACCTATATATATTCACCATTGGCATTAATCTTACTTCATGCAAGAACGCAGGGCTTTGAGGGTGAAAGCCTAATTGGTACACCATATAAGGTGAAAATACCATCAGCACAGCATCGCAGCGCAGCAGCAACTTTAGGTATGCAGGTGCACATTATCAACGGTGCTCTCGAACAGCTTGAAACATGGACAAAGATATCTAGGTAGATAGCAAACGTGAATGGAGGCGTTACATCATGTGGCCCTTCACGTTTGCTATCCAGGTCCTTGCGGGTGTTGCAGGGTTGTCCTAGACATCTTTGCAGCTCACAACTAGAAAACCAAAAGATGGTACACCAAATTATAGCTACGTACTCATGAGTGAGCGGCGATGAAATTAATAGTTTCTGCAATATGTAGGATAATTAGTAGTGTTACCATGCTCACGTGTGACATGTTGCTGCTGTTATACGTACGTGTGGAGATACGCAGTTGCATACTCCTATCACGTTTGCTCATGTGTACACATATGTACTTGCAATGGTAGTACACATTACCAAATTTTGATTGTGGTGTTGCACTGGTAGGAGACAAATTGCTGCAATTCTTCACTCTGTATGGATAAGACATCTTGTGCCACATGGATCTGAGGATACTTTCAATTGCATCCAATGCAGTTGCTAATGTTACTTGCTATACATCACAGATGAAGTTGATAGTGCCTGAAGCTGGCACAGTTGGAATGGCATGTATGGGCTAGGCAGAAAAGGTTGTTCTTCCCTGAGCAATGGATTAGGATAAAATGGGGTATAGGGCACACATTGCTGCAGTGCCATAGGTTAGTGACTGCATCTGTGAAGGTGCAAAGCTGGGAGGCAGTTGCATCATGCCTGTTTGTAAGACATTGGGGTGAAGGAATGGGCGCCTGCAAAATGGATACTTATGTTGTGTGCTCATGTGAATCCTTGCACTAATGACACTGATGGCATTCGTTAACATGGTGTAACACCATCCTTCCTTCCTCGTCCTCACGGCATATTGGAAGTCAACAGTTTAATTTGTAATGTTACATAGCTGTCCTCTTCTCATTTTCAATAGAACTCTATTAGCTTGCCATCTATCTTCCAAACTGCCATATGGCTGCAACGATTGCTTTCCAGTTTGGACAAATGGATTCACAGCCAAAGTCTCCAAGTGACCAAGTGAGACGTCTGGCCACTGTAGCTAAGCACATTACTGGCAGTACTGTTGAGTTCTGCCTAGGTACAGGTACAATTGGCATTCTTGGTGCCAATAAGATGCGTTCCTTTGTTCCATTCATGTGCCTTCTAGGCATTTGAAGGGTATGCTGAGGCACTGAAATCACTGACAAGGTCTTCAGATGGTGCATGCTTACCAGGTGGCTTGCTCGCATAGACTCAATCTGGTGAGATGAGGGGAAGGAGTTGGCAGAGCTATACACTGAGCTACCTCTTGCATCTGATATCACAGCTGAGTGCGCACAGGCAGTGTCTTCCTTCGCTGCCCCTGGTTCCTTTTGAGCCACTTCCTCTACTGAATTTCAAAAACCTGGTGTTGCTATCTGAGCTGGTACTTGCCCCTGCCAATAATGGCATGTTCAACATGTCCTGCTACTGCTCAGCAACAAGCTGCTTTAGTTTGCCACTGTAGTCAGGAAGCTCATCTTGCAGTCACTGTAGTCAGGAAGCTCATCTTGCAGTCACTGTAGTCAGGAAGCTCATCTTGCAGTCGGCCTAATGTTTAAGAACAGCACTGATGTCTCGGTGGCATTGGTTATGAAATGTCTGGAGGACATCACAAAGCACATTCCTTCCCAAGAAGAGCAGCATATTGTCCTGTATCACAGCAGCTGTCCTTGCAGAAAAATACTAAATGAACCTCGCCAGATCAACTGCACCAGGCAAACTGAGGCTTCGCCATACCTGCAAGCTAGCCTCCAGTTTGGAAGTCTGAGACTCGTGAGGAATCAACAATTACCTCCACGAAAACTCCAGTCAAATGTATTATCAAGGATATGTTGGCTAGAGATTTTACAAACAGATTCCACTATGTACGTATATAGTGAATATGGATGAATCATATCAGGAACTGCACACATCCAAACTCATTTACAGTGCACTATACATTGATGGAAGGCCTTTTTTTGTGCACTGGCTACTGTGAATCTTAAGGGCCGTCTGGTGGCAGTGCATTAAATTTCATTTTAATGTAAATTTCATTTTCTTCAATACAGTGCTGGTGCTCCTAGCACTGCAAACAGAAGTGTACTTAAATAGTGTAAATTACCCCATTGAGCTGACCCAGTACAACCATTATGGATTGTGTCATCCATTAAATGCTTTAATTAAAGGGCCACTGACATGAAATTTTTTATTGCCTAAAATGCTAGCTTACTATCAATAGAGAACGTGCGCGGTGTTAATGGCCGCCGATGCTGCCTGCTTGGGGAGTAATTTCAAAGAGAGTAGCGAAAATCTGTAACTTTTTTATTAGTGACGTAAGCAAAATGGACCACTTCCGGAATTTGTTGTGACGTCACAAGGGAACGGCGAAGATGTCCCAGTACAGAAGATACGCCTAAGCTAGACTCTTCTGTAGCGATTCGTCGCATGACAAACGTGAAATGAGTAGCTCCGATGGCGCGCACGACTATTCCAGTGACGAGGACAGCGACGACGTCGAAGACGGGAGTGAGGATGGCGAAGATACGAACGCGGAACCACTTAGATTGGAGCCATACCAGTACGAACCCTTTGGAATTGTTGACAACTCGTCGACTATGGTAAGCGGATCGGAGGAGAGCGAATACGAGGCAGCTTGGAGATTAAACAATACCAGGTGGTACGTACTCGTAGTTTGAAAGATATCGTCGATGTTAGAATCGCGTACAGGTGCACATGTGGGCAGTGCGAGTCCATGCCAGCGGAGAGGGAAAGTGTGTGCTGCAGGGAGATTCAGCAGGTGGAAAACAAATTGATGGAGTGGGATGGTAGCAGTATAGACTACATAACGGAACATGGAGGGTTCCAGTCTGTGTGCTTAGACATATGGGTACTGCAGACAGCACTGTATCAGACTTGGCAGGACATGGAAAACGCACCACATTAGCATTATAGTCCTAGGCTGCTTAAATGGCTGTCATGTACTTAATACCTCTAAATTCTATTTATTGGGATATCTTGGGCGTGAGTTACGCGTTGTGTTGCCGTCATGTGCAGTGAGTAGGATTAGGGCAACATTTCCATCTGCCAGCTACGTTGGATTTAAACTGTAAAACATGTAATCTGCAGCAAGTTCAGATGACTATATGTACGTAATGCATTATTATGTTGATTTTTATTTAGGTATTGAAACGAGTGCGGTGCTCCTTTACTGCATCCATCTTGGAGGGTCGTTCATAATTGTTGCACAGTGAAGGAGGAATTTGCTGGGCCTTGGACTGAGACAAATCCTCAGCCAGAGAAACACGGGTTACTTCATCTAATACAGAGCTAACATATTCTACAAAAAAGGATACTAGTATAATACCTTTTTCATAGGCACGTATTATGGACTCTGCCTCTTTACGACTGCTGGCCAAGTCCTGCTGCTGGAGCCAACATTGGATTCAGGTGTAGAATAGTGAATGGAGCCACATGCCCATTCCATGGATCCTGCTCTTATCTCGGTAGCCTTTGGGAATAGTGTTGGTATAGCTGTATCTTTCAGTCTCCACTTCTTAGAAGGCAGACCCATTTCTTGTGTCAGCAGTACAGATGT
>MKWU01004455.1_pt1 | contig 16539 bp, 13 predicted proteins | sample 809101 | NCBI WGS metagenome assembly MKWU01 (sample SAMN05860141, study PRJNA318959) | sponge metagenome | host: Aplysina aerophoba | place: Slovenia: Piran, Adriatic Sea, Gulf of Piran | collected 2013-05-07 | reverse complement strand
CGGAACCGCAAGTCCAGCTACAGCCTGACGCCGCCGAAAATCGGGCCCGAACCCGAATTCCTTAAGTCAATGCGCTTCTGTCACTAAGTCAATGCCATTGGCCCAGAGCCTGCCTCGCCAAGGCCCAGCCGCTTGAGCGTGTAATAGCAGGAGCGCCCGCCGCACGTGCAAGGTCACCCGGTCTCCTTGCATCCCGTAGTCAAGGGCGACGACCTGTCTCTGGGAATCACACAAGCCCGGGTTGGGCCCAATCACAATCTCGGTGTACTCGTGCCAATCGCGGTCCAGGTGGGGATCGGACCCGGAAACCCTCGTGCCCCTTGTCTCGATGATTCTCGCGACCAGGAAGTCCTTGAACTGCCCGCTCTCCTCGCAGCAAGCCCGCACATGCCAGCGGAAACCGTCGGATCCGATCGCTTGGGGCGCGGTCCAGCAGCAGCGTGGAAGGGATCGGCTGCACCCGCAGGTGTCCTATCGGCAGACGACCGGACAGCAGCCGATATCAATTGGAATTCCCCGAAATTCCGGACGTCGTGGGGACGGGCCGCCGCCTGGCTGCAGCGCGACAATCCAATCCGGCTAGGTGTTGTCGCGATTTTCTGGCAAGGCGGTGAGAAGCACTTCCTCTCCGGAATCCAACCCCGCAGAGACCAATGCCTCGGTGTTATTGAAGTCCTGCACCCGGATTGGACGCTTGTGATAGGTCCCGTCCCCGGCAACAATATGGACGAACGAGTTCCCATCAGTCCTTGGCTCCGATTGAATCGCCTCCCTTAGCACAAGCACGCCTGACTGCGGCCTCGAATAGACGACATCTACGCTGGCTGACAGACCCGGCAGGATACGGTCATCCTTCGATTCGATCAGAATCCGGGCCGGGATCTGCTTGAGGAAAGAACCGCGACCGCCACGGCTGTATTTTGCTGACCCGGCAACGGCACCGAGTTCAACGACACGACCCTCGAAGCGCTCGCCGGGGTACGCGTCGAGCTCGATGACTGTTTTGTCGCCGATTCCAATTGTCAGCGCGTCGACCTGATTGAGACTGGCATTGACGATCATTTCGGACACATCAACGATGCGCATGAACAGGGAGCCGGGAGAGAGTCGGTCGCCATTCTTGGTCTGGGCGTACAGCCCACCACTGCCTGCCTTGTACGTCGCCTCAAGTACGACCATGCCCGCAATCGTGGTCTTCACTTGAAGGCGCTCCAAGTCGTGCAGATGGCGCTCGACGTGCAGCTCCGCCGCCCGGACTGTCAACTGCTCCTTGCGGAGATCCACACCGTACACGATCTCCATGAATTGACGCTCCCGCTCCTTTTACTGCCATATTGCGCGAGCCTCGTGAGCGACATTCCGCAGGATCTCCCCTTCGATCTTGGACCGCACTGCGGCGGTACTGACATCCAGCTCCGCCTTGCGGGCTCGAGCCTTGGCAGCGAGGCGCGACTGCCGTTCGGTCTCCTTCAGGATCGCTAACGCCGCCTCGCGCTTGCGGGCATTCGACTCAGCCACGGCCTGCACCAACTTGGTGCCGCTGATGTGGTTCAAGAGCCACGGTAATTCGAACTCCGCAACAACGGATCCGGCCGGAATGACGATTCCGGGCTCCGCCAGCGTGGTGAGGGTGAATGGGGCCCTGTCGGCATTTCCCGGACCCCGCAACTTCGGCACTTTAATCGCCGCATATCGCAGAGTCTCGACGGTGCCACCGATGCGCAAGGACTTCGTGAACTCGCCGAATGTGGCGGCGGCTGTCGGGAGCCGGCCGAGTACTTGCCCCGACGTCGCATCGGGTTCCCGGCTGCTCACCACCCAAAGCATCAACGCGATGACCATGCCGGCGACGATACCAAGGCCAGTGGTCAGCCGCGGGCTCGGCTTCAGCGGCTGACGCGGCCCGGCAGGTGCGGGTATTGGCCTCGCGATCTCTGGCGGGCTTTGCGGCTCCGGAGTCAGGGAGGAGGGGGGGGAGGCGATGCATGGTTGAACCGGGGGGTTGCCTCTACGGCGCGTTCTCACCATTATGTCGCATGATCGGGTTACCCCTCACCCTGACGGCATGAAACTGGGTGTACTTTGAGCGGCGCTCGAGAGGGTGCCGATGTCTGTTGGTTCGAGGTGGAGTGGATCCGGGATCCGCCGCCTTGGGCCATAGATCGGGGCTGCGCCTGAGCTCGGCGCGACTCTTCTTCCCTTCGCAACGGACGCTGCATGCCACCAACTCGGGAACGCGGGAAAGGGGTCGTTGTACTTCACTGCCCAGAAGTTTCACAGCAAAGGGAAATCCCCAGCAGGCCTCTCTCCACTACAGTCCGCAGGTCTCTATATCCTGTGTCGCAGCCCATGCTCCGCTTGCTACTGGAGAGGTCAATGTAGAACAACCGTTGCCGAAAGAATACACTCATCTGCCCTGCCGTGTGCCGGCAATCAATGCCACCAAGTCGGTCAGGCTGTTTCTCGCCCGTCCTCGGACAGCAGGTCCGAGTCGATGTCGTCTCTGTTCAACAAGACGATATGCTGCTGCTCGGGAGTCCGCTCAGAGCCGTCCTCACCTAGGCCCAACCGCTTGATCGCGTAGTACAGGAGCGCGCGCCGCACGCGCAAGGTCACCTGATCTCCCTGCATCCCGTAATCAAGAGCGACGACCTGTCTCTGGGAGTCCGACAGGCCCGGGTTGGGCCCGATCACGATCTCGGTGTACTCGTGCCAATCACGGTCAAGGCGGGGATCGGACCGGGCAGCCCTGATGCCCCGTGTCTCTATGATTCTTGCGACCAGGAAGTCCTTGAACTTGCCGCTCTCCTCACAGCACGCCCGCAGGTGCCAGCGGAAACCGTCGAATCCGGTGGCGTGGGGCGCAATCCAGCGCCAGCGTGGAAGTGGGTACGACAGGGACTGATAGCGGACCTCGACCGCTTGCCTTCCGCGCAGGGCTTCGAGAACGAGTTGGAGTGTCCCCGCGTTGACAATGCGTTTTGGCGAGGGCGCCCCGTCGTATGCCGGATACTCCTTGATCCACGAGTTATCGCGAGCCAACACGCCGTCGGCTACCGACCGCAGCTGGTTGAGATACAGGTCAGAGTCGAGACTCAGGAAGACGGGCGAGAACACCGGGCTCCGCAAATACGCCCGTTCGCTGCGGTTGTAGATCATGTTCTCCGGCGCAAACTTGAGGTAGCGATTCAGGTCGGCGGACGCCTGGTTCACGGACACGCCGAACATCTGCATCAAGTCGGAGCGGTTCAACCGACCTTCCCAGAACAACCGGAATTCGATGAATTCCAGGCGTTGCTCGACACCCCAACGCAAGCTGGATTGCCTGTTCCGCACGCTCGGGTTCATAGTTCGCCTGCTCCGTCGCCGGTCTGAACCCGTGCCGGAACCGCGCTGCAACACGCCAAGAATCCAGAAACCGTGCTGGATCCAACTTCTCGAATCAAATCAATCGTCTGGGTCCCGCCTCACGATAACACGCCCCCGAGACCCGCCTTCCACACACCGGAACCGGCGCCGGTTGAGCGGTCTGCCGCACCTTGCGGTGGGCGCTGCCGTCGGTCTTCCCCGAGAGTTCGAATCAGGCGAACAGGCCCTCGTTGATACAATGGCGGCGTGTCGACAAGGGGTGCAACTATCGCATATTGCGCCTTGTCATTGATATGGGCCGCCTGGGCGCCACCGCCTGCTCTCGCCGGGCCTGAGGCTCCGGAAAGGGTTGACTACAACCGCGACGTACGGCCGATCCTCTCGGATCGGTGCTATAGCTGCCACGGGCCGGACGAAGCGCAACGCCAGGCCGGGCTGCGCCTCGATACGGAAACGGGAGCGACGGATCAACTGGCAAGTGGCGGTCGGGCTGTAGTGCGCGGAGCGCCTGAAGCGAGCGTGCTGCTCGAGCGGATTGCGAGCGACGACCCAACCCGACGCATGCCACCTGCCTACATGGGACACGATCCGATCCCCGATTACGAGATCGGAGTGCTTCGAGAGTGGATCGAGCAGGGAGCAGTATGGGCCGGACACTGGGCGTTCGACCCTCCACGAAAGATATCGGTTCCGGACCGCGGGAACGGCAGCCAAGGGCACAATGCCATTGACGCGCTAGTGCTGCGGCGGCTCGAAGCAGAAGGCCTGACACTGGCGCCACCTGCCGAACCTCGGACGCTCGCCCGACGCGCCGCGCTGGATCTGACGGGTCTACCGCTGGCTCCGGAGGTGGTGGAGGAATTCGCCACGAACGCCTCGCCCGACGTGTACGAGAAGTTCCTCGATAGCCTGCTCGCGTCACCACGATACGGCGAGCATCTTGCTGCGATGTGGCTTGACGCAGCGAGATACGCGGACACAAATGGCTACCAAACGGATGGCGTCCGTTCGATGTGGCGCTGGCGGGACTGGGTGATTGAAGCATTCAATCGAAATCTGAGCTTCGATCGTTTCACGATTGAGCAACTCGCGGGCGACATGTTGCCGGCAGCTACCAGGGACCAGGTTATCGCGTCAGGATTCAACAGAAACCACCGCACAACCGCGGAGGGGGGATCGGTCAACGAGGAGTTCCGCGTGGAATACGTCGCGGATCGGGCGGAGACTACCGCTACGGTTTGGCTTGGCATGACGCTGGCTTGCGCCCGCTGCCATGACCACAAGTTCGACCCCCTGTCGCAGAAGGAGTACTACCAGTTCTTCGCCTACTTCAACAATGTGCAGGAGAAGGGCATGGTGTGGAACTTCGGAAACGAGGATCCGCTGGTTCTCGCGCCAACACCCGAGCAGGAAGCAAGACTGGGCGTATTGGAATCGGATGCCACGACAGCCGCGGGGCGCTGGGACGCGATGGCGAGCCGCGTCGCCGCAGAACAGGCCGAATGGGAGCCCGGGCTGGCCGCCTCCCCGGAAGCCGACTGGGCTCCTCGGAGGGGTCTTGCGGCGCATGCCGGATTGGACGGCCGGCTGGAGATCCGATCGTTCTCGGGCGGTTCGATCGATGGAAACAGCGAGCCGGAGCCGGTGGATACCGAGTTCGGAGAGGGTCGCATCGGTGCCGCGGCGATCTTCGACGGTACGAAATTTGCCGATCTCGGCAAACTGGGTGACTCCGACTACCTGGATCCGATCAGCGTGTCGGCTTGGATCTTGCCGAAAACATCCGCGGACGGCGCCATAGTTTCCTCGATGGGCGAGAATCCGATCGGCGCCGGCTGGGGCCTGTTCGTGCGCGGAGGGAAGCTGTGGTGGCACATGTCGAGGCGCTGGACAGACCTGAGCCTGCGCATCGCGACCAAGCGGGACATCGTTGCTGGACGCTGGCAGCACGTGTTGCTGACCTATGACGGCAAGCGCAAGGCGAAGGGCGTCCGCATGTACATCGATGGCGAGGATCAGGACCTCCACGTGCTGTTCGATAACCTGGACTGGCCATCGCAGAGCAATGAAACGCTGAAAATCGGCGGTGGCGGCGGGCTCGACAACCGCTTTGTCGGCCATATCGACGAAGTCCGGATCTACGGCCGGGAACTGGGTCCGGCCGAGGCGCGCTCGCTCGCTTCGGTGCGAGAACTGGCGGCGCTCGCAGCGATTCCACCCGCGGACCGGACCCGTCCGCAGCAGGACAAGCTGCGCCAGGCTTTCCTGGACTCGGCAGCATCGCGCGAAGTGCGAGGGACACTCCACGCAGCGCGGGAAGCCCGACGACGATCTGAAGAATTTCGCGCGACAATCCCCACGGTGATGGTCATGAAGGAAGGGGCTTCGCGGAAAGCGTACGTTCTGGGCCGAGGACGCTACGACGCCCGAGGGGAGGAGGTTTCACCGGGAGTTCCGGAATCCATTCGCAACGGCCTGGCCGTGGATGTCAGCGACCGTCTCGCGCTGGCCCGATGGATAGCCAGCCCCTCGAACCCGCTCACGGCCCGGGTGATCGTCAACCGTTTCTGGCAGCTGCTATTCGGCGTTGGCATCGTCAAGACAGTCGACGATTTCGGCTCGCAAGGCGAGGCTCCCTCGAACCAGGCTCTCCTCGACTGGCTGGCCGTCGAATTCATGGAGTCCGGCTGGGATGTCAAGCAACTACTAAGAACGATCATGTCCAGCGCCACCTACCGGCAGTCGTCCCGGTCCAGTCCAGCCTTGCGGGAACGTGATCCCGAGAACAGGCTCTTGGCGCGCGGCCCGCGGTTTCGGCTTCCGGCGGCCACGATCCGCGACCAGGCCCTGGCAGCGTCGGGACTGTTGGCAGGAGCGCTCGGCGGACCGTCGGTCAAGCCGTACCAGCCGCCCGGACTATGGAAGGAAGTGTCAGGACTGGTCTACGAACCTGGCTCCGGGCCGGACCTGTACCGCCGAAGCCTCTATACGTACTGGAAACGGACCGTCGCGCCGCCCTCGATGATGAACTTCGACGCCTCGGACCGAGAGGTCTGCACCGTGCACGTCAAGCGGACGAACACCCCACTGCAAGCGTTAAACACAATGAACGACCCGGCTTTCGTCGAAGCTGCCCGAAATCTTGCCGAGAGCGTGTTGCGCGGCAAGCCGCCTGGCCGCGAAGCGCGCATCGAGGCCACCTATCGAAGCGTCCTCTCGCGTCCGCCCCGACCTGCCGAATCCGACGCTCTGAAAGCCCTCCTGGAGTCGTATCTGGACGAATTCAGGGCACACCCGGAGGCCGCCGAGAAACTTCTGGAGGTGGGTGATTCTTCGTGGGACCGGGACTTGGACCCAGGCGAGTTGGCTGCCTATACCGGGGTCGCAAGTCTGGTGCTCAACCTGGACGAAGCGGTGACGAAGCAATGACCTCCGAGGCCCAGCTTGCCGTACAAGCGACTCGGCGCCATTTCTTCGGGAAAGCAGCCCACGGACTGGGATCTGTCGCCCTCGCTCACCTGTTAGGGCGGGGTCTCTCGGAAGCGGCGGAAACACCCCCTCCCGGTGCCGTCTCATCCGGACTGCCGCACTTCGCACCAAGGGCCAAGCGCGTAATCTGGCTGTTCCAGTCTGGCGGGCCATCCCAACTCGAAACGTTCGATCCAAAGCCCGGCCTGGCGCGGCTACGGGGCCAAGAACTGCCCGAATCCATACGCAAGGGCCAACGCCTGACCACAATGACCGCTTCCCAGAGCACATTCCCACTGGTCGAGTCGGCATTCGGGTTCAAACAGCACGGCTCGTCCGGCGCATGGATCAGCGACTTGCTCCCGCACACGGCCAGCATTGCGGACGACATCGGCATCGTGCGGTCGATGCATACGCAAGCGATCAATCACGACCCGGCGGTGACCTTCCTGCAAACCGGGGCGGAGATCGCGGGACGACCCAGCATGGGAGCCTGGCTCAGCTATGGCTTGGGCAGTGAAAGCAGCGACCTGCCGACATTCGTCGTAATGATCACGCAAGGCACCGGCGGACAGCCGCTCTATGACCGCCTGTGGGGGTCCGGGTTCCTGCCCACGCAGTACCAGGGAGTCAAATTCCGTTCCGTGGGAGACCCGGTGCTCTACCTTTCGGATCCGCCCGGCATTAGCCGTGATCGGCGACGGAGATTCCTCGAGACATTGGCGGACCTCAACAAAATGCAATACGACGAGTACGGCGATCCGGAGATCGTCACGCGGATCGCCCAATACGAAATGGCATTCCGCATGCAACGATCGGTACCCGAATTGACAGATCTGTCCGGAGAGCCAGAGCCGATCTTCGATCTCTACGGTGAAGACGCGCGCCGCCCCGGGACCTATGCCTACAACTGCCTGCTAGCCCGGCGGCTAGCGGAGAGGGGCGTGAGATTCATCCAGCTCTATCACCGTGGCTGGGACCAGCACGGCGGATTGAAGCAAGGCATTCAACGCCAGACCCGCGCCACGGACCAAGCATCGGCGGCACTGGTCCAAGACCTCAAGCAGCGCGGGCTTCTTGAGGACACACTCGTGGTCTGGGGAGGCGAGTTCGGCAGAACAGTCTACTGCCAAGGGACGCTGACCGAGTCGGAGTACGGTCGGGACCACCATCCGAGGTGCTTCACGATCTGGATGGCGGGTGGTGGCATCAAGCCCGGGCAAACCTACGGGGCGACCGACGACTTCAGTTACAACATCACCGAAGACCCCGTAGACGTCCATGACCTGCACGCTACGATCCTGCATCTCTTGGGCGTCGATCACACCAAGCTAACCTACAAGTTCCAGGGCCGGCGGTTCCGACTTACCGACGTACACGGCAGGGTCCAGAACACGCTGCTCGCGTAGCAGTGCGCGAGCACCACCGCTCCTGGCCGGGATCCCGGCCAGCGGACATGCGGAGCCGACCCGAGTCCTTCGATTGAGGCGGAACGGACTGCGACCCGGCAAGGGAGGCGTACCCACCCAGGACGGCGGCGCAATGCACGTTTGCCAGGGGCGGAAGTGCCCAACAGGGCCGGACTCGGGGCGGTACGGTTTGGATGCGCGGTCCGGCTTGCAAGGTGATACGATTCCGTAGTGATGACCCGACAACGCAATCTTGTCACTGCGCTGGCTTGCTTGAGCATGCTCGGCTGCACTCCCGCCGGATTTCGGAGCATCCCACTCGCCGAGCTTCACGACCGGATCCAGGGCGGCTGGGCCGGCCAAATGATCGGAGTCGCCTACGGCCTGCCCACCGAGTTCCGGTTCAACAGTCAGATCATTCCGGAGGAAAGCGTCCCGGAGTGGACTCCGGACCGTGTCGAGGTGGCACTTTCCAACGATGACCTGTACGTTGACATGACTTTCGCGGCCGTTCTCGACGAAAAGGGCCTCTCGGCCACAACCGATGACTTCGGGGCAATGTTCCGGGAGACCCAGTACCGGCTCTGGCATGCCAACCTGGCGGCGCGGCGCGCCCTGCAGCGCGGAGTGCCGGCAACGCTTTCCGGAACACCCGAATACAATGCCCATGCCAATGACATCGACTTCCAGATTGAGTCGGACTTCATCGGCCTGATGGCACCCGGCCTGCCGCAGGCTTCCAATGACATCTGCTGGCGTGTCGGTCGTGTCATGAACCACGGCGACGGCATCTACGGTGGCATGTTCGTCTCGGGCATGTACGCCGCCGCCTACTTCGAGTCGGACCCAGAGGAAGTCGTCCGGGCCGGTCTGGCTACCATCCCGGCCGAGAGCCCTTACGCCCAACTCATTTCCGACGTGCTCACATGGCATGACCAGAGCCCGGATGACTGGACCGAGGTCTGGCACAGGCTCGAGGAAAAGTGGAACCAGCGCGAAGCGTGCCCTAAAGGCTCGGTCGAGCCGTTCAACATAGACGCGAAACTGAACGGAGCCTACATCGCCTTGGGCCTGCTCTACGGCCAAGGCGACTTCGCCAAGACCATGGTCATTGCCATGCGAGCCGGCCAGGATTCCGACTGCAATCCTGCCAGCGCGGGCGGCATTCTAGGCGTCATGCTCGGCTACCAGGGAATCCCGGACCAATGGAAGAGCGGCATCCCCGCCATCGCAGACAGAGAATTCAGCTACACCGATTACTCCTTCGAAACCATTGTCGAGAGCACACAAGACCGCGCTATCGCACTAGTGGAACTCAATGGCGGCCGACTCGACGGTGACCGCCTGATGGTCAAGATGCAAGAACCGGAGCCTGCGCAGCTGGAGCTCTGGGACGACTACGGATCCCCGGCCGAAGTCATCCTGGTCGAAGATCCAAGGTGGCAATTCCAGGGAGAGTGGGAACGCACTGAGGCGAGGCAGCGAAGCACGATCTACATCGGCCGGAAGGCAGCAACAAAGGGTCCTGAAGCGGAAGTCTCGTTCCGGGGCACTGGCGCGATCCTTTCCGGCCCGCTCATGCCGAACGGTGGGACGGCAGACATCTATCTCAATGGCGAACTTCACCGCACGGTCGATGTCTACACGGACACACAGAGGAACCGCGTGAGCGAGGCCGTCTGGCACGCATTCGGGCTGCCAGAGGCGGAGCATTCTTTGCGAGTGGTCGCTCGGGGCGAGACACCGCCAGGCGGCCAAGGGACGGACATCACGCTCGAGAAGCTGATCGTGTTTCGATAGGGAGTTCGATCGACGACCGCTGGCCGAGGCACGCCGGCGTGTCTCCAGGACTTCAGGGTCACGCCGTGCCGATGCCGATGGAGAGGGCGGCAAGGGTTCCCTGCTTCGCGGTCCCCGCAACCCGCCCGCTTCTCAGACGGGATCGAGTTCGAAGCCTTCCAGGGCGCGGCTCAATCCGTCTATCTCGGTGTGGGCGGTGTGGTCGAACTGCAACGGTGTGATGGAGATCCGACCGTCGCGGATGGCGGCGTAGTCGCTTCCTTCCTCGGCGTTCTCCAGGGGCACGTCCTCGTGCATCCAGTAGTACGGGCGGTTCATCGGATCACGCGTCTCGACCATGTAGTTGCGGGAGATCTTGCAGCACTGCCGCGTGACAGATATCCCGGCTGCTTTTCCGACCGGGACATTGACATTCAGGACGATGCCGGATGGCAACCCGTCCGCAAGGATCCTTGCGGCCAACCCCGCCGCAACTCGGGCGGAGGGCTCGTAGTCGATGGATGACCGCTGATTCACCGAAACGGCCATGGCGGGAATGCCGTACTTCGCACCCTCGGCGGCCGCGGCAACGGTCCCGGAATAGTAAATGTTCTCTCCCAGGTTGGGGCCGTTGTTGATCCCCGAGACAACTAGGTCGGGCCGCTCTTCAAGCAGCAGGGTGACGGCCATCATCACGCAATCGCAGGGCGTGCCCTCAATCCCATAGCGGCTCTGCCCGCGACGCTCGTAACGAATCGGTCGGCGCAACGTGATGCGCCGGCTGGCCGCGCTCTGCTCCGTCAAGGGAGCCGCGGTGCAAGTGCGACCAACCGGAGCTAGCGCCCGTTCCAAGGCCACGACACCCGGTGCGTCGATGCCGTCGTCGTTGGTAATCAGGATCAAGGGTGCGGCCATGGTCGAGTAGACCAGCGTAGCGGACACGGACGTCGCCGATCGCGCTCGATTCGCACCAGCCAATGGTAGTCTGGATTCAAGATGGCTGCCGCCAACCTGACCCTCGACTCCGACTGCATCGTCGCGCGGGACCAACAGTATGTTGTGCGCAATTACGGTCGCTACCCGCTGGTCGTCAGCCGAGCCCAAGGCGTTTACCTGCACTGTCCCGAGGGTGGGCGCTACCTGGATTTCATATCGGGCATCGGCGTGATGGCCCTCGGGCACTCGCATCCACGCATCGTCGCCGCGATAGAAGATCAGCTCGGCACGTTGACCCATTGCTCCAATCTCTACTACCACCCGCTCCAGGGCGCGGTCGCGGAGCAGCTTGCCGCGCTCAGCGGGCTGCAGAGAACCTTTTTTTGCAACAGCGGCGCCGAGGCGGTGGAAGCGGCACTGAAAATCGCCAAGGGCTATGGTCGCGCCCGCAACGAAGCGAAACACGAGATCGTGGCCTTGCATGATTCCTTTGGGGGCCGCACGCTAGGGGCGATTTCGGTGACCGGCCAAGCCAAGTACAGCGACCCCTTCGCTCCGCTGATTCCCGGGGTCCGGTTCGTGGCCCCCAACGATCTCGAAGCGCTCAAGAGCGCCGTCAACGAGAACACCGCGGGCATCTTGTTCGAGCCAATTCTGGGAGAGGGGGGCATTGTCGAAATCACCGCCGAGTTCGCCGCCACGGCGCGGGAACTCGCCACAGCGAACGACGCGCTGCTGATCTGCGACGAAGTCCAGTGCGGCATGGGACGCACTGGCAAGCCATTTGCCTTCCAGCACTGGGACGACGGATTTCTGCCGGACGTGATGACGCTCGCGAAGCCGCTCGCGGCCGGCCTGCCGATCGGCGCTACGGTTTGTAGCGAGGCCGCAGCCGCCGTCCTTGCACCGGGCATGCACGGTTCGACATTCGGGGGCGGAGGCCTGGCGTGCCGGGCGGCTCTCGAGTTCCTGGAGATGCTGCCGGAGATGCTGCCGCACGTCCAGGAGATCGGAGCCTACTTCCGGTCGCGGCTCCAGGAACTGGTGGTGCGTTATGACTTCGTGTCCGGCGTGCGCGGAAAGGGCCTGATGCTGGGACTCGAGCTCACGATCCCCGGTGGAGACTTCGTCCCTGGGGCGCAGCGCAAGGGCCTGCTCATGAATTGCACGGCAGGCAACATCCTGCGCTTCCTGCCTCCGTTCGTGATCGAGCGCGAGCATGTGGACGAGGCTATTGGGATTCTCGACGACACACTTCGAGAAGGAGCCATCGAGGACGATCAGTAGGTCGTCCACTAGTCGGGGCAACTGCGTTCCGGACGATCCAACTGCCCGCCCGCCGAGCGCCGCTTGGCTGCGGAGTGCGCTGACAAGCCTGTTGGTACGATGGACGCCCGATGAAGATCGCGAGCCTCGAAACGCGCCACTGCGACGCCGGCTGGCGGAACTACCATTTCGTGAAGCTCACAACAGCGGACGGCGTCACGGGCTGGAGTGAGTTTGACGAAGACTTCGGCTCGCCCGGCGTGACCGCCGCCATCGAGCGCCTCGCTCCGCGCGTCGCGGGACAAGACGGCGCAAACCATGAGCGTGTCTACGCAGATCTGTTCTGCGCGACCCGGCCAGCTGCGGGCGGCGTGATCGGCCAGGCTCTCGGGGCGATCGAGAACGCCCTGATCGACGCCAAGGCCAAGACTCTCGGTGTGCCGTGTTACGCGCTTCTCGGAGGCAAGGTCCGTGACCGCGTCCGGTTGTACTGGTCACATTGCGCGACTTGGCGGATCAACCATCCGGAACACTACACTCCTCCGATCACGGACCTGGCTGGAGTCCGCGAGATCGGTTTGGAAGTCCGGGAGCGGGGCTTCACCGCCTTGAAGACCAATGTCTTCGAGTACGGTGATGGAACGGCGAGGGGCTGGCGGCCTGGCTTCGGCACGCCATTCGAGCCGGGACGGAACGTGGAACGCGCCACCCTGCGCCACTTGCGAGCCCACCTGGACGCCCTGCGAGAAGGCGCCGGGCCTGATATTGACATCCTCCTTGACTTGAACTTCAATTGCGCGACCGAGGGCTACCTGAAGATCCTGCGCGAACTCCGTGACGTCGACCTCTTTTGGGTCGAGATCGACAGCCGCAATCCCCGGGCACTCTCCCACATCCGCGAACAGGGCCATCACCCGATCAGCTCGTGCGAAACACTTGTCGGACTGCGCGGCTTCCTGCCGTACTTCGAGCGGGAAGCTGTGGACGTAGCCATCGTCGACGTGGTCTGGAATGGCGTCTGGCAAGGCCTCAAGATAGCGGCGAGCGCGGAAGCGTACGAGGTGAACGTTGCCCCCCATAACTTCTACGGACACTTGGCGACGATGATGAACGCGCATTTTGCAGCCGCAGTGCCGAACCTCCGCATCATGGAGATCGATATTGACCGGATCCCGTGGGACAGCGAGATCTTCACGCATACGCCACCGGTCGAGGGAGGCCATCTCGTGCTCCCGGACTCTCCGGGATGGGGTACGGAGCCGGATGAGAAGGCGCTCGAGTCCAGACCGCCGACAGGATGAACGCCGGTTCCTCGATGCGCGCGATCGGTTCATGCCTCCCGGGCGGCAGACAGAGCCCCCTCGACCTGGTTAGCCCCCCTTGGCAATCCGCCACTCATCAGACGGGAGCCGTCCTCGGTGATTTCAATCATGTCCTCGATCCGGATCCCGATTCCCTGGTCCGGGAGGTACAGACCCGGCTCGACAGTCACGACCATTCCCTTCTTGAGGCGGCCCCCGGGAGGGGATGGATCATGCACATCAAGGCCGACATGATGGCCGAGAGCGTGAGGCAGGTGAGTGTCAACACCGCTGGGAGCCAGTTTGCGCAGTGCCCGCTCAGCAACCGATTGCAGGCTATTCGATTCGCTCCCGTTGAGCTTCGCGCCGGGGCATGCCGCCGCCATCGCGGCGCGTTGCGCCCCGAGCACCGCTTCGTAGAGGCGCCGCTGGTGATCATCGAACTTGCCCCCGACCGGGACAGTTCGGGCGATGTCGGCGGCGTAGCGCATGTACTCTCCCCCAGCGTCCATCAGCAGCAACTCCCCTTCCCTCATCACGGAGCGGTTGCGGCTGTAATGCAAGATCGCGGCGTTCGCCCCGGCACCTGCCATTGGCGGAAAGGCAAGCCGGTCGCAACCGGCCTTGAACGCGGCTCCGACGAATTCAGCGATGACGGATCGCTCCGCCGCTCCCGGGGTGACGGCAGTCCAAGCCGCCCTATAGGCCGCTTCGGTCGCAGTCACCGCTTTCTGGAGCAGTGCCATCTCGTTGGCGGACTTGATGCTGCGCATCGAGGCCAGAACGGCTCGTACGTCCCGAATGTCCGTCCTGCCGGCCGCCTCTCGCAGTCGCTCCATGAGAACAGACATCCCTCCCGCTGATCGGTCCACGGAAGGCGAGCGAAGGCCGAAGAGGGGCTTGCGGCCCTTGATCAGGGATCGCAGTTCGCGCGGCAGGCTCGGGGCTTCGGAAACTTCATCGAATCCCGTTGCCCCTGCATCTCGCGGTCCGAGCCGGGAGCCGGTCCACAGGCTTCTGCGCCGCTTGTCGCTTGGCAGAAAGAGAATCTCACGGTAGGAGGCATTGCCATTTCGGGGCGCGATCAGCAGAGCTGCGCCAGACTCAGCATGCCCGGTCAGGTAGTAGAAATTGCTTTCCTGGCGGAACCCGGTAAATCCCGATGCTCCTTCGTCATCGCCGTAGCCAAGAAGGGCAATGACGCCGCGCCCTACTTCTTCGGCGAGACGGCGGCGGCGTGCCGCAAACACCTCAGGGCTCTCGGCAGAAGTTCGGCGCACCGGACCCAAAGCCGTGCACGTGGCAAGGAACGACCTGCGCGATGCGATCAACCCATCCAGAGTACCGGAAGGCCCGCCATCTCTGGGCTAAGATCGGACTCTGGAGCCCATGAAGAGCGTCAGACTTATCACCGATGGTTCTTGCTTGGGAAACCCGGGCCGGGGTGGATGGGCAGCGATCCTGAGGTACGGCGAACACAGCCTGGAACTCTTCGGCGCCGAGCGCCAAACCACCAATAACCGGATGGAGATCACCGCCGTTCTGAACGGTCTCAGAGCGCTGAAGGAATCCTGTCGGGTGACTGTAGAAACTGATTCCCAATATGTGAAGAACGGCATCACGACCTGGATCCATCGGTGGAAGAAACGCGGTTGGAAAACAACATCGGGAAGCCCCGTCAAGAACCAGGACCTGTGGCGCGAACTCGAGTCCGCTCTGGCCGGCCATCAAGTCAATTGGGTGTGGGTGAAGGGCCACGCGAATCACTCCGATAACATCCGCTGCGATGAGTTGGCTCGAAAGGCGGCGAGCAGAGCCGAAAACGACTCGGCGGAAACGACCTAGGAACCTCCGGAATCGGCGTGTCCAGCTGGCCTGCGGCGGGCGTTGAAGTGATCCCGAGAACCCTCGATTCGAGCCGCATTTCCCGTGGCTCGTGTAGCTAGACCGGTCAGGCCGTCATTGAGGGCGCAATATGCGACCGGACCGTGTGGAGGATGAGCGGGCTGGCTCCAATCGGAGCGCGTTTCCACTACCGACGCTCGATGCATAGCCAGCCACTTGTCACCGAGCACCTCGCCGCGGTCAGGAAATGAAACCATGGACCGGTGTCGGTGTCGTAAGATGGGGTCGGGGCCCTGTGTCTAGGCAGTTTGCATCCATGCTCGTAACCTTGGCGAACGGCCTGAGTGTCTTCAGGCTCCTTTCCGCCCCTGCAATCGTGGTGTTGATTTGGCGTTCGCAAGATGTCGAATCCTCTCGCTACGCCGCGTTCTGGTTGATTGTGTGTCTCCAATTGGGCGACATGGTCGACGGGCACCTGGCCCGGACGGGAAGCCGGAAGCTCGCAGTGCGCAACTATTTCGGCGAAATCATCGACCCTGTCGCGGACAAGATGTATATAGGCGCTGGGTTTGTAACGCTCGGTCTCACAGATCAGTTCAGCGACTGGTTCGTCGCGCTCGTGGTTGTTCGCGACCTGGCGATCATGGCTGGCTGGTCGCTGGTCTACAAGCGGTTCGGCGTGCGGCTGCTGCCGAACTTGCCGGGCAAACTGACCGACGGTTGCTCAGCCGCGCTCCTTGGCGTCATCCTGCTCGGACTGAGCCCCGCGTTGGTAGGGGCCCTGACCCAAGTCACCGCCGGAATGATCGTGTTCTCCGGCTACCTGTACGCTCGCATGGCGATGAACGCCGGTTCGGAAGCATCGCCCCAGCCTTTGCGGGCCGCTGCCGTCGAACGGCGCAACCGCACTGAAGCGGCCAGAGGCCGCGTTCGATCAGCCTAGCCCACCTTTCCAGGTCTGCACGCCACGCCCCGGCTCTCGAAGTTCCTGCCATCTGGCAGGCCCGCGCCGGCCTGTTCGAGCGGCTCGTGAATCGTCGTCTCGGCCTCTGTCGGCAGGACGGCGAGGCTGGGGGCGTGCGAGCCATTGCAGATTCGAGCGAACTGCGCGACGGCGGGACGCAGGAAACCCCTGGGACTACGGCAAGCGCAATAGCCGCGCGGAC
>MKWU01004454.1_pt1 | contig 16541 bp, 27 predicted proteins | sample 809101 | NCBI WGS metagenome assembly MKWU01 (sample SAMN05860141, study PRJNA318959) | sponge metagenome | host: Aplysina aerophoba | place: Slovenia: Piran, Adriatic Sea, Gulf of Piran | collected 2013-05-07 | reverse complement strand
GATGGCCTCGCGCCGGGCCCGCTTGTCGAGATCCTCAGGCGGCGAGGCGTCGCGCACCACGCGGGGATAGGCGGCGCCGGGAAACTGCCAGTCGGTGAGCCAGCGGACCGGCCCGTCGTTGATCGAGCTGTCGAGCAGCCGGCAGTCGGCGGCGATCGTCTCGTCCCTCACCTGCAGCTGCACCTCGGCGGTGCCGCGCCACGGCCCCTGCTCCGTCGTCGAGCTCTGGCCGAGGATGACCTTGGCGACGATCCCGTCCATGTACTTGGCGAAAGCCTCGAAGCTGCCGCCCGACGCCTGGATCGCCTGCATGAGCTCGATGTCCTGGCCCTCGGGCAGCGCCACGGCGGCGCCCTGCGAGACGCGCGTCAGCACCTCGAGGAGGCGCGCCCTGGCGTTGTCGTCGCCGGGCGGATAGTGGCCCTTCGGGGTCGGCGAACCAAACTTGTCCAGGAACACCGACCAGAAGCGGTGCCCGTTGCGCCGCATGAACACGGGCCAGTAGCACCACCGCGCGAGGCCGAGACCATGCGGGATGTCGCCGTGCTCGCCCGGCCTCGTCGCCACCCAGAATTTCCGGGGCGGCAGCTCCTCGCCGCGCGGGTTGGCCCAGGTCCTCAAGAGAAGCTCGTCGGAGTCCGACCAGCGGAAGCGGTCCGGCGCCCGCACGATCATGTCGCCGATGCCGACGGTGTCCGTCACGCGCCACATGAACTCGCAGACCGCGTAGCCGTACCAGGTGGCGTAGAGCATCTGGCGGCAGACGGCGTCGAAGCCGCGCGCCTCGAGCTCCATGCGCAGGTGGTCCGCTGCCGCCTCGTCCATGGCGTCGTCGCCGCCCGGCACGACCTCCCAGGGAACGGCGACCGCGGCGGCGAGCCGCTGATCGAAAGTCGACATGCACTGCTCGTCGCGCAGAACCCCGCGATAGATCTGCAGGGCCGAGAGGTGATCGCGCATGCCGGAGCGGTACGTCGGCGGCAGGCGCGGATCGAAGCTGATCTCGCCGATATAGGGCGCGACCTGGCCGGCGCGTCCGGTGGCGACCGCGGCGATCTCGGACCGCTGTTCTGTTGTCGGGCGTTCAGCCATATCCACGCATCCCCGCGGCGTGAGGCGGCACGATCACGCCGTTCTGCTCGACCCATCCTCCCGACGGTCCGGCAGCCGGATCGTTGCCGGTATAGCCGTCGTCGGCCGGCGGCGCCGTCGCCTCTCCGTCGAAGGCGCCGCGAATGCCCGAGGCCGCCGCGCAGGCCAGCGCGATCGCCCAGAACCGGTCGCCGTGGGAGAGCCCGGAATCGCTGTCCCTGGTGCGGGGCACCACCAGGCGCGCGGCGCCGGTGGGCCCATCCTCTGTCCTGATCGAACGGAGATCTCCGCGGAGATCCTGATCGAGGGGGATCCGGATCCGGGAGTCCTCGAACGCCTCGCGGCACGCGGTGGCGACGTCCAGGCGGCGCGGGCCCGACATGACGACGCCCTCCACCCGGCGCTCGCCGTGGCGGCGCTGGGCGTCCTCGACGGGTTTCTCGCCCATGCCCGTCTGGTCCATGGCGATGCGGACCGGGCGGTAGCGGTGGACCGCCTCGTCCATCAGCGCGTCCTGCTCGGAGAACGCGATGTTGCGGGCGACTATGAGCTCCCGCAGCCAGAGGACGTCGCCCAGCAGCTCGAGGACCGCCAGCACCCAGAGGTCGCGGCGGCGCGCCACGTCGTTGCCGATGAACGTGACGCCCTGGCTGTAGAGCTCCGGCTTGCCGGCGTCCGCGTGCTCGGCGCCGTGGATGAGCGGCCAGGCGAGCCAGCGCCCGGCGCCGGACGCCGGAATGCAATCGAGCTCTTCGCTGGCGTCCTCGCCGTATTCCGCGCGGACCTCGGCCTCCCACTGCTCCTCTGCCGCCTGGCTCCAGGGCTTGCCCAGGACCTCGCAGATCTTCCGGTAGAGGCCCTGATCCAGCGCATCGCGGAACGTCACGCGGTGGACGGCGCCAGGGATGACGCCGTCCCGGATGTCCTTCACCAGGGCGTTGAACGCCGAGCCATCGCCGTTGTGTGTGCTGAGCACCCGCAGCGTCCCGCCCCAGACGCGGAAGGCGCGGGCGGCCTTCAGCACCGCCGGCAGGTCGTCGACGAAGGCGGCTTCGTCCAGGATGGCGCGGTCGCGCGGCCGGCCCTTCGAGCGGAAGCCGCGCGGGCTCGATGTCATGGCGCCGATCTCGCAGCCCGTCGAGGCCTCGATGCGGTAGGTGTAGAAGTCCCGGCCGTCCTCGCTGAAGATCTGCTCCTCGACGGCGCCGGCGGCGGCCTGGACCTTGCGCGCCCAGTCGGCGCAGTCGGCGATGAAGCCCGACGTCATGTCCTTCGCGTAGGACTGGTAGTAGCAGTTGGCGGCGCCTTCGGCCGGCGAGACGTGGCGCACCGCGCCCAGGGCCTCGGCCCAACTGGCGCCGATGCGGCGCGATTTCTCGAATACGGCGATGCCGGCATCCTCGCGCAGCCAGTCGGCCTGGTATGGCAGGAGGACGCTCACCCCAGAAGCACCTGGTCTATTCTGTCCATCACCGCCTCCGAGAGCCCGAGCCTGCGGGCCTCCTCCGTCACGGCGTCCGAGAGATCCCGGCGCAGCCGCGCCTCGCGCTCGGCGAAGTCCTGGTTGAGCCTGGCCGCCTGCATGACCTCCTTCGTGGCGCGCGCCAGGTCGAGCAGCGACTTCGGGTCGGGCTCCTCGCCCTCGGCCGCCTCGAGGCCGCGCATCGATGCCTCGAAGATCAGCGTCCGCATCGTCTCGGCGATGGCGCGGCCGCGGGTGGAATCGTCGGCGTCCTCGAGGCTGGCCTCGATCCCGTCCATCACCCGGCGCGTCACCCGCAGCCGCTCGCCGAGCTGGCTCAGCGTGCGGCGGTGCTTGCCGGCGGTCGACCGCGCGACGTCGAGGCCCTTGTCGGCCAGGAGGTCGCGGAAGGCGTCCGTCGAAAGCGTCGGGTTGCCGTCAAGAAAGGCCGCGAGCTTCGCCTGCTCGGCAGCCGAGAAGTGGGTGTCGAGGAGCGATGCCCTGGGCATCACACGTGGCCCGGCGGCGGCCGGGAGACGCCGTCGATCACCAGCCTTCCCTCGGCGATCTGCAGGCCCCGGTCGGTGAGACGGGCGAGCGTGTAGGGAGGCGAGACCTCCGTGGCGACGGCGTCCTGGTCCTCGAGCCATGCCAGATGGGCGACCATCTCGTCGTCGCTGAGCGTGACGGCCGTGGTCTGCTCGACCACGCGAACGAGGATCCGGTGATTGAGGCTGTAGCCGCGGTCCAGCGCCAGCGCCCTCAGGATGGCGCGGCGGGTGTCCTCCCGGATCAAACGCTTGATGCTCATGAGTCGTCCCTGGTCTCTTCGAGTCGCTGGAGGCGGTCTATCGCCTCCTTCATCCCCTTCTGCAAGGCGCCAAATTCGGTGACTTTTTCGGAGAGCGCCCGGATGTCGCGACCGTTGTTGCTCGTTCGGTCGTGCAGCAGCTGGAGATCGGCGTGGGTGGGCAGGTGTCGGAGCCGCTCGTCGATCCGGGTGCTGGTGAGCGCGAGATCGCTGAGGCCCCGGGCGACCTCCTGATTGCGAACCTCGGCAGCCTCGAGGACCGCGAGGCGGGTCTCGTTGGTGCGCAGACGAACGAAAAGCCCGACGCAGGCCGTGACGGCTGCCGTGGCGACGGCCGCCACCGCGGCAGTAACCCAGCCGGCGACGTCGGTCACCGGATCAAGGGTATTCCCGGGGAGGGCATGGCGCCACCGGCGCGCCGGCGAGGCGCGCGGCGATCGCCGCCACCCGGTCGGGCGCCTGCAGCGCCCACAGGGAGTCGACCATGTGGCCCGCGGCCGCGGTGCGGTCGCCGCGGCGGACCGCTTCCAGCATCTCGGCGAAGTCCGAAAGCCCCGTCGCGCCCAGCATGTAGGCGGCCTCGATGAGAGCCTCCTGGACGTCGACGTGAAGGGTGGGCCAGGCGTCGCCGACGACGCGCTGGGCCGCGGCGCGGGCGACCGCCAGGTCTTCGGCCAGGATGCCCTCGGCCTCGGCCGGCGTGATCCTGTGGCCGTAGCCGATGTGCGGCACGCCGCCGGTGTCGGGATAGGGCTCGAGGCGCAGGTCCTCGGCTGATCTGAGCGCCATGGCGAGCGGCGCGTCATCCGGATCGTCCACCAGCTCGGGCAGTCCGGCCGCCGTGCCGACGCCTGCACCGACGCCGGGCTCAGGAGTCAAGGACCCGGCGTCCGTGGCGGCCGGGCCGCCGGAGATGGTGATATCGATGCCGCCGCAGTTGGCGCACTCGAGCGTGACGTGGCCGTCCCCGGTACCGGACGATGCCGGGCCCGTGTTCGACGGCGCCGGCGCGGCGCCCGGCAAGGGCAGTTCCGGCATCATGGCCGGGATGCACCCGCCCAGGAGCAGCACCGCGGCGATTGCCGCGGCGCCGGCTCCCGAGGGGTGTCGGCGGGTCAAGATGACTTTGCCCTGCCGGAGGCCTTCAGGGCCTCGCTGATGAGCGAGGCGGGAGCAGCCGGCTCCGGTTCGGGCTTGGCGAGATCGCCCGCGATCGTGGCGCACAGGCCCACGAAACCGCCCGCGATCGTCAGCACGGCGACCGGCTGCGTGGCGCCGAAGAGCCAGGCCAGCACCAGGACCACGATGGCCGCCAGGACGATGATCGCCAGGACGTTGCGTCGCCAGGGCACCACCCCGGTGATCACGGTCTCGCCCTGCGGCACGGTGCCGCCGTAGGCGTGGGCCAGCAGCAGGGCCGCGATGCTCTCCGGTACCGCGGGGTCCGGCCTCGGCGCGATCCGCGCGAAGCACAGGCCGCCCAGCGCGCCGACGAATGCGCCGACGATCGGGAGCAGGATCTCGAAGTTCTGGTCCGGCACGAAGAAAGCGAGGAACGCCAGCAACAGCGCGCCGATGGCGGTGAGGAACAAGACGTCCGTGAATTCTCTCATGGCACACCCCTCTCATTGTCAATGATGCGGCCGCCGTCGCGACCGTGGTTCACGTCAGAGGATCAGTGATCAGCCGTGAGCGTTCCATGTGACATTTGACGTTTGCGCCGATAGACGGTCCGCACCGAGACGCCGGCGCGGCGGGCGATCTCGTTGTCCGGCACCCCTGAGCGGAGCAGCTCCTCGACGGAGCGGTCCGGGATCTGCGGCACGTATATCTGGCAGCCGGCGAATGTTTGAACAATCAGCCGCGTTGCCCGCTCGCCCACCGCGGCGCGCAAGGGGTGGTCGGGCCCGGGCGCAGAGGGAATGTAGAGAGGCATGCCGCCGAAGGCCCGCTGCAGGCAGTCCGCCGCGTCACGCCCGGCGAGCGCGATGATCTCGTCCAGGACGGCGGAGGTCATTTGAGCCCCCGGAGCAGACGGCCCCAGGCGACGATGAGCGCGTCGGCCTCCGCTGCCGTGACGCTCTCCAGCCCGGCCGCAGGGATCTCGCGGGGGAGCCCCAGCGCCTCGAGGCGGCGCGCCTGAGCCTGGAGGACGCGGGCGCGGGGATTGTGGAAGGTGGCCTTGCGGCCGCCCTTCCCGGTCACCCGCCAGGGCGACCAGTCGACGCCGGCCTCCCTCTCCATCCAGTCCTTGAGCGCCTCGACCGCCGCGGCGGTCTGGGGCGGCGTCGCCCATGCCGCGCTGTCGAGACCGGTCTGGCGTTTCAGCCAGGCGGCCAGGGCGGTGTCGTCCAGGACGTCGACGACGCCGAGCCAGTAGGCGGAGATCCACAGGGCGCGCAACTTCGACGTGTGGGGCCCGCCCGGAAGCACGTTGCGCGCGGGCGGCCTGCCGTTGAGCGTGCCCAGGACCTGGCGGATCTGGGCGTCGCTCATCGCGGTCAAAGAGGGCTTGCCCGTGACGCGCTCCTGGAGGGCGTGGCGGGCGTCGGCGTCGAGGCCGTGCTGCCTGGAGGCGGCGTGGACCGCGCGGATGAGACGAGTGCGCTGGGGTGATCCGGACATGGTCATCCTCCCTTCTCGATCAGGGCAAGGTGGTCTGCGACGGCGGCGAGCAGCGAGGCCGGTCGATAGCCCTGCTGGCGCGACAGGGACTTGCCGATCACGTCGATCGGCACGCCGTACTGCAGGCACAGGGAAAGGATGATCGCCGCATCGTCGGCGAGGAATTGCAGGTCGCTCCCCGACCGCGCCGAGGCAGGCCGCAGGAACACCTCCAGGGGGTCCCCGTCGTCGGGGTGAAACCCGATCGTCACGTGGACGGGCCCGGAGGGTGTCGGGAGTTTCGCGGTCTCTGACCGGCGGCGGTTCGGCAGTCGTCGGCGTGTGGTCATTGTTCCCACCTACCCCCCCCCTCGAGGTGGCCCCACGCGTCCCAGCCGTCGACCGTCTCGCGGGCGAACATCTCCAGGTAGGGGCCGCCGACGAGGGCCTGGATGCGCTCCCTCACCTCCGCGGGCTTCGCCGAGTGAGCGCCGCGCGGCGCCTCGATCAGCTCCGACACGCCGGCAGACAGGCGTCGCGGCGACCCGCGCCGGCCGACATAGCAGGTCTCGACGCACTTGCGGGTCCAGTAGCCCATGCCGGGCCCGTCCGTTTTTTTCCAGTGGAAACCTATGCCGATCCAGCGGTAGTCCCACGCCATCATGATGTGCCCGAGCACCGACAGGTGATGAGCCGGGCACCACACGAAGAGGAGGCTGTCGGGGGCGCCGATGTCAGCGACCGGCAGTTGGATGATCTCCTGGACGGTCATCGTCGGGTAGTGCTGATCGGCGCCGCGATCGCTGCCCTTGCCCCACGTCTCGAAGGGCCACGGGGGATCCACGAGCAGCGCGCCGTAGCGGCCGTCGACGGGCATCGGCGCCGGCTGACTGAGCGGATCCGACTCGGCGCGCAGTCTCACGAGGGCCGACCGGACCTCGGCGGCGGAGATCTCCGGATTGATCGCGCCCGCCTCGATCAGCAGGCCGAAGTCCGCCGCGTCGAGACGGGCGAGAGATTCCAGCGAGCGGATGCTGGGCGGCAGGAGATCGGCCAGCGCCGCATCCCCGGCGGACCGGCGCAGCTCGTCGCTCCGGGATATGCAGATCAGGCGCCGCGCCTGGCGCACGCCGATCGGGAGGTGATCGTCGACCCAGCGTCTCCAGTAGGCGCCGCCGAGCTGCTCGTGGCCCTCGATCAGGATGTCGCCGGCCTCGATGATCCCGGCGACGAGGCGGCCGAAGGCGCGCGCGAAGCGCTCCGTCAGCAGCGCCGCGGCGTTCGGCAGCGGCGTCGAGAGAGTGGGATCAGTGACTCGCTGGTCACCCCCCGTCGTTGTTCTTGCGCGATTTTTTTGCACCGCAGACCCTGCGTGAGCCTCCCGGAACCGCTCCTCCAGGGTCGGCCCACCGACCATTGTGCTGGCGCGCTGGTATATATAGTTCACCTTGTACTCGGCGGCCATGGCCTTGCCGGCTTCCGTCAGCGTTGCATCGAATGGATCTCCGGGGGCGCGCGTGACGAGCCCACGCTGCTCCAGGGCGTGGAGCGTCCCGCCCCAGGGCTCGGGCTCGTGGCGGTCTCCGGCGAGCTGGCGCAGGGCGGAGATCATGGCCTTCGAAAGTCTGGCCGCCATCACGCGCCCTCCCGGTACCACTCAGGCAAGGCGGCCTCCTCGGCGGTGAGATCGCGCGGCGCGTCGGCGTCCTCCAGATAACGCCAGCCGCGGACCATGCCGACGTGCTTGTGCTCGCAGCGGATCAGCTGCGGGCGCATCAGGATCGCGTAGGGGAGCTCGTCGCTGTTGAACTCGATGAAGGGCAGGCGAAACAGGGTATGCGCTTTCTTGACGAAGTAGACGGAGCCGCCCTTGAGCTCGGCCACGCGCCTGGGATAGCGCGTGGTTTCCGTGCAGAAGCGATCAAAGCCGGCGTCTGCAATGTGCTTCACCCAATCCTCGGCGTCGTCGACCGTCTGGATGTTCTGCACTTTGCCGTCGAGACGGCGCGTCCAGCCGGTGAAGCCGCGCAGCAGGTGTAGCGGCGCCGTCAAAACAACCCCGCCGGCACGTCGTTGGCCGGATCGTACCCCAGATCCAGAACGGCCTGCGCGCTCTCGGGCATCTGCTCGTGGAGGAGAGCCATGATCTCCTCGGCGACATGTGCAGGCCACCCGGTATTGTGAGGATGCCTGCTCGCCAGCTGCAGCTGCGCGATCAGGCAGAACGCCTGGAAGCCGGACAGCTCGACGGCGACCTTGCCGCCAGGGCCGAAGTGGAGCATGAGGTCGGCTGTGAGCTCCTCGATCGTCGGCATCATCAGTTACCTCCCCGAAAATAGCTGCCGTCCGGCCGCATCCGCTCGCCGGTGCGCTCCGCCATGAATTCGTCGACGGGCTTGAGGCCGTCCTCGTCTTCCTCCTTGTCCGGGCCGAGTCCCTCGCGGTCGAGTCTCTCGTCGATCCTGTTCAGCCACTGCAGCTGCTTGAACGACAAAAAACTCTCCTCCCGCCACGCCAGCAGCCGCTCGCGCATCTGCTCGACGAACCGCCATTCGTGGTCGCTCTCGAACATGTCGCCCGCGTCGGACGCTCGCTGGCAGATCGACAGCAGCCGGCGCCAGCTGTCGCCGGCTGCGTTGTGGACGTTGGGGCGGCGGCTCATGAGTCACCCCGGAGCAGCGCAGCGAGCTGCTCGCCGAGCGCCGTCGCGCGCCAGAGGCCCGAGGTGCCGCAGCAATATGCGATGCCGGCCACCTCGAACCGGCGGAGCACCGTGGCGGGGCCCGCCCACGGCAGATCGTAGCGGATCCCCGCCCGGACGCCGTGGCCCGCTCCCGGGGCGGGCACGGGCAATGCCAGGGATCTGATGAGAAACTGCTGGTCCCCAGTGGGGATCCAGCCCTTCATCACGGCCACGCAGCGGCCCAGCGGCGTGGCGTGCATGCCCTGGGCGCTATCGACGACCAGGCCCTTCTTGCGCAGCGCCGCGACGGTCTGGGGCCAGGGCTTCGGGCCCGGCGGCTCGAGGCCGACGACCTGGCGGAGGCAGCGGGCCTGCGGCGACGTCAGCATGGAGGTCAGCTCGAGGGTCATGTCAGTCCTCCAGGGCCGCGCTGGATGCCTTCACCAGCGCCTCGGTGAGCTTGCGGATCGCCGTCGTGTTGATCCGGACGACGACCTCGTCGCCCTGGCTGTCGAGCCACACGCCGATCTGGAGCCGCTCTTCGTTGGTCAATTTCTTCAACGCCGTCTTGTCGAGCGCGCGGGTGGTGCGCACCAGCATGTCGTACCTGTCGGGCAGCGCCTCGCGGATCCTCTCGATCGTGCCCGCCTCGTCGGCAACGCCGATCCTGTCGGGCAGCGATCGCAGCCCGACCTTGAGATCTTCGACCGCAATGGTGCGCGGCTCGACAAAGAGCAGGGGGTTGCTCTCGATCGCCGCCTTCAGCTGGTCGTACGCGACCGATGTGCGGGCGATGCAGCCCTTCACGGCCCGCAGCCTGGTCTTCACGATCTTGCGCTGCTCCTCGGCGATTGCCTCGGTGAGATCGTCGAGCGCGGTGCGCTCCTTCAGATAAGCGCGCGCCAGGCGCTCGATATCGGCGAGTGTCGGGGTTTCCATGGGTGACTCCTGTTTTGTCATGCCGCGCTCCCGGGCGGCTGGGTGGACGGCTGCGGACATGCGGCCCGCGGCCGGAAAGGGATGACGGTCGGGTCTTCGGGCAGGCTCAGCTCGACCATGTCGACCATGAGCTTGAGGCGGAACACGGCCTCCTCGAGGTCTGCGGGGTAGCTCTGGCGCTGGCGAAACAGACACGCGACCCCGTCGAGGAGCGTGCAGATCGCGTCGAGATCGTTGCGGGCTTCCTCGCGGATCGCGTCCTCTGCCGCGGTGTTGGCGAGCATCTCCCGGATGCCGTCGAGCTCGTCGGCGCCATAGCTGGCGCGCCAGCCGTCGAGCGCCAGGGCGCACTGCGCGACGAGTGTCCTGGCGGTGTGGCTACTCATCGCGCGTCACCCCCCCCCCGGGCCACGGCCAGCAACGGCGGCGGGATCTCTCGCCACAGGAACGGCCGAGGCCCCTGGCGGGCGACGTCGTTCTCGTCCTCGAGCCGGCGCAGCGCAGCGATCGTCGCGTGGAGACCGATGCCGGTCTCGGCGGCGATCTCCCGCGCCAGGCGCGGGCCGGCGCGCTCCAGGTGGGCCAGCACCCGCTTGCGCCGGCTGCCGGGATCCTCCGGGGGCGCGGGCGCCTCGGGCGCCACGGTGTCGAACAGGTGAAACACCTGGGCGACCTCCCAGTCCGTCTCCGGGTTGAGGCGGCGGCGGCCCTCCACGTTGCGGATTGCATGGAGGACGCTCGTGTGGTCGATCCAGAATTCCCCGGCGATCCCCTCGAGGGAGTAGAGAGTCAGTTCGCGCGCGACGTAGATCGCGACGTGCCGCGGCCAGCTGAGGTGCCGGCGCCGGCACCTCGACAGCAGGTCCCGTTCGGTGATGCCGTAGTGCGTCGCGACGCGCTCCCGGATATCGGGGACCGTGGGGCGGCCGGTCATGAGATTCTCCCGAGGTGCGGAACGCAGACGCTGCGGGCGAACCACACCGAGGCCCCGTCCCGCCATTGGTTCGGAACCCGCTTGGCGCGCCCCGCGGCCTCGAGGGCTATCAGCGCGTCCACCGTGGCCGACAGGCCGAGCATGGCGCGGTCCGACACCTGTGCCGCCGTGGGCGCGGGTCCTCGCGTCCTGACGAGGATGGTGAAAACCCGCTCCATATCCATGGCGGTCACGGCCTCGAAGGAGCGGAACGAGAACTGCTCGCGCCCGGCCGGGGCGGCCGGCGACGCCAGGACGATCGGATCATCACCCTCGAGGCTCATCAGCTCTCTGGAGAGCCAGCGGAAGAAGGCCCTGAAAGCCTCTCCCTCCTGGCGGTCGGCAACGGAGACGGGCGATCCCCTGACCTCGGCATCGATTTGGTCGGCGAGGACGGCAATCTCGGCCGCCAGCTTGTCGGCAATCCCGGTTGTCATTTTTCGTTTCTCCTGCAGCGGATGGTTGACTGTTGTTTGACCGACCCCTCAAGCGGCCTTCGCCGCCATCTTCAGATCGTCGAGAGTGACGAGGTCCCGGTCCTCGATACGGGCGAACATATAGCCCCGCGCCAGCAGCCGGCGCAGCGCGTGAAGGCCTCCGGCGCGGCGGGCCGCCTGGAGAGCCAGGTCGAACTCGCGCTTCTTCGCCGGGCGCTCCAGGAAAGAGCTCAGCAGGATCTCCACGTCCTCTTCGCTCGCCGTCTTGCGCTCGATGCGGCCGCCGATCCTCCCGAGGATCTGGGGGCAGCGGGCCAGAGGCATGGCGATCGTCGTGTCCCCGATCAGGGCGAGGCCGCAGCCCGCCACGTCGCGTATGCAACGCAGCTCGTCCAGGAGGCGCGGCGTCAAGTGGTGCGCCTCGTCGACGATCAGCAGCGCCGAGCGGCCCTGGAGCGCGTCGATCACGCTGCGCTCGGCGGCCAACGCCGACCCCATGGGGCCGGTCGCGCCGACGGCCGATGCGACCAGGCCGAGCATTCCGGTGAGGCTCCGTACCGCCCTCGTCATCATCACGTATGAGGCCGCCGAGTGGGTGTCGGCGTAGCGCTCGGCCGCCCACGACTTGCCTACCCCGCTCGATCCCTGCACCAGAACCACGTCTGCGGTCGCCTGGGCGTGGGCCAGGAGAGACGAGATCTCGCGCGTCACCGCCAGTGCCTGATGCGCGTCGAGCCGGGCGCCGTCCAAACGGCGGCCCTCGAGTTCCTCGCCGGTGTCGAGCCAGCGGCGCACCGCCTCGTCGACCGCGGCGGAGTCCCCCTGGTACTTTCCGGCGCGCCATTGCGACAGTCGCGCGGTCGACATTCCAAGATGGCGAGACACCCGGTTCTGGCTCAGTCCAAGACGGGCCATCTCCGCCTCGAACTCGCGCACCAGCGCCGGTCGCAGCGGCGTCACATTGTCACCGGCATCAGCCATGTCATTGCTCCTGATAGAATCGCTCGAAAATTGACTGCTCCGCCCCGGCCGTCCCGGGTGTGTCGGCGGCCTCGACGGCGTCGGCGGCGTCGGCCGCGGCGTCGAGGGCGCCGGTCCTGTGCTCAGGCCCGCGCACCGGGAGGGCGACGACCTTGCCGGCCTCGCGCCCCGCGTTGGCGAGGACCTTGTCTATCGCGTGTGACGGGAGGTGCTGGCGCTCCAGCTCGCGTGTCCGCTCCCGCTCGCTCCTGTTGCGCGCCCGCCAGTTCGCCCGGGCCTGAGCGGCCACCGCCTGGCGGTCGACGCCGGTGCGCGACGGGTCCTCGGCCACGCAGATGAACGTGCTCATCCCGTCGGCGTCGGGGGCGGTGTAAACGACGATCCGTCCGTAATCGGTCGGATCCTGGCGGACGTGGACCCAATCATCCGAGTGGCCGCCGAGAGCGCCATGTATGTAGAGGCCGCCGTCGACGGAGATCCCCTTTTTGCTCACCTTCCGCCGGCCGTCGGTACCGGCGGCCGGGGCGAGCAGCATGTCGAGCGCCCGCTCGTCGACCGGGCGGGAGGGCGATCCCGCGGCCCGGGCGAACGGCGTCAGGCCGCCGAGGCCGGTGTGTGGCTCGCGCTCGTAGAGATCGCGGCACCAGGCGTCGAGGCGGTCCTGCAGCTCCTCGGCGGTGAGCTCCGCTCGGAAAGTCACGGTCCGGTCCTCACCTCGCCGATCGGCGAAGCTCCGGCGCTCGCGCAGGGCCTGCGCCTGGGCGACGTTGTGGCCCGTGAATCCGGGGAGTTGGCTCAGCAGGTCCCGGCTTAAAGTGCCGATGAATCGCTCGATAAAGGCTTTTTTATCGGGTGAGTAAGGGGGCAGCACATCATGCTCGACGCCGAGGTCGGCGAGGACCCGGCGCAGGTGGACCGACGTATAGTCGGCGCCCTCGTCTGTGCGCACCGTCTCCGGAACGCCCCAATCCAGGAGGCAGCGCCTCACCAGGGCGGAGACGGCCGCGGCGTTGGACTGTGGCGTCACCAGGACCCGGCCGCGCCGGCTCCAGATATCGATGCCGGCGACCAGCGCGTGACGGCGGCCGTCGGCGCACATGACATCGGCGCGCGTGCTGTCGAGCTCCCAGATCTGATTGAGGCGCTCGACGCCATCGCTCTCGGATCCGAAGGCCGGCATGGTGTGGGAGCGGTGAGCGTCCGGCGTGCCGGCGGACATGGCGTAGGAATTGTCGCGGCGCCAGGCGCGCACCCAGCGGCGGACCTGGCTGATCGAGAGGACCTGGCCGAATTCGGCCATCACCGCTCTCTGGAGGTGCTTGGCCGTAACGTGCCGCGGGTTGGCCCGCAGGTGAGCCTCGAGGTACGCGGCCAGGGCAGCGTCGGCGTCGATATCGCTCTGGCGCCCGCCGCGCCGGTCCGCCACGCGGCCCTCCGCGCGGAGCGTGTTCCGCCAGCGCTGCAGGGTGTTCCAGGCGCAGGCGGGAACGGCCGCCCTGGCCTCGGCGGAGACGCCGGCGCCGGTGGCCTTGTACATGGCGCACCACGCTTTCAGCGCCGGCACCAGGGCCACGTCGCTCGGACGCCAGGCGTCGAATGCCGTGACGATCTCCGTGCGGGCGTCGAGCTTCGTGGCGGCGACCACCGGGGCAGCGGCGCCGTCCCCGGCAGCATGGCCCCGCAGTGCCGATTGCGTCTTCGCCGGCAGAGAGACCTCCAGCCACTCCAGGGCCTGGGCGTGGCCGGGCGCCGGCCGGCTGATCCAGCCGCGGCGCGGTCCGTGATTGCGGATTGCGCGGGCGACCCGCGGCATCCCCGGCAGGCCGGCGAGCTCTGACGTGCGGTGCCAGCGTTCCGTCATGGCGCGCCCAGGAGTGCGATCGCGAGCTGAAGCAGGCACATGCCCAAAGCGAAACCGGCGCCGAGCACGCAGGCAACGTGCACCACGGCGGCGGCCCACTCCGTCATGGCGTCACCGCGATCAGCGGCACGACCCAGCCGATCATGCACCACCATGCGATCCCCCAGACCGCAAGCTCGATGACAATCCCGATGATGTGGAGGAGCAGCCTCAACTCCGACATGCCACGCTCTCCGAGACCAGGCGATAGTACCAGCGGCGCTCCCGGGTCACCGGGTCGAGGCCGTGGCGGACGTCGATCACGCAGCCGTTGGCGCGGAGCTCGGCGACGACGGAATTCACGGCGGCGACGTGGGCCCGCTGGATAAGGTCAAGCGTCGAGTGCTCCTCGCCGTCGCGCAGCAGGTCGAGGGCGCGGCGCAGGCGCGGCGAGTAGTCGAGGCGGGCGGCGTGCATCAGGCGGCTTGCCGTTGGGGCGCCGGGCGCGGGATGTCGGGCGGCCAGGGGAGGTCGTCGGGCCAGTGAGACGAAAGCCACGCGACAGTTCGGTTGAGACGCCCGACCGTGACCTCATTACCGTTGAGCAGGCGATCGTAAAATCCGCCTGACAGAGCGGCATATGTCGTCACGGTGCGGGGCGCCAGGCGATTGTGGCGGGCGTAAAGATCGATCAGTCTGATGACATGTTCGGCAGACATGCCGAAAAGCATCAGGACGGGGGGGGCGATGTCAAGCGTAATTTTCCGTCAGAGGCCGCCGCCGAAGGCATGCACCGGAATCATGGGGCCCTGCAAATAAATCATGCGACCATGATCAATTATTTCTTGTATCACGCAGAAACAGGAAATATCCTGCAAGGACACTATAGACAAGGAGTCGATCAATGAAATTCATAGCCTACTCAGATATCACCATCGATGGCCTGGCAGACACCGCAGAAGCGGCGATCCAGGAGGCTGTCGATGCGATTTACCCTGGCATGGCACCAGTCAGCGCCGCAGACTGGCTGGCGTATTGCCAGGAAACCGGGTCCACGCCGGACTTCCGGACCGCGCCGGCCACCGACGCGCTGGCGGCGCAGGTCGAGCACGAAGGCGGCTCGATCGCGTGGGAGCACCTCCCCGACGGAACCGCCTGCACTGTCGAGGAATATGAGGCGCTCCAGTCCTGACGCCACGGCATCCGGCGTCGCCGCCAAGGGCGCCGGATGACGAGACGCCAGATCGAACCGCGAGGGCAGACAGACATGTGCGGCAAAGAATGCGAGACGCCTGGATGCGATACGATTGTCCCGCCCTATCCAGGACGCGGGCGCCCTCGCCGGTTCTGCCCAGCCTGCGGCATCGCGCGCAAGCACAAGCATAATCTCGCCGCGGCGAGGAAGCGGTACGCAGTCGATCCGGTCTGGAGAGAGAAGCGACGGGCCGCCGTGCGGCGCTCCCGGTCCAGGGGCTCTCTCTGATCAGAACCGCCCCTTATTTGATTAGATCGAGAGTGCGGGTCATCGTCGACCGCATTTCCTTGGCGATGGCCGCGTACATTCTGGCGCCATTGGCGTCGCCGCCACGCATCGCCGAATTCATCTCGGCGCGCGCTTGCTCCTCGTCAACGGCGGCCTTGCAGTAGATCGTCAGAAGCTCCGCTTTCGCTGGCGGCACACTGCGTACGCTGAGCACTCGGGCCCAGATCTCGGCTTCGCGACACCCGGAAAATTCCGGGGGGGGCACCGCCTGGGTAGCTTCGTTCATCGTGAGATCTCCATTATCGAGTCGGTGTCGTGACGCGCCCTCCGGGGCGCGTCGAAACCGGTGGCCGGCTGCTGCAGTGCGAAGAGCTTGTCGACCAAAGCGATATATTCCTCGGCCAGGTCACGATCCCAGTGCAAGGAGAAATTCTCCACCCGTCTGTTGCGGTTGAGGTTGGCGCTGGTAAGGAGCAGCACGTCGGCGTCGGCGTTGCGCATGACGCAGAATTTCGCGTGCGAGGACCAGACACGGATCGCATCGTCGCCGAATAGATCGCGCGCGACTTTGCAGTAGCGCGGCTGGCGGGACAGGAAAGAGCGGTCGACGCACAACCTTAAATCAACGATTGAGCGGCTCCGGATCCACCGCTCGGCCTCGCGCAGATCGGCTGCAGCTGCAGTCCAGGTCGACAGCGTCACTCTCGCCGGGCCGATGATACGGATGATCTCCCGTAATGCGTCGATCAACGACCAGCTACCGTCTGTCAGACCGTGGATCGCATCGCCGGGGCCGAAGCCAGCAAAGGCGCGGCGCGCTGTTGAGGTGTCTCTCGCCACTCGCATTTCTTCAGTCCCTCGCTTCGTCTTCTGCCAATTTGGAGTCCGGGTTTGGAGTCCGGGTTTGGAGTCCGGGTTTGGAGTCCGGGTTCGCGCGATCCGACTCCAAAGTTTCGACTCGAGTCCGGGTTTCCCGTCCGCGGAACGATCCGTCGCACCCGCCGCGTCAGGTGCCTGTTTTTATGCGGTTTCCCTCGCATCCGTCCACGATCGTCCACGATCGGCCACGATTATCCACGGTCCCCGCCGACTCCATTTAGACCGTCTCGTCACACTCGATGAGCCGGGTCTTGTCCGGGTGCAGTTCCAGTCCATAGTGGGCCAGCCTCTCGCCGAGATCCCGGAGAAAGCGCTTCGCATCGCCCAGATGCTGAAAGCCGCACACAAAATCATCGG
>MKWU01004453.1_pt1 | contig 16545 bp, 8 predicted proteins | sample 809101 | NCBI WGS metagenome assembly MKWU01 (sample SAMN05860141, study PRJNA318959) | sponge metagenome | host: Aplysina aerophoba | place: Slovenia: Piran, Adriatic Sea, Gulf of Piran | collected 2013-05-07 | reverse complement strand
TAGCAGGTGTACCTTCAGTGAGTAACCAAACAATCCATCCGTACACAGATTTGCTGTTGCATGACATGGGACCTGATTTAGCGGACAATCGTCCAGATTTCCATGCCAGCGGTCGCGAATGGCGGACTCCACCGTTGTGGGGCATCGGTTTGGTGAAAAGGGTTAACGGTCATACCAATTTCCTCCATGATGGGAGGGCGCGTGACTTAATGGAAGCGATTCTCTGGCATGGTGGGGAAGCAGAAGCATCACGGCAAGCCGTTGAACAGATGTCAAAAGCGGAACGCGATGCACTCATTGCGTTTTTGGAATCGCTGTAGAAGATATCGATTGAAATCCACCCTAACGCATGATATACTAATAGTATACGTAAATAGTTCAATCAAAAAATTGCAATTATCCATGAGAGGAGAGAAACAATGGAAAACGGAAGGACAGACGTAATCATCCAAGAATTAATATACGCCTACTGGCTGGAAATAGAAACTACAATTAACTACCTGGCAATTTCAGTCGATCTGGACGGCATTCGTGCAGAAGAGATTAAGAAATCTCTCGCAACAGACATCCAAACAGAAATCACACATGCCCAAGAACTTGCCGCCCGTATCAAGGAAATTGACGGGAGAGTTCCGGGATCGTTTGCCTTTAAACCCGAACAGGCCTCGCTTCAACCGCCAGAAGATTCGACGGACGTTGTGGCAACGATTCACGGTGTCATCGAAGCAGAAAACCGGGCAATTGAGCAATACAACAAGATTATCCGTATGTGCGACGGGATAGATTACGTCACGCAGGACCTCTGCATCAAACTCCTTGCTGATGAAGAGAAACATCGTCGGGAGTTCAGAGGCTTCCTCAAGGAATACGAGAAAGACTAATCTCATCAGAACAAACCCCAGAAAAGAACAACGGGCATCACTGCCCGTTGTTTGTTTTTAAGAGCAAGTATTGAACTCGACCTACATCACTTTTGAGCAAAACACCTTATCAATGTCATTTACATATAATCCGCCGGTCGTCGGAGTGCGCGGAAAGGATTCATTGGATCTACCAAGTATCCCGAATACCGTCGTTTGGCATCTTCAATCGCCGCGCAGTAAGATGGATGCTCTTCTGTCCACAAAGGATGGCATTCAATCCATATCTGCTTCTGTATCCGTGTTTGCTTAACATAACCACGTAAATCAGCGAGGTCAGTCACTTTATACCCAAGCCGTTTCATTGTAGCAGGCACCGGTGCTTCATCTCCTCGCAACAAGACATCCCAAGGCGAATTAAGATCAATGGTTGCCGTCGGCGAATCTGCCATTCGAGCCATGTCAAGCGCAAGTCGCCAATCAAGCAGACCATGGTAAGGGAGATTGTGGAAATCTCGGAGACAGGTGTTGCAGGAAGTGTCGCACTCATTATTATGGGTATCTTTCATCCATAAATGGGCGAGACTTTCTGACTTATCTGATTTTGCTTGATCTAACAACAATTGAAAGTTCTCTGGTTTACCGAACCAACGACAGTATCCGGCACCATTTTCGAGTTTATCCGAGAGGAAAGCTTGTCCAACTGGAGTGTCGTTACGATTGATTGCCCGGAATCCAGCACTAAGTTCCGTCGGGTCGACATCAAGTTCTGCGGATGCAGCTACTCTTAAGAAAAAGGAGAGTGAATACCAAGCAGCACGACCTTCAATCTGAGTCGGATCTGCAAATACGCCGTCAGACCACTTGTCAAAATCAATTAGTAAAATGTCAGTGTGTGATCGGGAAAGGAGGGCAATACTATGAGTATCACCACCAACTGAAACAGAACTATTGTTGCGAGGTTCAACAGCATAGGCTCCAGATTGTCTTTGTCCGTAAACCGTTGTTGATGTGTGGAAATCGAAACCACCTTTTCCACCATTGTCGTTAACCGAAATGATCTCATCTTCAAAAGCAGATACATTTGTATTGCCGACAAGTTCTGTTTGTACGCCTTGACTTTTCAGACTTAGGGTTGGACGCGTAGAGCGTGGATTCCATTCAAACGAACCTTCAAAGTCGTCTGGATCTAAATCCGTGAAGAACCCCTTCGGTTCACGTGCGTCAATTGAACGGAAAGTATACTCCTGACAAACGGGACACTCGGAAGACTCCGGTTCTTGACCACCTAACGCGGGGGACTCTGTTTCATCAAGATTATCGACAGCTTGGCAGTTATTGCACAATCCTACAAGAGATGGATTTCTACCGGGAAGGGCAGGATAAAATCCTGGTCTTGGCGCAGGCGCACCACTTCCTTGTGGAATGAGTTCAACAACACCACAGGCAGTATGCACGGCTTTATCTTTCACTGTTTCGGATCCCGGAGCAAATTGGCTAAGTGCGATATCTAAGTCACGGTCAACTTTCCCTTGTTCTGGAGGCCACGGATTGCTTCTTCTTGGCCAACGGGTATACAGAAGACGACTCCGAGTCGGGAATCCAAACATTGGAAGGAGGCCAGCATTTGCTAATCTTTCACTCAGTGCATCCTGCGTGAACCTTACATCGCCGACAATATCGGTGACTTTTGAGACTAATTCATTTTTAACAAACGATATCATCTCTTGACAGAAAATTGAATCGGAGACAGATTCATGCTCCCAAGGTGTCCCAACTCTTAATGTTTCTAAGATTCCTTCAATTACTGGTTGAGCTTCAGGACTATTTAGCCAATTCTGTATATCTTGGCTAAGATCAGTCCAACTTTCAGCAGGACCAAATTCTCCGTGCACACTTTCTTGAAATCGATAATCCGTCTGTTCTGTTTCTGACTCTCGAACAGTGGTCGGTACAGCACCAAATGCTTGACGCAATATTTCTTTCACGATTACACGTTGAACAATAGGAATGCGATCCATATCAACATACGGATGAGATGGAGGATCTCCTGTCATCTGTTCAGTTCGAAGATAGTAATAGTCATCGTGACTTCTCCCTCTACAGAATGTCACTGCGAGAGAAACACCTGTTCCACGTCTTCCAGCACGTCCAACACGTTGTTGATAATTAAATCGTCTTGGTGGCATGTTTGCCATCATTACTGCCAAGAGCGCACCAATATCAACCCCTGCTTCCATTGTTGTTGTTACACTGAGTAAATCTATTCCGTGGACTTGTTCGATGTCATCTTGTACAAAGATCTCTTGAAACCTCCGCTGTCGTCTGGGTCGATCAGGAGAGTCAGTCTGACCTGTTAATTCCTCGCAGTGGAAGCGAAACGGATTACCTGATTTCTCCGAAAGATATAGATAGTAATCGAACGAATTGTGTTGTGTAGTACTCTCCTCAAGTTGCGTGTTTCGACTGCTTTTGTTTTGACTACATTTTGGACATAGGTTACCAGCAGAATGAAAATAGAATGCATTACAGACTGGACAGCGGAATCCCTTAGGAAATCCTTGGACATCTTTTTCAGATGGTACCATCAGATACAAATGTTCAGGATCCAGTCCTATGTTATTACGTCCTCTGATACCAACATTGGATTGAATTAATTGTTGTTCCACAGTTGTATCTGGAATATTAGCTTTCTTTAAATAATTACGTATGGGTGTGAGAAACTTGGTTGAATTCCCAGGTACAAAGTTTTCCGCATAACGATGAGCGCGGCGTGTTCCCATAAGTCGAATGACCGCATTGGTTACTTCAACAACTCGATCCGTATGATTCCCATCATGTTTATAAGTCACCCACCCCTGTCCGAGATTTTCCAGCGTTCTGGCAACATGTGGGAATATTGCGTACATCAACTCGGACATCAAAGATGTATCAATCTGACCTAATAGTCGTGAGGCTTGTCGTACAATATCCGTTTTCTCTTGCGGGGAATCACCTTGCCAATTATAGCATTCATACCAATCATGATACTCCCTTTCCACTTGGTATTGTAAAAACCGATGAGATGTCCCCCCTGGATTCGTGCCAAGACTGAGCATTTTGTTATGCACGACTTTCCGAATCTCTGCAAGTGGAACACGTCCAGGATATTCTACAATCATATCCATCAATGTATTGAAGGTGTCTTGATTTCCAGGTGGACGTCCTAAAAACCAATTTGTGATTTCTAAGGCGAGACCTTGATTAGCTAATTCGAATTCCCTTGATAGTTTTCTATTGTTGAGTTGATCTGGGTCAGAGACTTTATCATGTAACTGTGAATTGATTGAACGAATTTTTTCAAGGGCGCTTGGAATTAACGCAGCCGTTTCTTGAACATAGGACTCAAGTTGAGGCCAAAATTTATTTAAGGAATCGATAAGTGCTAAACGAATTATATCGCGAAAATGATCGCGCTCCATACCAGCTGCCAATTTCGCTGCATCTTGACGGCTATCTGAAAAGATAACGAGTTTTCGCGAACGTCTCTTGTTTTGCTTCTCTGGCATCTCACGGCAAAGCGCGCTGGCAATTACCTGGCATGCCTTTTGAAAACCTGTTCGATGGTTGCGTAATGGTGTTGGAATGCGTTTCCCAAGATAATCTGTGTCGCATCGTGGACACCTATGAGGCATTGCTGATTCATCTGGATGGTTTCCTGGTATAAAATATAACCAACCAGCAACCTCATCATCGGATTTCGACTCACCGCCCGGTTGTTGGAGCATTCCAGAAAATATATTAAGACAAGTTTTTTTCCATTGTATGTTTTTTATGTAATTAGCTTGATATGGTGGACTTTGAGGCCGTGTTATCCATAGGGGAGTTTCATTTAAGGGCCAGAAAATAGCATATTGGCCATATTTTCGTTCAACTGACACGCGATCAGGCATGTTTTTTAAATCTGGCTGGTCAGCCGTTAGAATTTCAATTTCTTGAGTACCATTTCGTCGTTTTGCTCTAAAGCCTCCAAGAAAAACATCCCCACACACCTCACAAACTATAAGGTCAAGTACCCTACCTCCACAAGTACAGGTCAGACGATGTTCCTTATGTATTGCCCCAATAGGAATTGCCATGTCTAATGTAACAGCATCTTGACGTTGTGTTGTATCACAATTCGTGTCAGTACATTCTGGGTTTGAACACGCCCAAAGATTCTGTAGGTTGTGGAAAAAGATATGACCCCGCACGGGCTGCGGTGAAGGTCCCGTTACCGATTCCTTACTCATTCCGAGTGCCAGTAACAACCCTCTCATTGCATCAGAGGCAGTCTGGTTTTGCGCACGTGCTCTCGGAAATAGTACGTCATCTAAATCAGGAACTTTCGTTGGTCGAACACTTTCGTTTTTAGCAACACAAGCATCTCTAATAGCATCTGGAGCATTATGAGTCTTCAATGCATTGGCCAAAGTTACTTCCGCTGGAAGTTCTGATTGAAGTGGTTGTCCCAAAGATGTTGCCAGTTCGGCAATTGCGTTTTTATTTTCATTTGATTGAGGATTAGGTGGAGACATAGGTTCAAATAGGTTGGGTTGAACCGTCTGAGCAAATTTTTCAAAAGCATTTTGAAAAGGTGTCATTCTAACTCGAGCACCTGCTGTAGGCTGTCTCTGTTGTCCACCTATAATTTCAAATCGATCTCTACCAAAGAATTCTTTTAAAAATTTGCGAGATTCGTCGGTATCAGTCACACTTGCAGAAGTTGCGAGGATAGTCAACTGGTCAGAATTTGGACTTAAGCCGATTCGATCAAGCAATAAACGTAAAATATATGCCACCTCTGTCCCAGAAGTGCCTCGGTATGAATGTAGTTCGTCAACAATTAAGTGAAACTTACGCGTTGAATCGCCTTCAAGCCAATCCCGGGTTTGCTCAAAGATATCTGATTCAATATCACGCATCAGCATGATATTCAACATGCTATAGTTTGTAATAAGAATATCAGGCGGTGTATCCTGCATATCCCATCGAGACCACATTTCTCCGCCATCAATGTTCGGAAAATGGTATTGAATGTCTCGATCCATATCTGGATTTCCATCCAGCAGTTCACGAATTTCTTCACTTGTGTTTTCTATCTCCCGTAATCTGTCACGTAGGCGATTCATCGCCCTTGAATTTCCTCGCTCGCCAGATATAGGTGTTTCTCCTGTATATCTTCCAAACAGAATTCTATTTCCAGCGCGTTCGTCATTCAACCAATTATGGACATTCTCTGAATCAAGTGTACTTCGTAAGCGACGCAATTGGTCCTCAACAAGAGCATTAAGCGGATAAAGAATGATTGATCGAACTGCGTGAAGATTCTTTTCTTTTCTCCCCGTGTGTGTCCATTGACTTTTCCATGAACTTTGATTGTTTTGCCACCATTTCCGATCTTTCGCTGGATTTGAACAGGCTGGCCAGGAGGCAGAATCGCGTGCCAACTCTGCTAAAAGTGGTAACAGAAAACACTCAGTCTTTCCTGATCCAGTTCCAGTAGTTACTACAATATCTTTCTTATTCACTAGAATCTCGTAGAGACTTTCCCATTGATGTTCCCAGAGCTGGGTATTAGGTGGAAACAACGTCTGGGCAAAGTATTCAAGGGCGCGATAATCGGTAGGCAATTCATTGCTAGCACCTGTCAGATTGTAAAGTGAATCTCGATAAACAGGAATTGTCTCCAAGAGTGGGGGTTGAGAAAGAACCCCTTCTCTGGACAAAAGTTTTTTTCTCTCCTCGCTAAGAGTTTCGTATCTTAATGGAAAAGCACTCTCAATATATAACTGGTAAATCCGATTCATCCGTTCGTAAGCACCGACAAGATCATGCATGTTAAATCTCCGTAATTGTAATGCTTAATTTTTCAGCAAGCAGTTGAACCAATTCGTTAGATATATTTGTATATTTTAGCCATCTAAAGTTCTTATCTCGGACAGGTAACATACCGGATGCAAGAACTAATGCCCGTTCATACAACAAGGGCCAATGTTCCTCAACTGGTATTAGAACTTCATTTGCACTGGAATCGTATTTTACTTCAAATTGCCGTCCGGCACTGTGGTATGTGAGGAATCGCAAACCATACCAATCCCCACGCAACCATCGTTGACTTGGTTCATCAAAATAAAGGACAATTTGATAAGGATTATTTTCCGCTTGTTTTGCTAAGCGATACAAACCTGAGTCGCCGCAATATCTTCCATTTCTTTCATAAAAATTGTCGCATTGTATATATTTTCTGCCATTCCAAATCTCAATGTCATAAGTTGTTGTACTGAGTCGATCTATAGCAGGCAATAGGTCTTTCCATCCCTCTAAGTCAGGAAGTAATTGTGCTAGTTGAACTGAAACAGTTCCTGCATGCACAATGTTAAAACCATTGAGCGCGACATCGTCTGTAAAGGTGCCGTTTACTCTCACACATGAAGGTCCCTGATAATTCGGTTGGGGTAGTAATTCAACTTCATAATGTTCCATAAGTTGCTCAATCAACATAGGTGTTTGTTGACCAGCCAAAATATAAAAGTCTTGATCTGTAGCACATTGCACCAAAGTCGTTGGACAAATTGACCATCTTTGTCCGTTATCTGAACTTTCGATATAGCCGAGAAGTCTCAACCGCCTGAAAATCGCCTTTGTCTCTTTTGCATCGACTGCTAATCGCAAAACATCACAAACCTTTGCAAAAGTTTGCCACGTGCCTTCTGCAGTGGCAGAAAGCCAATGAAGAAACTGATCGTACCGTTCTCCAAACGCGATATCACCTGTATTGTTGTCTATAAAAGCATCGGACAAGTCGAATGGGTCGCTGATATCATTAGACCACAAAGATTTGTAAGCGAGTGTGTTAAGACCGTGAGTTTCAAAATCTGATCTGCCTACCATTGATTTAATATCATCATACGAAAAAAACTGTGGGAAAATGTTGCCCTTCAAATTCCATCGCGTAAAGGCAGTTTGCACTTGGTTTAGAAAGTCTCCTGTTTTCGGATTTTGCACGGTTAAAAAAACAAAAAATTCCCTACGAGCACCCTTTTCAAATTTCACTGAAGGTATTGCTCGAGTTAGTTTCTCCGCTTGCAGGACTTGACGGATATGCTCGAAGACTTGCATCGGGTTGCCGTATGCTCTAACAGCGAGATATTGTCTTTCCATTTCACTCCTCTCCATCACTCTCGGTGGCACTCATTTTTATTTCGGCACCACGTAAGGTAAATGTTCCTATGTTTACATCAAAAGGCCGTTCTGGATTATTACATTCCAATAAATCCCAAGGTAAGATTTGAAGTACCCTCCGAGTCGCAAGCCTTCCTGAATTGTAAGCTTCGAGGAGATAGTCTCCGGAACCAAGCCCTGGGTAACTTATTGGTTGGTTTGTATTAACAACGTCATCTATAATTGGTTTGTTGAGACTAGAAATATCAATTAGCTTTAATTTAACGCTTTCATCAAAAGCAAAGACCGTAATCTCAGGTAAATATCCTTCCAACCATCCACCTTGATTTTGTACTTTTAGTCCACCTTTCAATGAAATTGTAGCAATGTTATTCGGCTTTAAGGCATCATAGAGGTCTTGGTGTTGCGGAATTATGCCTTCCCAACTTGGTGAAACAGTCATGCATTCCCGATATTCAACCCATTCATCATTAATCGGAATATCTTGATCCCACTCAAGCAGAGCCTCTTGTTTAAAAAATTCCATTTGCTCTTTGTATTCTTTTCGGCAGAGCAGAAGGAATGTTTCTCCGAGCCCTGGAGGTTTCCAACCAGCAAAAATACCTGAGGCATCATTCTCTGGATCACGAACAAGAATCCAGAAGTCTCGTTCAGGTAAAACCAATTCTTTAATTTGAGGGTGTCCTCTCACTTCATAAAACACGCCTCCAGCAGGATCGACGGGCCATAATCGCATAAACCGTCCTTGTCGTTCTTCTCGCAATTGATAAATATTACTATTGTGAACTACTTCGAGCGATCCACCACCAAATTTCATAGGTTGACGCGGGTATAGGTAGTATTTAATGTCGCCCATTATAACATCTTCTACCCTATACAATTCGGCTGTCATACGGCGTTGACCAATTGAGCGATTACCGGAAGTAACTTCCATCTCCTGATCCCAATCAATTGAAGTATATACCTCGAAAACAGCGTCAGTAACCGCTTCATACCTTCTGAAATCGTTTTCTTGAATCAGATCCCTGAAGTGCTTAGAACCGAACTGTTGCCTTCTTACCCAAAAACCTATGGTATCTCTGTCCCAAACACGTCCTAACTCACCTGTCTGCTCTTTTTCGCGAAAACGAAGTTCTATGGTTCTCTTGTCACTATCACGAAGTAACGTTTGAGAGAGTGGATAATTAATAAACTTACGACCATACTGCCCGCGTTCAGCTGAAGGAAGCCAACCGTTACCAATTAACCAACGCTCCCAGATCCTCCACAAATTTTCCTCAATTCCAGCCGGAAGTAAACCTTCAGGCCGTCCGCCACCTTCAATCGGCAAATCGAGAACTTCACGTAAACGCTTGAAATAATCGTTTTCCGCTATGGCTTTGATATCTTCCTTAATCATACGGTGGGCAGCAAGGACCATTGCTGCTAAAAAAGCGACACAATTGGGAACTTGGTCGGACTGATATCTCGATTCTATCGGGAGTTTAACTTCGCCACCGTTCACATACTTAGATATAACTGCCGCCCTAAAATCTTCAACCCAATTTACTTCATTCGTCGCCGATTGATCAAATCGAGCACCGATATCCATCAGTGCTGCTTCATCTACACTCAGATAAACAGTTGCACCACTTGGAAGTCCACTAACAAAGTATTCAGCAATTGCCTTGTTCCATTCATCATAAGTAGCCATATTAATCTCCACACAGATCAGAATATATAAAATCCGCTAACTCTACTTAGGTCTTTCGGGTAACCTGAATTTGGATTTTTCCTTTCTGGAACAACTGTTCTAATTTCTCGAAATCCGGAGGTTGGTCAGAATCATCAAATAAGCCAAATATCGCTTCAGTGAAACCACGTTGTATCAACAAAACCTTCGATCCTATACGTTGAACTACTTCAAAACTGAGCGGCTCTTCGTCTGCCCAGAGTACCTCCTCAACCTCCGTTTTTAACTTTTTCCAACTTCGGCGTTCATTATCTGGATCACGCCATCGAGTGCCATTTTCTGCCTCCTTTCTGCACTCAGTGACAACTGTCCGAAAACCTTCAAACGTCCACTGATACAATTTCTGAAAAGACTTGTGAATTGAATGATTCTGCGGGCTTTTTTCTCTTAATATGTCAAACATTGGTGGAGGCGTTGATGATAATAAGGAATTAAATTGGTGTCTGATTTCCGCTAATTCCGTATTGAATTTTTGAAAATGGCTGTAAAGGAGACCTTGAATTTCGGATTGTATGGAGCCTAATCTTTCGGAAAATTCGGTTGCTGTAAACAAAGGAACCCATGAATCAGCGGCAAAACGTTCTTTGAATTCAGTAACGAGTTGACTGAAAGCTTGTACCGGGCCATGTTCTGTTTCATCCACTTTAGCACACAACGCATCAGTTGAACGAAGTTGACTATTCAATACTTGCCACGATGTGAGTGCTTTTGCCCGTTTTTCAAATTCCGTTACACGATTTTTTAGACGCTGTAACGTGCTGCCAAAGGATATCCTCTTGTCTTTTTGAGTAATAGCCCACTCTACATCTGTAGGACCCGCAGACAAATCAAGTTCTTTTTCTACTCGTTTTAATTCCTTGCGTAGAGTCTTGAGCAGATTATCTTGTGTATCCTTGAGTTTAGATGATATACCTTTTAGGTGTGTACTCAAGTCTGAATCTAACCACTCTATTGGAAGATCGGCAGCATTTACGGTTCCTATCAAATTTTGAAGCGCGTGTACACTGTTTTCCAAATCTGTAATCTGCGCCTCAACAGCAGATTCCAAGCGAATTTGCTGCTGATTCAGGTACTCTTGTAGATGGACTATGGGCATATTCTCATGTATTGACACAGCATCATTGGACACTTCAAAGCGGTGGAGTTGGTCATTCATCTCAGCAATTTTATCCAACAAACGGCTACGTTCAATTTCTGCACTCGGAATGAAGCGAAGACTGCCATCAGAATTTGTGGCAAGACATTCTCTGTCAATGAGAATTTTAACGATTTCCTCTGTTTCTGTCTTTATGTAACCCTGATGACGCAAAAGTTCCACCGCAGCATCAAGGGGAATAGACTGGTGGTTGGAAAGTTTCTTGAAACAATCAATAAGAATATCCTCGGCAGGGTGCATTGTCAGGCACAGCGAAAATGATTCCAGATTGTTTTTTGTCTGAATGAATGATCCCAATTTTTTGATAAAACTGTCACCGGCTGCCGTACTCATTTGACCGAACAGTCTTGCATATATCTCTGCTTTGGACCCAACTATTTCCGCCCGGCCCTGACGTTCAGCTAGACTTAATCCAGACTTCAAACCTTCTCGATAATCTGATAAAACGTCTTGCCATTTTGCCGTCGTTGCCAACGTGTGATATTGTGGAAAACGACAATGACATGCTTGGATAAACAAGGCACGCAATAGTTCTGGACCTCGCAGAGAGATTGGAGAGGTAGTCCCTACATCTACCGTTCCGTTCAGAAGTTCTCTTAGAACAAAGTCTATTACAATCTCGGTGAATGCTTTCCCTTTGTCCATCTCAACCTGCTCCTCTGGCAACAAATGCGTATTGCTATCATCAGGGTTGTCAATCAAGTTTCCTAAAAATGCTTCAAGGTCGTGAAGAGCGGCTAAAATCATTACCGGACGAAACGGTTCCGGTTGAATGTATTTTTCGTAACGCTGTAGATCCGAAGGAATACGATCTACCAAGGGTTTTAATATAGGTAACCGCATCAAAATGCAACTACCTTCATCTTTATCCAGTATCTCTGCTTTTGGAACGACACCCGGATCCATACTGGCATCGCATACGAGAGCAATGGAAATATCCACGTCCTCGAGCCATGATTCTGGCTCTTTGTCTGTTACGCATAAGGCAACTTCTCTCTGAGGATAGGCATCATCAAAAGTACCTCGGAATATATACCAACCTATCAATATAGCATTTGATTCGTCAGAGATCCGCTCCCAGATCGGTTTGGTAGGAGTTCCTTTCGGAAAAAGTTTTGGAATAAGAACGCGGAGAATCATATTTGGAGTATGTGCAGCTAAGGCATCAAGGGAAGGCAAAGTCTCCCAACAACGAGATAGGATTTGCTCCCAATTGGTGTGAGTTCGACGAACCTGTTGTAGTGGTTCTAAAGCCAGTCCCTCAGAAAGTTCAACAAGTAACGGAGCAAATAACTCAGATCTCGCCTTCTCAGTTTGGGTTTTGTCAGAAATTTGGTCGTGTAGTATTTGTTTAGGACATCCTTGTGGAAAAGCCGCCAGAGTTGTTACCAGGCTTTTACGTCCTTCATCTTCAAGAATCCATTCGTCTGAGAGGATTTGGGTTAGGATACTTTGTACCGCCGCCCCTTCTCCAAAGTAACGAAATCTTCCTTGTTGAATGTCATCAACGAGGTCAGGTATATCGTAACTTGATTTCGTTTCTTGGTAATGAATTACTGATCGGGAAAAAACATCAACAACGGTTCTCGGACCGTTGGCAAGATCTGGTCTTTCAACAAACTGACCTAAGGAGGTGAGGACATTCTCTGACAACGCAGCTGATGGAAAAGGCGAAGTCCGTTTTCCATTATTGCTGCTAAATTTATCCCAAAGCCATTCAGGGAACTCTCTGGTATAAATATCTGTCAATTGTAGTGCTGGACCGCTCTCGCGGATCCTGTGAAGGATGTCAGATGCCCAACGTGCCAACCTCGCCTCAAGTAGCGAGTCCAAGGCTAAAATAACACCGCACGGTGAACGCTCTGTGCGTAGTCCCCATACAAATTCTCGGAATTGAACAATGGCGCGGGCATCAAGGGGACCAAGCAGCTGCTGAAGTTCGTCAAGGATTATTACCAAACCTTTGGTATTCTTCGTTGCAAGTTCCCCAAGTTTTGACAAAAACTCAACGGTTCGATGAGGATGACTGTCTACTGTAAACTGGCCGGCAGAGAATTTATCCTGATAGATTTTGCGGACCTTCTGAGAGGGCACAGCGTAACGTTTTGCGTCCGCCCGCACCATAGGATTTAATCCCTCTGTGAAGACATCTCGAAATAGTTTGTCAACCTGTTTTTTAATTTGGGAATTCTGAGCACCGGCGAGCGAGGCAATTCCAGCAGCCAGTTCATTAAAATTGGTACATGATAGAGGAGGGATCGCTAAAAACCCAGAATCTCTCGCATGCGCCCATAGAGCAATTGCAGATGCAGTTTTACCAAATCCATACGGACCACTTAGGCTCCCCCATGTAGTATAACCGTGTTGAACACCCGAAAATACACTATCCGCAACATCACTAACTTTTGACGATAACCAAAACTGGTTGGCAAGACGGTTGTAGTGTTCAAGCGTCTGTTTGGGGTTTTCCCGTGCTGCGGAGCCACTAACGGTATCCGCTATAGGTAAAATTTGCAAATAATCCTTGTGTTTCTCTTCCATAAATTCTTCTACTCACTAACTTCTGAGTTCAGCCCAGATGCTTCTTTGACTATCCATTCAATAAATGGATCTTCCGAACCATTGAAAATGACACGATTGGGTACTGATGATATGAACAGAAATTCATCGGTATCGCGTGCAAAATCTTCTATCAAACCAATCAGTCGATCCGTTTGGATCAGAAAAGGCTCTGCCAGTAATTGCGTCCTCTTGTCATCGAGAACAACCTCGCCATTATCAAGGGAGCAGATCGCAGCTAAATGAAGACGTAAAGCATCCGCCATGGAGGTTGACGAATTCTGACAGAAGATACGTTTTCCTTCTCTTTTAACGAGGCGTAATGCTTGGCTCTCAAGCCACACTGTCACACCACTCACACTGGCCCTGCTGAAAGAAACTTTTACTTTGCCAAAGTCCTCCTCAGCAACGGAGACTAACCTCAACACAATTTCATCCGAATCAACTCCAACAGATCCAGAATACAATATTTGCCGTAATACCTCACGATAACTCCATGAAGGAGAAGCAGTCTTCTTATCTCCATCCCAAATCCATTTCCAAGCATAGAGGCAGTGTACTGCTGCATGAAAACCAATTTCATAACAGCCAATACCCTTTGAAAGGGATTTCCCCGCTTTAGAAAGGGCAATTCCTTCTCGTGTTTTCTCAATCAACCCAACATCTTGCATGGAAGCAAGAAGTTTAGTCAAATTAGAAAGTCGCGCTAAGGGGGACCCGACCGTTTCTGAAATGGTATGCAAGTTGGAAGGCGAAATTCCATTCGGAGAAATTTCAGATAAGAGTTGAAATGCCTCCCATCCTAAGTCTGGTTTGAAGTCATGTTTGGTGTGAAAGATATGACGAGGTGATTTCATTTAAATCCTTTATCAAAACGTTGCCTAACACTCAATTAAGATCCTAATTTTATTTGCTTGATGGAGTAATTCCCTTTACTTAGCCCGATTAATTGTCTCAATCATATCACAAAAGACAATCGCATTATGCCACATTCGTACGAGACGATCTTCTTGAAGACGTGGAAAATCCAGACAAAAGGGACAGGAATGTCCTGTACGTTCGCACTCCGCGTAAAATTCTTTGGCAGACATGCCTTTGTTAATTGTCAAAGCAGTTGATTTATGACTGACATTCCGCCGTCCCATAAACGGTAGATAAACGTTTCCGAACCCGGCGGTACGTTGCCAACCAGAACTATCGAAACTGGTTGCTAAATAACCTTTGAACTGCTTAATTATATTGGGTGAACTCACACCAAACAGATGAAGATTGGGTGGAGACACTATTTTTCTGTCAAGAAAATCACGTAGGATTAAATCTCGCACAAAATCAAGGCGACTTTCGGTCTGAGTCGTTAGAAGATTAATCTCCGCGTTAACACCAGTAGTATCAAAACTACCAAAGCCGATACTTTGCAAACCACTGTTCATGTACACGTCAAAACAGTATTTGAGATGTTCTGGCGTATGTCCTTGTAAAACTCCAAGAGCTTTACTTTGCAAGTCGGTGGGAAGTCTTTTCAGAAATCTGACACTTTCAGCAGCAGTTACATGTACCCTTTCTTCTACTTCCTTTGATGTCTGCCTTGATGTTGGCACAAAGTCAGGGAGGACATACGTTTGCGCCCATTTGTGTTTAAGATAAAAATCAAGAAGTCGCGAAAACAACTCATCGTATGAAATTTTGCCCTGCTGCACGAAAAATCCTCCAGAATCAAAAACAACCTCAATCCCCCAATTCTCATGCATATATCGGACATACTCCAACGATTTACGTGCAATAAAGAGTGGCGTGATAATACATTTGTCGAATGGCTTATGATCCTGTCCCTCATTTTCCCAAAGCTGAATTAATTGTTTGAGATCAGCAGGTACCGATGTTAATGATGCTACAAATGTGAGTTTTCGATTCGGTAAAATCGGAAGTTCCCACTCATATAATGGACGACTTCTACCACGACGGCTGCGACGCGTTGACCGAATAAAACCGATAACTTCATAAAAACGGTTTGCTGGTAATTCCACGGGACATGATAATCGAAGACATCGTGAAGACACACGTTGACAATCAGCAATCAACGCATCTATTAGCCGATGTCCAATTCCTTTACCGCGTGCGTGAGGAATTATTGCAATCTCATAAAGTGTTGTCCGATTGTCCCGCCTGTGGTGATAGCGCACGAAACCCACAACCTGATCGTCTTTTTTTGCAATCAGGAGTTCGTCCTTGTTAAGGCTATCCACATAAGCCTGACGAGCGTGAAAGCCGAGTTCAGCACGATGTTGATCGGCAATATGTTTAACAACATCAACATCGGATAGGTCTTTAGCTTTGGAAATAGCGATTGAAGACATGATGTATATTTTATTATACAAAGCAGGCATTAATTAGTCAAGGATCTCAAAAATTAGCACAAAGGTATTCAGTTTCAAGAAATTATCGGGTTTTGCGCCTTTTTTCAGGATCCAGTGCGGTTAGGAAACCGCACCTACCAGATTAGGGGTAATAAACATGGCATCCCTACGGGCCTAAAGACCGAAGGTTCTCCTCACATCTTTTACGCTATACTACGTAGTAGAGGAGCTGCCGATTAAGATGGTATATCAGTCACTTTACCCAGTAGAAATTACCGTTAGAAGCGGGCCAGTCAAGAACATACAAAATTTGGGATTTCGTTTCATACTTCTCGACTTCATCCCGGACTCTTGCCCAACGCTTTTGTATTTCAGCAGATTCAGGATTCTGAGAGGTTTCTGAGTTTTCATATTCTGGAACAACTTCCTGCCAGCATGTCATTGCAAGGTTTTGCAGATTTTTGATCTTTTTTTCCCGAGACGTGTGTGTATCTCTAATCACTTTATCTATTTGGTGAATGATTCGTGGTACTGACTTTTTAATCTTTATAATCATTGCTTATCTACTCCGTTCTCAACCTCGGATCTAAGGCATCACGGACGGCATCGCCGAAGAGGTTCGCAGGTAGCACCAATCCAAACATAAATACAAACGCGGCGGTGAGATTCCACCAAACAACA
>MKWU01004451.1_pt1 | contig 16549 bp, 14 predicted proteins | sample 809101 | NCBI WGS metagenome assembly MKWU01 (sample SAMN05860141, study PRJNA318959) | sponge metagenome | host: Aplysina aerophoba | place: Slovenia: Piran, Adriatic Sea, Gulf of Piran | collected 2013-05-07 | reverse complement strand
TCCCCGCGGTCAGCACCCAGTCCTCGTCCTTGATCGCCTGCCACACCTCGTAGGCGAGCCGGGATTCCGTCATGGGCCGCTGGTCCATTTCCTTCTCGACCTGCTGCTGCCACTTGGCCCACTGGGTCTCGTGCTTCTCCGCCAGCGCCTTCTTGCGCTCCTCGACGCGCCCCTTCAGCGCCGCGTCGGCGTCGATGAGGGCGCCGCACGCCTGGGTGAGCGCCGGGATGGTGATGGAGGTGTCCCCCATCACCCGCAGGTCCCAGTTGTTGTGCTTGTTGTAGTCGGTGGCCCACTTGCTGATCTCGATGTCGGCGAAACCGGCGTCGACCCATTTGCAGTCCGGCGTCGTCACCACCGTGATCTCGCGGGTCTGGGTGTTGAGCTTGTGAGAGCCGCGGGTCCAGTCCACCACGTCCAACGCCATCACCAGGTCCACACCCGCGAACGCGTCGGGATTGAAGCTCATGCTCAAGGGATGGCGGTTGGGGAACCCAAGCCGCTTGCAGACATCGAAGACCGACGCGCCCACCGTCTCCGCCAGCGCCACCGTGGGTTCATAGCCCACCGGCATGTGCGCGGCGTACTCGGTGAGCAGCAACGGATTGTCCGCCTTCACCAGCATCTCCGCGGCCTGGGCGATCACCGCCTGCTCCGGTGCGATGCGCGACGGCACCTTGACCGCCGACGCCGGCGGGATCGTGATGTCGTCGGTCAGCGGGGTTTCCTGGAGCGCCGAGTCGTAGCACATGTAGATGGGCCCCTGGGGCTCGCTCATCATGATGGAGTAGGCCCGGGCGAAGGAGTCCGGCACGCCGTGGATGCTGCCGGGCTGATAGTCCCACTTGGTGAAGTTACGCACCGCGTCGCCCTGGGCGAAAGCCGTGTGGATCCAGTCGATGAACGGGCGCCGGTACTTCTCGTCCATGGGGCCGGTGGCGCCGATGACGAACACCGGGCAGCGGTCGATGTAGGCGTAGTAGACTCCCATGGGCGCGTGCAACAGCCCCACCACGTCGTGAACGATGGCGATCATGGGCTTGCCCGACGCCTTGGCGTAGCCGTGGGCAATCTGCACCGCGATCTTCTCGTGGTTGCACAGCAGCATCTCGGGGTCGTTCTCGCCGTAGTTCACCATGGAGTCGTGGAGCCCCCGGTAGCTGGCCCCCGGATTGAGGGCGACATAGGGAATATCGTAGAGCTTCATGAGGTCGACGATGACGTCCGACTGCCAGCGCTGCTCCGATTTCTTGATGTCCGACATGTGAAACCTTTCTTGATTGACGGTTTTGAAGTTCATCCCTTGAGGCTGGAACCTACTAGGCTATCCCTGGTGTCTTGTCAACGTAAGTCCCGGCTCGGTAGTGGCCTAGTTTGAAATCTCGCCACGTTTCCGGTAGGTCGCGGGGCGGTTGGGCTTCGGCGCGACGGCCTCCACCAAGTCCACGATATCGCCAACCTCCCACAGCCGATCAGTCACCCCGGCCGCCATCGCCGGCGTCACGCGCAGCGTCTTGTGAATCCTCACGAAGTTGTAGTGCATGAAGTGGAGCGCCACCGAGTGGGACAGGTACTCAAGCCGCTTCGAGAAGGCGTTGGTCAGTCGGGTGTAGCGCCGCATGGACATCCGCATCGTGAGGTTCTGACGCTCCACGTAGGACGTGTTGATGTGCTTGTCGTCCGGGTTGCCCTCGATGATCTCCGTCTTGATTCCCGTGCATTCTGAGGGGCTGTAGCGTGTCTCCGGGCTCTTGTCGTCTCCGGCTTTCCCGTACAGCTTGATCAACATGGCGTAGTCCACGTCCGCTCCGAACGCTTCCTCGACGGCCTCAAGGTAAGCTCGGTGTCCGTCCGTGGTGAGCTGCACCCGGTTGGCCAAGCGCCCCTTGAGATCGTCCATGAAGTCAAGCGCGGTCGCCCCGGATCGGTCGCCCAAGCGCCAGGACGGGACCAGCTTGGTGTCCGCACAGATGGCCGTCCAGGTCCAGACATCCCCGGCCTCCGGCGGTGCCTTCTTGGCTCGCGGCACGTTCTTCGCCTTGGCGTAGATGAAGGACCAGATCTCGTCGCACTGGACACGGACACAGGGCAATTTGCGGAGCGCCCCGTCCTGGTAGTCCGCACAGACGCGGCCCGCGTCCGCCAGCAGCTTCGCAACCGTGCTACGCGACACCTCCGCGATCTCCGCGGTGGACCTGATGCTCATACCCTCGACCAGGCACTTAATGATGAGCACCTTCCGGTGTCTAGGCAACGTATTCATACCACCATTTATACCTTACATTGGGCGATAATGCAAGCATAAAATGGCAGTATGAACTAACGTTGCACACTTGTTGAAAACCTGTGGACGGTGGCGTACAATCCTCGTCAGGTGGAGGGTTTGTCAGATGTCTTCTAAAGTTGTCGACGTTGTTGTGCCTCATAGTCACGATGGGCCTTTTCCTGCTCAAGACCCCGAATCATGGGATCCAAGTTCTTTGCTTCAGGACCCAATAGGCTATCCATTGCCTTCCGACACTCTTGAAGATCAAAGGCCACTTTCGCACAGGCTGTCAATTGCAATTGCTCAGGCGCAATCCATGTACTATTCCCTTGGTCGTCTGTTGATCGACCTTCGACAGATACACGAAATTTGCCTCCATCAGTCCTCTCAAATAACGATTCCTGCACAAGAGACCGAAAAGGTCGAACAACTAAAGTGACTACCGCCTTCGTTCCCTCATAGGTGATCTTTTCGACTTCCATCCGCATCCCGCTCTCCTTTGGTGCTATTGAGGGGGCCAACAGCCCGTATTGGGGAGAATCGCTTGCAGACCGAGTTAGGGTGTAGTAGATAGGTGGGTAGGTAATTACTCGCCTTTCTACGGGTTCCCCGGTCCGGCCTGCTCGCGGCCTTCCGGTAATGTTTCCAACGACGAAACCCTCGGCTCCCACCGGGGGTTTCGTCGTTTTCAGGACAGTGTATCAGCTAGCGTTTGGCCCTGAAAGCGTCGCGCCCGCGAGGGGGGCGACCTGGGGTAATGTGGTCGTCATCCCCGAGCCGCCCCAGGATCTCGGCCAGCCTCCTGTCGATCTCCGCGACGCGCTCGGCCGTCACGATCCGATTGTTCCTGTAGAACTCCGGCGTCGTGGGCTCGACTCTCTGGATTCCCCTGTTGGGCTTGCGCGTCATCGTGTGGCCTGCTTTTCCTGAGCCTCCTTCGTCTCGATTGCTGTCTCTAGCATGAACCGGACAACTCGCGCTTCATTGTCCCATTGTTCCTCGGCCCTACGAGCAAAGAACGCCTTCCTCTTGGCCATCAGTATCACAAAGGCTTCCAGGTCTCCTTCCTGCATTGTCAGCTTGATCACCTTCCTCACGTATTCCTCGAAGCCTGGGTTGTCCGTGGCCGCGGCGAAATCCAGAGGGGGCTTCTCCGGTTGCCCCGTGGGATTCGCCGTGGCCTCGGAACGGGGCTGAGATTGGACCTGGGCTACTGAGCACACGGGTACAAGGACAGCGGTCGCGAAGACCGCGAGCATGAGCATGAGCATGCGCATCGGCCTCTCCTTTCGCTACCAATTGTGGCAGTCACTGTAGACCTCGCGCGAGCCGAACCGGCTGCACCGGATGGCGCGCTCGATGTTCTCGTTCTGGAACTCCTGGATCTTCCCCGCCGTGATCCGCTCCTGCTCCTGCCTGAACTCCCGCATCATCTGGTCGTAGGTCGTCTCCTGCCCGTAGGTCCGGCCGATGCCCCCCTGGATGTCGCCCATGATCCCGCCGCCCCTGGACGACCGCTGTCGAGGTCTGCCCCTCCTTTCAGGCTCGTACGAGAAACCGGACGGTGCCGGCTGATAAATGCTTGGCGGCCGGGGTGCCATCGGCGATGGCGACCGATAGGGTTGTGGTTGCGACCAGCCCGGCAAGGGGGGCAACTGCGTGTAGGGGACTTGGGCGTGGAGCGCCGGGGCCGTGAGGGCGAGAAAGGTCAGCGCCGCTACAGTGATGCGGATCATGGCACACCTCCCGTGGAAGGTTCTCCCGGTGCGGTGTCCGTTGCGGTAGACCCGGTGCTCGAGCTGTTGCTGTGGGCCGCGACCCGGCCATGGTGCCGGGCCGTTGCAACCATCACACACAGGTAGGGTGAGAGGTCCTGCCTATTCGCGTGGGCTCAGGGAGCTACCCCTCGCCGGGCACAATGACGCTGTTGTATTCAGCAGGCGGCCCGACATACGGGCTACCCGTGCTGATGGTTGCAGGGTCAAGGCTATGGCGACAGGGGGTGCGTGTCAAGCAATTAACACAGATTTGTGTTAAGGAGATCTCTTATGGGGGAGGTGTGACCATGTTCCAGACGATGGCGGACTTCACGGGATTTCGACGGTCAAAGTCAAAGGAACACGGCGAAAGGAGAATCAATGAGCGACTGGGTAAAAAACCGTGGGCGTTGCAGCTTGGAAGAAGCTTTTAAGGGACTCATGGAGGTCATAAAGGGAGACGTTGAGGACATCAACTCACTTGGGCTCCCGGAGAAGAAATTCGATACGGTGTATCTTGCGGAACAAGGCCGGCCACCACGTCTTGTCCTGAGAAAAATCTATGCAGGTTTGGACAAACCAGTGGACCAAGCGATGCTTGCGCTACACTATGACCGGGAGATTCATTTCTACAAGAATGTCCGTGGTTTGGACCCGACGTCCAAGCTAAGGGTCGAATGGGACCAGATGGCCCAAGCCTGTATCTACGTGCTCGAGGGAGAGGAGTCTGCTGCGTCCGCTAGCCTTGAGGACATCAGTAGGGCGCTTCTGGAGCCGCTGTTCTTCGGTGACTAATGCGATGGACGCCAACAACTACGCAACTAAGGAAGATGTGGCTAGGCTTGAGGCTCGTCTGTCAGGGAAAATTACGGAGCTTCGAGGAGAGCTTCATCAGGAGCTTCATACGCAGACTTGGCGGTTTCTCGGCCTAATGACAGCCATTGCAGGATTGCTGTTGGCGGGAATTAAGTATCTCTAGGGGTCATCGGAATGAGGAAGGAGATCCAGGAGGTATTGCAAGACCTGGTCCGACAAGTCGAAAGTCTTTCTCGGAACCCATAGGTCGTCCGGTGAATCCTACCCCGTCTTTTTCCACCTAGCCGCCGCGGCCTTCTTGGCGATCTCGGTGCGGCGCTCAGGCGTCAAGATTGTGGCGCGGGCCTCTCCGCCCTTACCCTTCTTGGACCGGGAGCCCCGGTCCTCGACATCGCCGACAGCGATGTCCACAATGAGCTTTCCCAGTTCATTGACATCCTTCGGTCTCCGTTTCATACACGATACCTCCATGGTCGGTATCCTATACCCTGTGGGGCGTGTCAAGGATTCTGGATTTCAAACTAGGCCACTACCCCCGGCTCCAGCAGCGCGGGCCGCCTAGCCCCGGTCGCTCAGGCTTGCGGGGGGTACCTACGGTTGATAAGGTCTGCGTTACCTCAACGGGAAGGAGTTTCAAATGAGCAAATCGGCAATCTGGCGGCTTGCCGCCGCCACACTTGTGGCAACTCTGGCGCTTGAAGGTCATGCAGCGGCAGCCGATCCGGCAGAGCGCGTTTTTTTCATCGAGCCGAAAGACGGAGCGGAGGTCACGAGCCCCGTGAAGGTCGTCATGGGCGTGGAAGGCATGACCATCAAGCCTTCGGGCGGGGTAGTGGCAGGCACCGGGCATCACCACATCCTCATCAACAAGGGCGCCATGCGCGGGGGAAAGGTGATTCCGACGGACGCTACCCACGTGCATTTCGGCAAGGGGCAGACGGAAGCCAGTCTCAAGCTCGAACCCGGCGACTACACGCTGACCATGCAGTTCGCCGATGGACTCCATCGCTCCTTCGGCAAGAAGATGGCGCACTCGATCAAAATCAAGGTGCTACCCGCCAAGTGACTGCGGAGGTGTGGGGGCGACCGGCCGGTCACCCCCACCGGAGATCGTACCAACGAAATCCCGCCTGCCGCGTTTGACCCCGGGGCGACCGTCTGACCACACTGCCCCTGGTGGAAACCGGGATCATCTACGCCATCGCCGGGGGCATCGTGTGGGGATTCGTGCCCCCGCTGGTGAAGCGAGGCTTGGTCCACTCCGACGTCGACGCCGCCGTCACCGTCCAGCAACTCGCCATGGTGGCGTTCCTGCTGGTGGTGTGGGTCGTCGGCTGGGGCGCCGGCGGGCTGCCGATTCCCCTTCCCGCCCTTGCCACCTTCGTCATCCTGGGCGCCATCGGCGCCTTTTTCGGCCGCGTCTTCCTGCTCCGGGCCATCGACCAGATCGGTGCTTCCCGCGCGCAGTCCATCAAGAACGCCTCGCCGCTGCTCACCGCCGTGATCGGCGTCACCTTCCTCGGCGAAAGCGCCACCCTGGGAACCTTCGGCGGCGTCATCGTGATCGTTGCCGGCATCCTTCTCATCACCCACACCAAGGGCTCCCAAACGGAACCCGGGGCGCCCCTGGTGGGTTTCGGCAACGCCGCTCTGTCCTTCCTCTTCTACAGCCTGGGCCCGGTCCTGAAACGGCTCGGAGTGCTGCAAGGCGGCGACCCCATCGTCGGCGCCGTGATCACCCAAGTCACCGGGCTGATGTTCATTGGCCTCCTGGGAAAGACGGTGCGCATCCGCATCGTCTATCGGGGGGTGCCGCTGGCCGCGACCGTATACTTCGCCGCCTCCGGCGTCGTCCACGCCATCGGCACCATCCTCACCTTCCTGGCCGTGGTCCACGCCCCGGCGGTGATCGTGGGACCCATCTGGAACATCCAGCCCCTGGTCACCTTCGCGCTGGCGCACTTCACCCTCAAGGGAATCGAGATCGTGCGGGTCCAGGACGGCATGGGCGCAGTTCTGATCGTGGGCGGGGTATTCCTGCTGGCGTGGATCTGAGAATCGCCTCCGGCTAGCAAGACTCCCTCCGTCATCCTGAGTTTGGACGGGAATCACGGAGGGAACTGTTATAAGGTTAGTTTAGCGAAACGTGATCCGCCACGGGGAGAAGTGGCATGAGGCATCTGCCTTGGCAGCGCAGACGCGCGCTGGCGGTCACCGTCTGGTCGATGTCGGCGACGGGGTCCACGGCAACGCGAGTGAACTGCGGGATGAGCGCTGCGGACAATGCAGTGCGTGACCCATAGACGCCGCCGATCAGGGCGGCAGCGTCTACTGCGGTCGTGCACCGACGCGTGCGGAAGGGGCAATTAGTTCCAGTTGACCGCCTGCTCTCGCCTTGCTATAACTGCGGACAGCGGATGCGAATCGCTATACAAAACAGTTACTTATGACTCATCTACTGCATGGAATGCCGATTGCCACGAGAATGGTGCGTATGCCGGGCTAGGCGCTGGCGAGACACTCCTGTGCCAGCTCTTTCCCGTTTGGTCGCTTGGGACGACAACGGTGTCTAAGCCGAAGACGATTGACGAACAAATCGCCGAACTTGAGTGCCGGGCCACCGCTTTGCACTCGATTGTCGAGTTGGCCCCCCGGGCGTTCGTGGTCGAGTTCGCAGGGACACCGAAATCCGGCAAGAGTACGTCCGTGGAAGCGATAAGGCACTTCTTCAGGCGGTTTGACTTTGGCGTTCACGTACTAACTGAACGGGCAGCCCAATGTCCAATTCCGATGAAGGGACACCTCTTCTTCAATACTTGGTGCGCTACCACGATGCTGGCCGAACTGCTCGAAAACGTCGATACGACAACGGACATCATTATCGCTGACCGAGGTCTTTTCGATGCGCTAATTTGGTTCCGAACTCAGGCCAAGCGCGGAGAGTTGTCGGATGAGGAATTGACCCACATCGAGAACTTCCTACTGATGGACCGCTGGAAGAACCTGTTCGATCTCGTGGTGGTGCTACACGCCAAGGCTCCCACGGCGCTCAAGCGCGAAAACGCCCACAGAATAACCCAGCGCCCTGGCAGCATCATGAATACCTCTATGTTGGAGACGTTGTCCGTTGGCGTCGCCGATGCGGTGGATCGTCATCAGAATGCGTTTAAGGACATCTTTGTTATCGATACCGACGACCGCGATGAGCGCTCCGTCAATGCCCGTCTTCTCGACGGGATCCTCGATTGCTTCGAATCCTTCGTAGATCCAGAGGTACTGGTCGTTCCAAGGGAAAGCATGGAGGATCTCCTTTCTAATGCACCCTGCGCGTTCACTCCCCGTGATGAAACAGACCGTATGTGGCGCATCATCGAAAAAGTGGGGCAGTACCGAAGGAGAACCGAAGCCGAGTCGGACGAGGACTCCATACAGATAGTTCCGTGCGGAGCCTTACTCTACGAGGGGCGCGTTTTTCTGTTTCAACGGCAAGACAGAAATCCCAAGTCGCAACTTTACGGGAAATCCACGATTTGGCAGGGATGCCACGCGGTGCGTGGTGCTGATGGACAACCATTGATGTCCACGGTTCTGGCAGCGCTCGAAGCCAGGATCGCCCAATCGTTGTTTATAAGCCAAAAGTTGCGCAGTCGTTTTGTGGGATACACTTGGGATGACTCGGAAGCGGGAGATGGGCGGCACCTAGGTCTGATCTATTGTATGGATATCAAGAGCCACGAGTTGGCAGAGAGCTTGAAGAAGAAGGAGTTCCGTCGGAGCAGAGGTCAGAGTCTGGCCGGTGATTTCAGAGAAATTGAGAACCTTAGGTCCAGTATGGACGAAGTCGATCTCGAGCCTTGGTCGAGAGCTATACTGAACGACTGCGAGAGTCTTCGGAGTGAGTAATTGCAGGGAAACGCGCTGTGCTTTTGTTGTGATCAAACTCAAGATCGACAACAAGGATTACTTCATCCTGCGACGTGACAAGGATTGGAATGACTTAAATCTGATCGGCGGGCATCAAGAAGAGAAAGACAACGGCAGATTCCAACGAACCGCCAAGCGCGAGTTGTTCGAAGAACTGAGCGCTTTCAGAGGGAAAGCAGAAGTGCTGTTGAAGCCAATTACGGAACCAATATGCTACGGGCCGGTTTGGTCGCAGTCTGCCAAGTGTGCGTCGGTATATCAACTCATGTTCTATCTGGCGCGGCTTGACATCAATCCAAGGGTCTTGAAAAAGACGCTTTCGGCTCGATCCATGAACTTTCTTGTCGATTGTGAATCGCTTAAGGGAGCAATTGAGCGCAAGGACGTGTCAGCATTCCTCGAGCTGCTGCAATCGGAAGTCCCGGGCGGACTTGAGGCGATTCCGTATTCCTGCGACGCTGATTTGGGACGCGTGCTGGACAGCAAGGTACGAGCGAAAACCTTTCAGAAGCAATTGCCGTTATTCCGGGAGACGAGGAACTGACTCGCCGTTTCCTTGTACACCGGCAAACGCGTGACTTTCGCGGACGAGCCATCTCGACGACTATACCTGCCACGATAGCTACATCATCCAGAGCACACGTCTTCGTATAGTTTACGCTCCGTCGACAACCTAGTCGGTACCTCGTCAACGCTACACTTGGGGTCTTCGACACGAACTCGGGTGCTGGGGCGGAAGCGGTGGAGGTCATCGCAAGCGCGGACTCGGAGTCGAAGAAGCGAGGGCCATTTGCTAGTTTTGCCGCTCCCCCCAACGTGGACCCCGGGTCAAACCGGAATGACTTGAAAGGGCGGTTTCGTCGTGGATCAAAAACGAAGTCCGGTCAGGGCAGGCGCGTGCTACCCACGAGGTGACGGTCCACTTCTCGGACAGTGCTACGCGGCACCCTCTGAAAGCAATCGCGTCTGCTCATCCAACGTTTGAATCGTGTTCTGGATGGTTCTGACCTCTCGCTCTTCAAAATAAGGTTCGCCACACTGGCTGCAGACCCAGGCCGGCACCGCATCGAGTGTCAAGTGATAGCCGCCGCGCTCAATATGGTAGGACGCGGTGGAGCGTCTCATCGCACATTTGCAGTGAAAGCAGTTCATGAGCTCTCACGGCAGATCCGTGCTGCCCATCAGGTAGCGGTCCACTTCCCGGGCGGCGCCGCGCCCTTCGTGGATGGCCCACACCACCAAACTCTGGCCGCGGCGGGCGTCGCCGGCGGCGAAGACGTTGTCGACGTTGGTGGCGTACTTGCCGTACTCGGCCTGGGCGTTGGAGCGGGGGTCGCGTTCGACGCCGAGCTGGGTGAGGACCTCGTCCTCGGGGCCGGAGAACCCCATGGCCAGCAGGACCAGGTCGGCGGGCCAGTCCTTCTCCGATCCTTCGACCGGACTGAACGGAGCGCGGTCCGCGGGTTTGCTCCAGTCGAGGTCGATGGTCTGCAGGGCCTTGATGCGCCCGTGCCCGTCGTCGATGAACTTGACCGTGTTGGTGTCGTAGCGCCGGGGATCGTCGCCGAAGAGCGCCTTGCCCTCTTCCTGGCCGTAGTCCAGCTTGTAGACCACCGGCCACTGGGGCCACGGGTTGTTGGGCGCCCGCTCCGGCGGCGGCTTCGGTATCACGTCGAACTGCTGGAGGCTGGCGCATCCGTGGCGCAGGGCCGTGCCCACGCAGTCGGTGCCGGTGTCGCCGCCGCCCAGGACGATGGTGTGCTTGCCCTTGGCCGAAATGTAGTTGCCGTCGGCATGGCCCGAGTCGAGCAGGCTCTTGGTGTTGGCCAAGAGGAAGTCCATGGCGAAACGGATGCCCTCCAGCTCACGGCCGGGGGCATTGCGCACGAAGTCGTTGGGCTTGGTGGCGCCGGTGGAAATCACCACCGCGTCGAACTCCCGCTGGAGGTCGTCGGCGGGGATGTCCTTGCCGACTTCCACGCCGGTGACGAACTCGACTCCCTCGGCCTCCATCTGGTCGAGACGCCTTCTGACCACCCTCTCCTTGTCGAGCTTCATGTTGGGAATGCCATACATGAGCAGGCCGCCGGGGCGGTCCGCGCGTTCGTACACCGTCACCTGGTGGCCGGCGCGGTTGAGCTGTGCCGCGCAGGCCAGGCCGGCGGGGCCGGAGCCGATGACCGCCACGCGCTTTCCCGTCCGCTGCAACGGCGGCTCGGGCACGATCCAGCCCTCTTCAAAGCCCCGGTCGACGATGGAGCACTCGATGGTCTTGATGGTGACGGGATTGTCGTTGATGCCCAGCACACAGGACCCCTCGCACGGGGCCGGACACACGCGGCCGGTGAACTCGGGGAAGTTGTTGGTCTTGTGAAGCTGTGCCAGGGCCTCTTTCCAGTGGTCCCGGTAAACCAGGTCGTTCCAGTCCGGGATGAGATTGTTCAGCGGACAGCCCGAGGCGCCGGGGCCCCGTCCCATGGGCACGCCCGTATGGCAGAACGGAATGCCGCAATCCATGCAGCGGGCGCCCTGCTCCCGCAGCGACTCCGCCGGCATCGGCAGGACGAACTCGTTCCAGTCCTTCAAACGTTCCAGCGGGTCGCGGTACGCCTGTTTGCCCCGCTCGAATTCCATGAACCCGGTGATTTTTCCCATAGTAACCCGGAGATGTCCCCTCTGAACGTCCCCCTACCCTTTACGTTGAGGTGCTGTTGCGAACGGGACAACCGCCCGCACACGGGCGGGCTTGAAACCCGCCCCTACGCCGGGGCGGACGCCGCCGTGCCCGCGGACTCGGCCAACCGTGCCTGACGGGCGGCCATCTCCTGCAAGGCCCGGCGGTAGTCCACCGGCATGACTTTCACGAACGCGCCTTGCAGATGGGCCCAGTTGTCCAGCACGTACTCGCCGCGGTCACTGCCGGTGTGTCGCACGTGGGCTTCGATCAGGCGGCGGACATGGCCGATGTCCTCTTCGTCGTCCAGCGGCTCCAGGTCCACCATCTGCTGGTTGCACAGTCCGGAGAAGACCCCCTCCACGTCCAGCACGTAGGCGACGCCGCCGCTCATGCCGGCGGCGAAGTTCCGGCCCACGGGCCCGATGACCACCACCCGGCCGCCGGTCATGTACTCGCAACCGTGGTCGCCGACGCCCTCGATGACGGTTTCGGCGCCGCTGTTGCGCACGGCGAAACGCTCGCCGGCGCGGCCCCGGAAAAAGGCCTGCCCGCCGGTGGCGCCGTAGAGCGCCACGTTGCCGATGATGATGTTCTCCGTGGGATTGAACGCGGCGTTCTCCGGCGGGTACACCGCCATCAATCCGCCGGACAGCCCCTTGCCGGTATAGTCGTTGGATTCGCCTTCCAGCAGGAACGAGACCCCCGGAGCCAGGAACGCTCCGAAGCTCTGCCCCGCCGAACCGAAGAGGTTGACCTGGATGGTGTCGGGCGGCAATCCCTCCTCGCCGTAACGGCGCGACACCTCGGCGCTCAGCATCGTCCCGGCGGTGCGGTCGATGTTGTGAATCTCGTGGCGGATCATCACCGGCCTGCCCTCTTCCAGGGCTTCCCTGGCCGACTCGATGAGACGCTGGTCGAGTTTCTTGTCCAGGCCGTGGTCCTGCGGCTGGGAACAGTACCGGGCCACCGAGGACGGCGCTTCGACGAGCGTAAGCAGCTTGGAGAAATCCAGCCCCTTGGCCTTCCAGTGCTCGACGGCCTCGCGGGTGTCGAGGCAGTCGGTGCGGCCGACCATCTCGTTGACGGTGCGGAAGCCCAGGTCGGCCATGATTTCCCGCATCTGCTCGGCGATGAACATCATGAAGTTGATCACGTGCTCGGGCTTGCCGGTGAACTTCTTCCGCAGTTCCTCGTCCTGCGTCGCCACGCCCACGGAGCAGGTGTTGAGGTGGCACTTCCGGAGCATGATGCAGCCGCTCACCACCAGCGCGGTGGTGGCGAAACCGAACTCCTCGGCACCGAGCATGCAGGCGATGGCCACGTCCCGGCCGGTCTTGAGCTGTCCGTCCGTCTGCACCACGATGCGGCCCCGCAGGTCGTTCTGCACCAGCACCTGCTGGGTCTCGGCCACGCCCAGCTCCCAGGGGATGCCGGCGTGCTTCATGGACGACTCCGGCGAGGCGCCGGTGCCGCCGTCGTAGCCGCTGATGAGCACCACGTCCGCCTTGCCCTTGGAAACGCCGGCGGCGACGGTGCCCACCCCGACCTCGGCCACCAGCTTGACGTGGACGCGCGCCCGGTCGTTGGCGCACTTGAGATCGTGGATGAGCTGGGCCAGGTCCTCAATGGAGTAAATGTCGTGGTGCGGCGGCGGCGAGATCAGCCCCACCCCCGGAGTCGACTTGCGCACCTTGGCGATGGGCTCGAACACCTTGTGGCCAGGCAACTGTCCGCCTTCGCCGGGCTTGGCCCCCTGGGCCATCTTGATCTGCAGGTCGGTGCAGTTCACCAGGTAGTTGCTGGTGACGCCGAAGCGCCCGGAAGCCACCTGCTTGATGGCGCTGTTGCGCCAGTCGCCGTTGTCGTCGGGATAGTAGCGGTCCGGGTCTTCACCACCCTCGCCCGAGTTGCTGCGCCCGCCGATGCGGTTCATGGCGATGGCCAGGTTCTCGTGCGCCTCCTTGCTGATGGAGCCGTAGGACATGGCCCCGGTGGAGAACCGCCTGACGATCTCGGACGCCGGCTCCACCTCCTCGATGGGGATGGACGGCTGCATCGGCCGGAACTCGAAAAGGCCGCGAAGCGTCCCGAGCAACCGCGTCTGGTCGTCGATCTGCTTCGCGTACTCCTGGAAGAGATCGTAGTCGGCGGTACGCGTGGAGGTCTGCAGCAGCGCGATGGTTTGGGGGTTGAACAGGTGGTGTTCGCCGTCCTTCCGCCACTGGTAGTAGCCGCCCACGTCCAGAGTCCCGTCGCTGGCCACCGCCCGCTCCGGATAGCCGTGATGGTGGTGCTGGCGGTACTCGGCTTCGATCTCGTCGAGGCCGATGCCCTCGATGCGCGATGCCGTCCAGGTGAAGTACTTGTCGATGACCGGCTGCTTGAGGCCGATGGCCTCGAAGATCTGCGCCCCGTGATAGGACTTGATGGTGGAGATGCCCATCTTCGACATGGTCTTCAGCACGCCCTTGCACAGCGCCTTGATCAGGTTGGCGCGGGCCTTCTCGCCGGCAATTTCCTCGTCACCGAGCAAGCCGTCGCGGCACATCCACTCCACCGTCTCCAGCGTCAGGTACGGGTTTACCGCGTTGGCGCCGTAACCGATGAGCAGGCAGCAATGCATGACTTCCCTGGGCTCGCCCGACTCCACCACGATGGCGGCGCCGGTGCGCAGCCCCTCGCGTATGAGGTAGTGATGGACGGCCGCGGCGGCCAGCAGGCTGGGGATCTGGATCCGGTCCGGCCCCACGCTCCGGTCGGACAGGATCAGCACCGTGGCGCCCCGCTCCTTGATGGCCCGGCCGGCTTCGACGCACAGAGCGTCCACGGCCTCCCCCAGCGCGCCCGCCGGGGCGGAACGCGGGAACACGGCCGGAAGCGTCTCCGCCTTGAGGCCCGGGCGGTCCAGACCCTTGATCTGGGCCAGCTCGCGGTTGGACAGCATGGGCTGCATGAGCTGAAGCTGGCGGCAGTGCTCCGCGGTCTCGGCGAAAAGGTCCTGCTCCGAACCGACGGACGTCCGCAGAGCCGTCACCAACTCCTCGCGGAGGGCGTCCAGCGGCGGATTGGTCACCTGGGCGAAGAGCTGCTTGAAGTAGTGAAAGAGCAACTGGGGCCGGTCGGACAGCACCGCCAGCGGCGCGTCGTTGCCCATGGAGCCCACGGGCTCTTCCCCCCGCAGGGCCATGGGTCCGACCAGGATCTTGAGCTCTTCGCTGGTGTAGCCGAAGGCGCGCTGGCGCTCCGAAAGCGTCGGGGCATCGAACCCCGGCACGTCGTCGGGCTCGGGCAGGTCTTCCAGCGTCACCATCTCCTGTTGGAGCCACTGCCGGTAGGGACGGCGGGTGCTGATCTCGTGCTTGATCTCGTCGTCGGCGATGATGCGCCCCGCCAACGTGTCTACGAGGAGCAGGCGTCCCGGTTGCAACCGGCCACGGAGGAGAATGCGTTCGGCCGGTATGTCCAGCACTCCGGCTTCGGAGGCGCCGACGATGAAGTCATCCTTGGTGACCACGTAGCGGAAGGGCCGCAGCCCGTTCCGGTCCAGCGTGGTGCACACACGGTCGCCGTCACAGGCGGCGATGAGGGCGGGACCGTCCCACGGCTCCATGAGGCAGGCGTGATAGGCGTAGAAGGCCTTCTTCTCGTCCGACATGGTCTCGTGGTTTTCCCAGGCCTCGGGAATCATCATCATCAGGGCGTGGGGCAGCGAGCGGCCGGTGGAGACCAGCAGCTCCAGCGCGTTGTCGAATCCCGCGGTGTCGCTGGCGCCCTCGCGGATGATCGGGCTCAGTTTGCCCATGTCGTCCCCGAAGAGCGGCGAGGAGAACAGCGCCTCCCGGGCACGCATCCAGTTCTGGTTGCCCCGAATCGTGTTGATCTCGCCGTTGTGGCACAGCATCCGGTACGGGTGCGCCAGCCGCCACGAGCCGAGGGTGTTGGTGCTGTAGCGCGAGTGCACCAGCGCCAGGGCCGAGACGATCGAATCATCGGAGAGATCCCGGTAGAAGGAATCCAGTTGATCGGCCCGCAACAAGCCCTTGTAGACCACGGTCTTGCTGGACAGGCTGGAGATGTAGAAGTCGTCCCGGACCTCGGCGGCGAGGCCGGCGTCCACGGCATTCTCGATGGCCTTGCGGAGGACGTAGAGCTTGCGCTCGAACTGGTCCTGGGTGGCCGTAGCCGGACCGGAACCGATGAAGAACTGCCGGATCAGCGGCGCCACCTGGGCCGCCACCTCGCCGCACTGGGTGAAGTCCGCGGGCACGTCGCGCCACCCCAGGAACTCCTGGCCCTCGTCCTGGACGGTCTCCTCGATCACCCGCTCGCACCACCGGTGCTGTTCCGTCTCGCGTGGCAGGAAGACCATGCCGACCCCGTACTTGCCCGGTTCCGGCAGCGAGATGCCCATGGGGCTGCAATGCCGCTGAAAGAACGTGTGGGGAATCTGAAACAGGATGCCGGCGCCGTCGCCCGTCTGAGGGTCGCAGCCGCAGGCCCCGCGATGCTCGAGGTTGATCAGGACGTCTACCGCGTGGCGGATGATGTCGTGGGATTTCCGGCCGTCGATATTGGCCACCACGCCCACGCCGCACGCGTCATGCTCATAGGCCGGGTCATAGAGTCCTTGATACTTGTTCTTCATATAGAGCAGCCCTCTGCGAGACGGCCCCCGCCCGTCCCGCCAATATTCCGAACAAGCCGGAATACCACAAAACAGTCCGAGTTTCAGCAGCTATCACGTTTTGTTAAGGAGACGTCAAACGGTGCACCGGCTTGGACGGCCAAGCGTATCTCCCCGAACGCGGCACTGAGGGGGGTGGTCGGCTTATTCCGCCGATCCTTCCACAGTCTATCAATGTATGGACCGTTTCGCCAAGCCTCGAATGCTCCTTTCGGACTGGTCGGTCATCCTTCGACTTCGCTCCGCTACGCTCAGCAACTGTGTTGAGGAGTCAAGGGGCAGCCAGTATTTGGATGATGCGAGGGGTTCCAAAGGGTTTGTTCACGAGCCATGACGTTGAGGATGGTGAGGAGCTTACGCATGGCAGCGGTGAGGGCTACTTTTTTGGGTTTGCCACTTTCGCACAGGCGCGAGTAGAAGGCCCG
>MKWU01004450.1_pt1 | contig 16550 bp, 18 predicted proteins | sample 809101 | NCBI WGS metagenome assembly MKWU01 (sample SAMN05860141, study PRJNA318959) | sponge metagenome | host: Aplysina aerophoba | place: Slovenia: Piran, Adriatic Sea, Gulf of Piran | collected 2013-05-07 | reverse complement strand
CGAGCTGGCGACATGGCTACGCGCCACCGCCGACGCCTACGAAGCCATCACGACCGACGAGACCCCAACATGAGCGCCCGAGCCGAGCCGACCGCCGCCGAGCCGATGTTGACCCGCGAATACGTGATGCGCCACACCATCGCCGAGCTGCGCCGTCTCGGGCTATCGACCGACCCTCCGCTGGCGCGCAAGGTCCCGCCGACGCGAACGGCATCGACGGGACCTCGGCAATAGGTGCTCAGACTCGCTCAATCAATGATCGGCGCGCGCGACTGAACCCGTCTGCGCTCACGGTCGACCCATGCGGCCCAGCCAAGCGCAGACAACGCCGTAGCGGCCAGCATCACGCAAACGAATGCAATCGTGCCGATTCCTGCTAGCTGGAGCAAGCCAAGCGGCACGAGCAAGGTAACGAAGCAGCCGGGGTAATAGACGATTCTCTCACGCCAGTTCCTGAGTTTTGGCCGCTTCCAAAGGGCCTCGGCGGCGTTTCTCAGCAGCGTCCGAGTTGCAGTCATGATCTGAGCCTACCCCTCACTAGCAATACTGCTGATAGCCGATCTGGCAACGGTACCGATTCTGTATTGAACGCAGCTGGTCCAAGCTGATTCGGCCCGCATTATGGTCTCGATTTGCTTGCTGCAACTCGGGCTGGCCAATTTTGGTCTCAGGGGCCGCGTCGCCTTGATTGTTGTCGTCGGAGTCTCCCGAAGTGTCAGAGTCGGGCTGCGGGCGCGCCGCCGCGGTGCCACCCTCACGGGGTGTGCTGTCGCCGGCGGGTGTGCTGTCGCCGGCGGGAGCAGCGGACTGTTCCGGGCGTGGTAGGTGAATATCGGCAAGACCAACCGCGATGCCACAAGCCGCACCGGCTACGCCGAAGGTGGTCGCGGCCACCAAACCGCACAAGGCGGCTTGCATTAGCACTTTCTCGGTAGGCGACATCTTGTCCCATTGCGCCAAGAATTGTGTCCCGGCGGCAGCGGCCACCTCCCGCATCGCCTCGGCCTCAATGGGAGTACCGGCGACCGGAATGCCGCCGCCCATCGACGTGTAGTCCGTTTCCCGCATGGCCTTCTTGAAAGCGGCGACGACATCCTTACCGAACTGGGCGCGTATTTCCGCGTTTGACAATGCCGCTTCGCCATTGGCCGCGTGCACTTTGTTGACTGCCTTCTTGATTGCGGCCCACACCTTTCCGAGATCGCTCCCGCACCCATCCGGCGCGGGAGTCACCGCGCGGGAGTTGTGAATCGCGTCGCGCGTTGCTTCCGTCCACGCTTGGCATGGGTCCGTATTGCCCGACGTGTCGTCGCTGCCCGATCCTGAGGCGCTGCCGCCATCTCTGCCCGAGCGGGTACCTCGGGCACCCTTGTCCGGCGTGGTGCTGCTGTCCTCCGGCGTGTCGTCGTTGTCTGGCGTGGTGTCCTCCGGCGTGTCGTCGTTGTCTGACGTGTCGTCATCGCCGCTGGTGTCGTCACCGTCTGACGTGTCGGCTTCGGCGGCTTTGCGCTTGGCCTCGGCCTCTTGTGCCTTGCGGAGTTGCTCGGCGAGACGCTCGCGTTCTGCCTGTTGGCGCGCTGCTTCCTCTGCTATGCGCGTGCGCTCGGCTTCGGCGGCTTTGCGCTTGGCCTCTTGGCGCTTGCGTTCGGCCTCTTGGTCGGCGCGGGTGCGGGTGTCGGGCGGCGGCGAGTAGTTGTTCGGCGGGTGAACGTGGGCGACGGCCTCGTTCCAGCATTGCTGTCCGGCGAACGGATCGTAAGCGCAGCGCCGCACCGTCTGGGTGTGGGCCGACACCGGGTCGGCGGCGATGAGCGGCAGACCGGCGAGCGAGACAAGCAAAGCGGCGAACGCCGCGGTGAGTCGTTTGGTCACAGGTGGGTTCCCTCCAGACGGGAGTCAGCGGATGTGTGCGATCCGCGACCGCGCCGGCCGCCGGGAGGGACCCATGCAACTGATGCCGCGCGGGCAGGCTGCTCGCGGCGCGATGTCTCAGCGGCTATGCGGGTTCGCGGCTGCCGAGGGTCCTGCGGGGCGCACTGCGGGGCGCTGGCGTCGATCGGCTTGACAGGCCGCGTCGGGCCCGTCTACGATACGAACGTTTCACGTACACCCCAAAACCGCCCCTGAACAGCGGTTTCGGCCGAGATGCGGGGTCCGGATCCCGGCATCGGCCAAGGACTACAGCCCGGATATCGCCCCCAAGAGGCAACGAAATCCAGCGGGATATCATCACAATTGTGCATTGCAGACTCCCCAGAACGTCGGCAACGCCGCAGGACCGCGCTCACTCCGCGGAATCAGCCCCGAATAGCAGTGTCAGGGAGCCGTCCGCCGCACCATCGCGCGCGCCCGGCCGATTCGATGGCGCCCGCATCGATGAGGCACCGCCCCTAGGTCCCCGACAGAACAGGTATGCGCCGCTTGTACCAGAATGCGTAAGCGGACAAACATGAGCCGCACCAAGCCATTTGACCTGCGAAAGCGGCCCATCCCCATCCGGTGACTGGCAGCAGTCCCGCTGAGCGCAGCGTTCGCTTCCCAGTGCACCGCTAAGAACTGCAGGAGAGCTGGCTGCAGCCGACTCGGGTACGGGCCCAGTCGGGTCGCAGCGCCGCGTAGGACTCCCGCTCGGGCTGTTCGTCGTAGGGGCGGCGCATGACATCGAGCAACTCGCCGATGGCTTCGGGCCGGCCCTCGGTTGCGCTGTCGATGGCCAGCTGGGCCAGGTAGTTCCGCAGCACGTACTTGGGATTGACTCGGTTCATCGTTTCGGCTCGTGCGGGGTCCGCGATGGCGAGCTCTCGCAGCCGTGCTGCATAGCGCTCGACGAACTCGCTTGTGGCTGCGCGGTGCTCATCGGTGACCTCGGCGGGACGGTAGTAGGCGTCTGCCAGCGGGGCGATGCGATCGGCTGGCTCGACGCCGTCGGAGGTGTCGACCGTCGCGAGCCGTCGCCAGAACACCGTCATGTCGGTTTCGACCAGCCGGAGCACCTCCAGCACGCCAGTCGCCAGCTCGCGGTCGACCTCGGTCTCCAGCCCCGGCAAGCCGAGCTTGGCGGCCATCATCGCCGACCATTTCTGCTCGAAGTACGGCACGTAGCCGTCGAGGGCCGCCTGCAGCGGCTCGGCCTCGCCGACCAGCGGGTACAACGCATTGGCGAGCTGCATCAGGTTCCACTGCGCGACGGCCGGCTGGGTGCCGAAGCGGTAACGGCGGTGGGCCGCGTCGGTCGTGTTCGGCGTCCAGTCGGGGTCGTAGTCGTCGAGCCAGCCATAGGGGCCATAGTCGATCGTGAGACCCAGGATCGACATGTTGTCGGTGTTCATCACACCGTGGACGAAACCGACCCGCAGCCACTCGCACACCATGTCCGCAGTCGTTCGCACCACCTCGTCGAAAAACTGCACATACCGATCCGGCGCCCGTTCGGCCGTCAGGTGGGCGAAATCGGCATCGATGACGAAGTCGGCCAGCGTGCGCAGCGTCTCGATCTCGCCGCGCGAGGCGAAGATCTGGAAATTGCCGAATCGAACGAACGAGGGTGCCACGCGGCACACCACCGCCCCGGGCTCTGGCGCAGGGTTGCCGTCATAGAGCATGTCGCGCATGACCATGTCGCCGGTCCCCACCAGGCTGAGCGCCCGGGTGGTGGGCACGCCGAGGTGTGCCATGGCCTCACTGCAGAGGAATTCGCGCACCGAACTGCGCAGTACCGCCAAGCCGTCAGCGGTGCGTGAGTAGGGCGTGGGTCCGGCGCCCTTGAGCTGGAGAGTCTGGTGCTGGCCGAGCGTGTCAACCATCTCGCCGAGCGCGATCGCCCTGCCGTCACCGAGCTGACCAGCCCAGTTGCCGAACTGGTGGCCGCCGTAGCAGTGGGCGTGGGGGTCCATGCCGTCGAGCACGACGCTGCCGCCGAATACCGCGGCGAACTGCGGGTCTTCGAGCAGTCCCGTCTCGAACCCGAGCCGTTCCATCATCTCTGCGCTGTGCGCAAGCAACCGGGGCGCAGGCGTAGCAGTGGGCGCCACCCGCGAGTAGCAGGCGCCCGCAACCTGACGACGGAAGTTGTCGCGCTCCGGATCCGCGGGCAACGCTGCGGTGAAGCGATTGTCGAACTGGATTTCGTCGAGCGTCCCGATCAGCGCCGGAGCCGCTGAATCGACGCTCATAATCCCGCTCCCCGACACCTTGGCGCGGCCGGTGACCGAGTGGACGACGCGAGCACGGCGCTCACAGCAGCTTCAGCCCCTCGTTGTAGCGCCGGGTGGGCAGATGCTCCTCGCAGAGCAGGCGCGCCATGTTCCTGAAGACTCCGGCGGTCTCACTGTTTGGATCGACCGCGGTGATCGGCAGGCCCTCGTCACCGCCTGCGCGCAGTTGCGGCACCAGGGGCACCTGGCCGAGCAACGGCACCTCCAGCTCGTCGGCGAGCGCTTGCCCGCCGCCGGAACCGAACAGCTCGTAGCGCTTGCCGTCGTCTCCGGTGAACCAGCTCATGTTCTCGATCACCGCTCGCACCTGCAGGTTGACGCGCCCAGCCATGTGGGCGGCGCGCTGGGCCACCTTCTGAGCTGCGGGCTGCGGAGTGGTCACCACCAGCAGCTCAGAACGAGGCAGGAACTGCGCCAGCGAGAGCGAGATGTCACCGGTGCCCGGCGGAAGATCGATGAGGAGGTGGTCGGGCTCGTCCCAGAAGACGTCGGTCAGGAACTGCTCAAGCGCCTTGTGCAGCATCGGGCCCCGCCAGATCACCGGTTGGTCCTCGCGTGCGAAGAAACCCATCGACATGCAGCGCACGCCGTGAGCTTCGGTGGGCACGACCATCTGGTCGATGACGGTGGGCGGACGGCTCACGCCGAGCATCCGCGGAATGGAAAAGCCCCAGACGTCGGCGTCGATGACCGCGGTGCGGGTGCCACGCTGGGCCAACGCGATCGCGAGATTCACCGTCACGCTGGACTTGCCGACTCCGCCCTTGCCGCTCGCCACGAGCAGCACGCGGGTCTTGTTCCCGGCCTGGGCGAAAGGCACCTCGCGGCCTTCGGCGTGGCCGTGGCCTTCGTGTGTGCCCGCAGTGGCCCCTGGATCACCGATGAGCTGGGCTCTCAGTGCCGACTGCTCGGCCTCGTCCATCACCGTGAACTCGACGACCACGTCGTCGATGCCGTCCAGCGAGCGCCCCGCCTCGCTCACGGCGTGCGAAACATGTCCGGCTGCAGGCCAGTCGTTCGAAGGCAGGGCGACGAGCACTTGTGCAGCGCGCCCGGCAACCGCAGCAGCCCGCAGCATGCCCATCTGACCGATGGGTCGTCGCAGCTCGGGATCGATCACATCTGCCACTGCGGCCGCCAGCTGCTGGTCGGTGACCTTGGCTGGACCGCCGTTGGTGGCAGACCCTCGACGCTTGCCCTTCACTGGGTGCCCCTGGCCGGTTGCGATCGATTGCCGCTTGGTGGCTGCACCGGCGTTGCAGCCGCATCTGCCGCTCGCCTCGCACGCTACTGCCGGTACTGCCGCCGCCCGCAGCGGCCTGCCACCTGTGCCTTCCTCGGCAACCGGTCCTCTCGCCGGGCGGCTGCATCATTCGGTCGATGTCGGGTCGCGACAAGTGGGATCCGCTGTCAGGCTTGGTCGAAGTCCGCCTTGTCGAGTTCAAGGTCTCGCACGATCGCCCGGATCGTTCCGTGGCGCAGATCCCGCCCGCCCCAATTGGGAATCGTGGTCCGGCTACCTGTGGCCGGGTTGCGCCAGATCTCGTGCGAGCCTCGCGACTGGCGATCGAACTCGCATCCGAGTGACTTCAGTTTCCGGGTCAGTTCCCGATACGTCACACTGCGATGACGAGTTCGCCGGCAGCGGCAATGGACGGGGGGAGTTCGTCGCCGTGCTCTTCGTACGATGCGATGAAGTCCGCCGCGACTCCGTCGAGGTTGTGCAGCGCTTCTTCGGCGGTCTCGCCCCACGCACGGCACCCCGGGAGCACAGGCACTTCGGCCAGATACATGTGCTCGGTCTCCTCCGAGGGCGCCTTCAGCGTATAGGGCAGTGTGTAGGTTTTTGACATCGTTCACGCCCTCAAGGAAGCAGTCTCGCGTACCGGCAAGGGTAGTTCCCGAAGTTGGGCGTTCCGAAGGGTCCGCTGGTCTGACGGCCGTCTTGTGAGTTATCGGCAGGACCGTGTCGCGCTTGGCCTCCACCTGTGGTCCCAGGCATCGGGGATCACTGTGACCATCCTGTGGATCGCCTCGTCGCGTTGGGCGGCGTGGTGGGTCCTGATTCCGGCGAGTATTGCGAACGGCGTCGGGTTCGAATTGGTCGCAAGGAACCGCTTACGCCGCGCCGTGCTGCGGGTCGAAGCGCTCGGCAGTGCAGGGCAAGAACTGGTCCGGATGGGTCCCGGTCACTGGATCAACCAGCAGCTCAGTCGCTTCGACGACTATGCGATTCGGAGTTGTGATCGGAAGGCGGAGGAGTTCCAGGCTCGAGCCGAGACGGCCCAGGCCAACGGAAACCAGCAGTCTGCAGCGAGGTACTTGCGACGTGCTGAGCGTGAGCGCAAATACAGCCGGTGGTATAAGCACCTCACCGAACGCCATCCCCATCCATTTTGAAGTTGTCCAATAGTCGTCGAAGTGGCTAGCTGAGCGATCTCGCGGACGTTCTGCAGTTGGCTATTCGAGTTCGGCTCGCATTTCTGCGATTGCGGTTTCGAGAGCGGCGGCCATGGCGGGCGGCGGGTCGCGCTGGAGCGCCGCTTGGTAATGGCCGATGGCGGCGGACAAATCTCGTTCGATGAAACGGGCCGTGTAGCCGCGGAACACCCACGGGTCGAACTCGCCGGGGTTGAGTGCGACGGCGGCATCGAGCGACGCGATGCCTGCTGCGACCAGCTCGCGGTCAGGGATGCGCACCAGCAGCCAGCCGCGCAGGGCCAGTGCCTCGGTGTCGCTGGGATCATCTGCCAGCACTCGGTCGAGGTCCACTAGAGCCGACTGCAGGTCACAGCCGGCCGCAGGGGCATCGGCTGTCTCGCCGGAACCCGGCCCGTCCTGAGCCGACAGCGATTCGCAGTGGCGCAAGTGCAGGCGCGCCGACAGCACGAGCGCGCCACGCAGGTCACGATCGAGCCGAAAGATCTCCTCCAGCGTGGCGCGAGACTCGGAGAGCTGGTTCGCAGCGAACTGCCGCTGGGCGTCGACGAGCAGCGAGCGAGCCGAACGGTCGATGTCGCCTGAGAGGGTCTCGCCCGACAGGCGCAGCCCGGCCGAGCGCGCCACCAGCACGCCAGCCAGCGCACCCACCAGCACCAAGGCGGTGATGGTGGCGACGGAGACGAGGCGCGCTGGTCTCGCGCGCGGATCGCCACCGGAACGCTCCGCCGCTGAACGACTGCCAGAGCCGTCATCGAGCAGATCAGGTTCGGCATCGCTGTCCGCGCCGGGCCCTGCGCTGCTCGAACGGGAATCGGTGCCGTCGTCAGGTGCGCCCGCGGCGGCCGCCCGCAGCTTCCAGCGACGGGTCGCGGCCCACAGCCCAGCCCCGGCTGCTGCAAACGCGGCCACCGGGAGCGCCCACACCAGCGTGCCGATCCCCTGCCCCGGCGGCAATGCGTTCACGTCGTCGCCGTAGGCGGCGGCAAGGTCGGCCCGAATCTGGGAGTCGCTGCGTCCGGCATCTACCCAGAGGTCGATCTGCCGGCGCATAGCGGCTGCGGCCGGCGCGTTCGACTCGAGCACGCTCTGGCCGTCGCAGACCGGACACAGCGTGGCCTGCTTCAGCTCGTAGGCGCGCTCGGCCTCTGTCGCCGGCGGCCGCGACGCCGTCGCCGCGAGAACGGCGGCGACGATGGCCACAGCAGCAACGGCAAGCCAGCCGACGCGCCGCTTCACCGATCCGCGGCTGGCCGGTTGGGTTGGCTCAGCGGGCGAAGTCGGCTCCGAGTCGGTCATGGCGTGCTCACCGCGGCAGGTGGAGTGAAAGCGACAGCCGGAACCAGCGCACGAGCCGGGGCGGCGCCGGCCGCGTTCCTTCCGCGCTCATGAGTCAGGCTGCGCAGGCGCTCGGCCCTCGGCGGCAGAGCCCAGCAGCAGGGCGATGACGGCATCGGGATCATCCGCGCTGATCTGACCCATGAATCGGGTCGCGACGATGCCCTCCGGCGTGATCAGGAACGATTCGGGCGGTCGCAGCACACCGAATTCGACGGCCCAGCGATTCTCGAGATCATCGACGACTGGCCAGTCTCCGCCGAGGCGCTCGTAGAACGCGACCGCGTCCTCGGTCCGGTCCCCGAACGGGACAGCGACCACTGCCCCGTCGTAAGGGTGTCGAGCCGCCCATGCCGCGAGCGCAGGGTGTTCGCGCTCGCATGGCACGCACCAAGATGCAAAGAAGTTGACGAGCACCCACCGGGGAGACGCCGCGTCGATATCGAAGCGCGCCACTTCGTCGGAACCAATCTGCACCCCGGGCAATGGTTGCCCGCCTTCGACATCGAAGAACGACGCAGGCGGCCAGATGAGCTCGCCTCGCAACGGAGGGACCAGATTTCCTCGCAGCGGAGTTCCGGCTTGGATACTGCCGCTATCGGTGTCTTGGGTAGCGAGTATTGCGATCAAGCCTGCCGCGACCAGGCCGACGAGCACAGCCGCTATGCGCACCCAGGCGGGGCCGCGCTGCGCTCCCGAGCCGCTGCTGTCGCCGGACGAAGCCTGCGGTTCAGCACTCGACGGATCGCTGGACGGTGAAGTCACAAACCGCTCTCCCCGGCCGCTTCGGCGTCCCGATCCGCAACGGTGCCGACAATCGAGTGTGTGCCGCCTTCGAGACCGGTATGCACTCCCGCGGATCCCGTAGATCCCAGAGCACCGACGGGGCGACGGCGGACCCGATCGCGTGCCCCGATGCGGGTCGGCACCAGTGCCGCGGCGATGCCCAGCACGAGCACAGCGCCGCCCAGCCACATCCACGCAACCAGGGGCTTGATGAGCACGCGCAGCGCCACCTCGTCGCTGCCTTCGTCAGGAATGGAGGCGAGCGAGAGATACACGTCGTCAACCAGGCTCGTGGCCACCGACGGCGTCGAGATCGGCTGTCCGAACTCGGCGAAGCGCGTCACGGCGGGCTCGAACACGCCGCGGCCTTCGACGTCGACGCGCACACGCACGACCCGGTTGCCGTCCTCGATCCCGTCGGTCAGGCCCAGGTAGGTGATTTCGTGACCTGCCACCACGCCCGACTCACCGGGTGACAGCGTGAACTCGCCTTCAGAGCCGTAGGCGCTCGATGCGATGAAGCCGAAAGCGATCACGCCGACGCCGATGTGGGCGATCATGCCGCCGCCGGTGCGGCCAAGCAGCCCGCGCCAGCCATTGCGTCGCACGCCCAGCCACAGCAGCCGCGCCGCGCTGCCGATCACGAAGCCGCCCAGGCCCAGCGCCAGCACCTGCCACAGGCCATGTGCTCCTGCCCATACCGACACGAACATGGTCAGCGCCCCTGCCGCCGCAGGCCACAAGAGCCGCTTCGAGCGGAGCTCGGCTGGCGTGCCGCGCCAATTCAGCGCCGGCGACAGCGCCATGAGCCCGAGCAGCGCGATGCCCACCGGCGCGAGCATCCGGTCGAAGTACGGCCGACCGACGGCCAATCGCTCCTGCGAGACAGCCTCGGCCAGGAGCGGGAAGACCGTGCCGAGCATCACCACGAATGCCGCCACGGCAAAGATCAGGTTGTTTCCCAGGAAGGATCCCTCCCGCGACCAGATGGACCTCAGGCTGGCGGGCGTGCGCAGCGCCTCTCCGCGCCACGCCACCAGCACGACGCCCGTGACCACGATCGCTGCGAAGAACCCCAACAAGATCGGCCCGAGCGAGGATTCGCTGAACTCGTGGACTGACTCGAGCACGCCTGAACGGGTGAGGAACGTGCCGAAGATGGTCAACGCGAACGTGATGATGAGCAGCGACAGATTCCATACCCGCAGCATCTGACGGCGCTGCTGGGTGATGAGCGAATGCACGAATGCGGTGGCCGTCAGCCACGGCAGCAACGAAGCGTTCTCGACGGGATCCCACGCCCAGTAGCCGCCCCAGCCCAAGACCTCATACGACCACCAGGCACCCAGCAGGATCCCCGCGCCCAGGCTGCCCCACGCCACGAGCGTCCAGCGGCGCGTATCGGCCAGCCAGTGACTGTCGAATTTCCCCGTGACGAGCGCGGCGACGGCGAACCCGAACGGCACGGTGAACCCGACGTACCCGAGGTACAGCATCACCGGGTGAATCGCCATCAACGGGTGGTTGCGCAGCAGCGGGTTCAAGCCGCCGCCATCGGGGGGCGGGTCAGCCAGCGTGGCGAATGGGTTCGCCGGGCCGGCGAGCAGCGCAAAGAAGAAGACGCACACGATCAGCATCACTGCCAGCGCCCACGCCACCGTCGGGTCTGCAGTCCGGTCGCGGAATCGCCACGCTGCCGCGCCCACGTAGCCGCACAGCACCAGTGCCCACAGCAAGATGGACCCTTCGAGCGCGCCCCACAGCGTTGCGATCTTGTAGATGAGCGGCGTGGCGATGGTGGAGTTGCGCGCGACGTAGGCGAGCGAGAAGTCGTCGCTGAGCAGCGCGAACTCCATCGCCCCGGCGGCGAGCGCGCAGCCCGCGGCCATCGCCGCAATCCACGCCAGTGCCTGGCGGCAGCGCTCGGGCTGGTCGAGCACTCTCGCTGCAACCAGCGTTCCGGCTCCGCCGAGCGCGCTGACGAGGCCGACGGCCACGCCGAGCGTGCCCAGCACGGCAATCACAGCCGGGGCACCTCGAAGGGGCAGTCGTCCAGGAAGCCTTCAGGCGGCTCGTCGGGGTCAGCGATGCGATCCGCGTTGGCTGCTACGTACTCGTTGGTGTGCTTCACGAGCATGTTGTCGCTCGAGAAGAAGTGCGTGTCGCGGCCGCCAACCGTCACGACGTCACCGCGCACCCAGCGGCCTTCGAGCACCACCGGGATCCAGGGCGACTCGAACAGGTCCGGAGGATCGACCGAATGGCGCACCGAGACCGATGCACAGTTGTGAATCACTTCGAAGGTCGTCACACCGCTGTCGAGAGCCACCGAGGACGGCACGACCCGTCCCTGCAACCGAAAGCGACGGTCGCCCAGTTCGACCCGCTCCGCGATTGCCTCATCGGCATTGCGGAAGAACAGGGTGGCGTTGCGGAGGCCGGCAACAGTTGCCGCGCCGCCCGCGATGAGCAGCAGCAGCACGAAGGCACCGATCATGGCCTTGCGCCGGCGCCCCATCTGCTGGCGCACCGCCGCACGATCAGGCGCTGATTCCAGCGGGTGCCGGGGGCTGAGGTCGCTCATGGGGGCGAGGGCCTGTCGGACGGATCGTCGGCCGAGCCTGTCGTGTCGATCCCCAAGTCTCGACCCAACGTGCGGCCCCGCCGAACCACCCACGCGGCGTAGGTGAGGGTCGCTGTCGCGGCCAGCAGGTAACCCGTGATCACGCTCGCTGCGTGGGTCATCGGCTCGTCACCTGTTCGGCGCGTTCGTTGCTCTCTTGCTCCGTGGATCGGGGGCCAGCGTTCTCATATTCGGCCCGGCGTGCTGCAAGCAACTCTTCGAGAGCAGCTTCTTCGGCGAGCTCTTCGAGGCGCAGCACCCGGTAGCGGTGAATGCCGATCCACAGCGCCACCATCGTGAAGGTGGCCCAGGAATACAACAGCGTCCAGTACATCTCACCGGTGTAGTTGCGGGCACCCCCGGGCCCGAGTTCCAAGCTGGCCTCTTGATGCAGCGTGCGCCACCAGTCCACGGAGAAGTGGACGATCGGCAGATTGACGACCGCGATGAGCGCCATGACCGCCGAACGGCGCGCACGGGAGCGCGACTCAGCCGGGAGCCGGCGCAGCGCCAAGTACCCCAGGTAGGTCACGAACAGCAGCACGGAGGTGGTCAATCGGGCATCCCACTGCCAGTAGGCGCCCCAGGTCACCTTCCCCCACAGTGAGCCGGTCATCAGGGTGAGCGCAGTGAAGATCACACCGAGCTCGGCGGCGGCGCCGGCCACGCGGTCCCAGTGGCGCGCCTGGCGGTCCGCGATCACTCCCTGCGAACCACCCGCCCCGCTGCGGGTTCGCCACAGGACACGTGCGCTGGCGAACGCAGTCAGCACGAAGCTTCCGTACGCCACCCAGATGGACGGCACGTGCACGTACATCAGCCGAACGGCGTCGCCCTGCACTTCGTCGGCAGGCGAGATCCACAGAGCCAAGATCGCCATCACCGCTACCGCGGCCAGCGCGACGGCACCCAGCACCCTGGTCGCCAGGCTGCCGGTCATCGACGGTGACCCTGCTTGCTTCGCCTGCTGGCAATGGTCATGGCTCAGGCGTCCTCCAGCAGCGGCCCGGCCGCCAACCAGCCCACTGCGATGTAGGTAACCAGCACCACTGCCAGCAGTGCCGTCCAGCTCCAGCCTTGGTCGGCGCTGGTCCCGAGCGCCACGTCGAACGCCCGGGTTCCGGCCAAGAGCACCGGTGCTGCCACTGGGATCAGCAGCAGCGGGAGCAGGGTATCCGCCGACCGCAGACCTACCGTCATCGCCCCGTACAGCGCGCCGCAGACTGCGAACGCAGCGGTACCGCACAGCCCCGCAGCCACGATCAGCAGCCAGTCCTCGACCGTCACCGAGAACAGCACCAGCAGGCCTGCAGCGGCGAAAACGCCGACCACCATGGATTGCAGCGCCAACGCCGTCGCCTTGCCCCACAGGATGGCGGCGGGAGCGAGCCCGCCGAGGCGCAAGGCGTCGAGATTCCCGCCTTCGGCTTCGATATCGAAGCTGCGCTTCGACCCGAGCACGGCCCCAAAGAGCACGGCCACCCAGAACAGACCCCCTGCCCCAGCACCCAGCAGAGTCGGATTCGCGTCGAACGCAAATGCGAAGACAACCAGCACCAGCAGCACCGTCGGGACGATCTGGACGAGGGTGACGCGGGCCCGCCACTCGATGGTCAGGTCCTTGCGGCAGACGATCCAGATCTCACGCAGCATCGTTCGGACCGATCGTGGGCGGCGTGGGCGAGCCTTCCTCGATGCGACCGCCGGCCAGCAGAACCTGCCGAGCCGCCGCGCCGGCGCGGCCCACTTCGTGAGTCGCGAACATCACCGTGGCGCCCGCCGTGACGGCATCAGCCAGCAGATCGTCGAGCGCGTCCCGGTTCGAGCTGTCGAGCCCGGCATGCGGCTCGTCGAGCAGCCACAGCCGCGGACGCGCAATGGTCAGGCACGCCAGCGCCACGCGCCGTTGCTGACCTTCAGACAGTCGCCGAATCGCCACCGCGCCAAGCCGGCCGCCGATCCCGAATCGTTCGACCGCGGCCGTCACCTCGGCGGGAGCCGCACTGTGCAATTCGGCGCAGTGCCGCACCTGATCGTCGACCCTCAGATCGCCATACAGCGGCGCCCGATGTCCCAGCAATCCGACGTGACGCCGTACCGAGCGACGATCAGCTCGCAGGTCGAATCCCAGCACCTCGGCTCGCGCGCCCCGCACGGGCACAAGTCCTGCACATGCCCGCAGCAACGTGCTCTTGCCAGCGCCATTGGGACCTCGCAGGCAGACCATCTCGCCGGCTTGCACGCTGAGGTCCACTCCCGCCAATGCGGGAAAGCGGTCCAACAGGGCCACGACGCCCTCGAAGGAAACGGCAGCTCCCACGGAGCATCAAGGCTACGGGCGGGCTCGCCGCAGGCCTTGCGGAAGGTGCAGGCGCACCGTCTCCCGACGGTTCAGGCACCAGCACTTACGACGTAGCAACCACCGCGAGCACATCGCCTTCAGCGACGGAGTCGCCCTCTGCTACGTGCATCTCGGCCAGCGTGCCGTTCTCGGGCGCCGTGACCGGAATCTCCATCTTCATGGACTCGAGGATGATCAATTCGTCGCCCTCCGCGACGGTGGCACCCACCTCGGCGACCACTTTCCACACGGTGGCGGTCAGCTCTGCTCGAACGTCCAGCACGTCGTTGCTCCTCCAGAAGTCTCGGGCTCACGGCCGGCGCAAAGCTAACCGCGCGAGCCGGCAGGTGTGCTCGCAACTGCCGCTGCGCCCGCTCATGGTGCGCTGCAGTGATATCTGTGAAATCCCCGAACGTTCGCGCGCCTACCGGTACTGTCGGCACACGGTGTTCCTCATCGTGCTCGTGACAATCATCGGACTTGGCCTCGGGTTTGCTGTCGCCCTCGTCACGGGCGGCACGCCGCGCGACATCTTCAGCAGGCTTCGAGCGGTGCACATCCACTACTGGCCCGTTCTGGCCCTGGGAGCAGTGCTGTCGCTCGCTGTCGGGCTGGACACCAACATGCTCGCGGGCAGGTTCGCGCTCGGCATCTCACTGGCGTTGCTGCTCGCCGTCGGCCTTCTCAACCGGCATATCACCGGTGCAAGCGTCGCTGCGGTCGGCATCGCCGCGAATCTCGGTGTGCTCCTCGTGAACGGCTACGTGCCGGTGAGCGAAGGCGCTGTCGTGGCCGCAGGGATCATCGACTTCGACGGACTCGACCGCGTGCTGCTCGGTGCGGCACGCAGGTGGTCCGACGACGCGACGATCGCCGCGTGGCTGGGCAGTGCGATCCCGCTGGCGCCGCTGAAAGACGTCATCACGCTGGGCGATCTGGTGACCGCCGCCGGCTTGGCCAATGTCGGATTCCGGCTGATGTGGCCGTCAACATCGGCCATCAGACAGCTCGAGGCGGTCTCACTGACCGATTTCGATGACTACGACGAGGCTGCGGTCGTGCTGTTGCCCGCACCGCAGCCCACGACGCTGGAGCATCCGCCGCTCGTGGGCGCGGCAACTGCAGCACCCGCAGCGACGGCGGCGCCGACTGCTCCCGCGGCCCCACCGAGTCCCCAACCGGCACACGGCGAGCCTGCATGGACGACGCGGGTGGAGCCGGCCCCGTGGCCAGCCCCCGCTCCGTGGCCCCGTGAGCCGTCGCCCGATGAGAGCCCCTCAACCCCCCACGCCTCAGGCGACGAGCCGACCGAGAGCCACGATCCACAGCTCTTCGGAGCCTGAACGCCACAGCGTGCCGAGATAATGGGGGCGTGGCTGACGGCGAGGAATCTCATCAGCGCGCGGCCGTCAGCCGTCAGGGCGCTGCGCCTGCGGCGGGCCAGCCAATCGACGACGTCGTGGCCCGACGAGCGCGGCTGAAGCGGATCACCAGCCTGGGGCAGCGGACCGGGTACGGCCTCTACGTGGGCTCGCTCATCTGCGGTGCCATCGGCATCCGCTGGGGATACACCCCGCTGCTGACCACTCTGATTGCAGTGGCGCTCGTGGTCGGCTCGATGCTGCTCGCACCCACCATCGTTATGGGCCACGGCATCAAGGCCGCCGAGCGCGAAGAGCGTCGGGCAGCTGAAGCCGGATCGACTGAGTAGGCCAGGATCACATGCCAGAAACTGCCAGTACCGCCGCGGACGCCAACGAATCGGCCGGCGCCCTTGACGGCATACGCGTCGTCGATCTCACGACCGTGCTGATGGGGCCGATGGCATGCCGCATGCTGGGCGATCACGGTGCCGACGTGATCCGGGTGGAATCGCTGGACGGCGACTCCACGCGCAACGGCCTTCCCGCCCGATCCGCGGGCATGTCTGGCTTCAGCCTCAACATCCAGCGCAACAAGCGCTCGCTCGCGCTGGACCTCAAGTCCGCAGCCGGGAAGGCGGCCATGCAGCGCTTGCTGGCGAGCTCCGACGTGCTGGTCACCAACATGCGAGCGGCTGCGCTCGAACGCCTCGGCCTCGGCGCCGATGCGCTGAGATCACAGCACCCGCACCTCATCTGCTGTCGGGCGAATGGGTATGGCAGCGGCGGCCCGTACCGGGACAAGGCGGCGTACGACGACGCCATCCAAGCAGCCTCAGGTCTGTCGAATCTGATCGGTCGCATCACGGGCGAGCCCGGCTTCGTGCCGGCCGTGGTCGCCGACAAGGTCACCGGGCTGCATGTCGTCGAAGCCGTGCTCGCGGCCCTGTTTCACCGGGAGCGAACCGGCATGGCGCAATCCATCGAAGTGCCCATGTTCGAGACGATGGTGGCGTTCAACCTGGTGGAGCACTATCGCGGCGCCGTGTTCGAGCCGCCCGAAGGACCGTTCGGGTACGACCGATTGCTCACACCGCACCGACGTCCGTACCCGACTGCGGACGGCTGGGTCTGCCTGCTGCCCTACAACGACGCGCAGTACCGGGCGTTCTTCGCGTTCGTCGATCGACCCGATCTGGCCTCGGATCCACGCTTTGCGGATCACAACTCCCGGATTGCGCACATCGACGACCTGTACGCGCTGTTCGGGCAGCTCTCGGTGCGTCGCACGACAGACGAGTGGATCGGGTACTGCGACGAGCACTCGATCCCGGCCGCACGGGTCATGGACCTCGCAGATCTCGATGCGGATCCGCAGTTGGCTGCCGTCGGTTTGGTGAGCATCGCCGAGCATCCCACCGAAGGCTCGTACCGATACGTGGCAGACC
>MKWU01004448.1_pt1 | contig 16568 bp, 16 predicted proteins | sample 809101 | NCBI WGS metagenome assembly MKWU01 (sample SAMN05860141, study PRJNA318959) | sponge metagenome | host: Aplysina aerophoba | place: Slovenia: Piran, Adriatic Sea, Gulf of Piran | collected 2013-05-07 | reverse complement strand
TATCGCTTCAAACCAGCCGACGTTGGGAGCGAGTCCCTGAAACGCCCGGCGGACGCCGACCTGTTTCGCTAGTCGAGTCGCTGCCGATTGGCTTCTTCCTCGGATTGGTCGATCTCCCCGGCGTCTGCCTGTCCATCCGCACCCGCAGAGCTGAGGACGCAGAGGGGTGAGAGAGACGCGCTGCACGGCAGCCACCACGCTAAGCAAACTGAACCACTACCAGAAAAAGTTGTAGCGTGAGTAGTCCGGTGTTAGTATTTAGCCTGATCGCTCGGTCGAACTTGACGATAATCCCGACTTGCCGACTATGGCGGAAAGGGTGGCATTATCACAATGGCTTCGCCTGATTTGTCTGAAGCGCGGCACAGTCGAGACGCCGACCCTGCCCCCTCACTCTTTGGGCACTACGAGCTTGACGCCCACTTTTTCGACGAGACCTTTGAGTCCGAAGGGCAGCCCCGCGCGCACTACCGGCTCCTCATCGACGAAATGGAGCGGATGTCTCCAGAGGAGGTCGAGCGACTTCAGGAGCGCGTGACCCGCTCATTTCTCGACGAGGGCATCACCTTCACCGTGTACGGAGACGAGGAGTCCATCGAGCGGGTTATCCCCATCGATTGCGTCCCCCGCCTCGTGCTCGCCCGAGAGTGGGAGCATATCGAGCGTGGGCTCATTCAGCGCGTCCAGGCGCTGAATCTCTTTCTCGCCGATGTCTACGGCAAGGGACATATCCTTGGCGACGGTACTATACCGCGCGACCTGGTGCAGAGATGCCCGAACTACCGCCCCGAGATGGAAGGGGTCCAGGTGCCGCTCGGAGCCTACGTGTCAGTGTGCGGGAGTGACATCGTGCGGACCGCGGACGGCTTCATGGTGCTGGAGGACAACCTCCGGGTGCCCTCAGGGGTGTCGTATATGCTCGCCTGCCGGGAGGCGATCCGGCGCTCCTTCCCGCGTGTTTTTCGCCGCTACCACGTCCGGTCGGTCGATCACTACGGCCAGGAACTCCTCCGCGTCCTGCGTTCCCTCTCGCCTCGGAAAGGAGAGGAGCCGAGTATCGCCCTGCTTACACCCGGCGTGTATAACTCGGCGTATTACGAACATGCCTTTCTGGCGCGGGAAATGGGCATTGAACTCGTCACGGGCGACGACCTGCTCGTGCGTGAGACCCAGCTGTATATGCGCACCGTCCAGGGCTTGCGCCCGGTAGATGTCCTCTATCGGCGGCTCGACGATGACTTTATCGACCCCCAGGCCTTCCGCCCGGATTCCTGCCTGGGCGTTCCAGGTCTTTTTGAGGTCTATCGGGCCGGAAACCTCGCGCTGGCCAACGCGCCCGGCACGGGGGTTGCGGACGATAAGGCGGTGTATTCGTATGTGCCGCGCATGATTCGCTATTACCTCGACCAGGAACCGATTCTCGACAATGTCGAAACCTTTTTGTGCCGGGAACCCGAGGGACTGGCCTACACGCTTGAGCATCTTGAGAACCTGGTGGTCAAGGCGGTGGGCGAGTCTGGCGGGTACGGCATGTTGGTCGGGCCGCACGCCAGCCAGGAAGAGCGGGAGGCCTTTGCCGCCAAACTCCGCACCCAGCCCAATAATTATATCTCTCAGCCCGTCCTGGCCCTGTCACGCGCCCCGTGCCTCATTGACGGGCGGCTTGAGGCGCGCCACGTTGACCTCAGACCCTTCGTGCTGCACGGGCAGGAGACCAGCGTGGTGCCCGGCGGGCTGTGTCGGGTTGCACTGCGTAAGGGCAGCCTGGTGGTGAATTCGAGCCAGGGCGGCGGTTCCAAAGATGCCTGGATCATTGAGGAGGATGCGCCGTGATACTTGCCCGTGTCGCAGATTCTTTCTACTGGATGAACCGCTATCTGGAACGGGTGGAACACACCGCCCGTCTCCTTGGGTTACAACTCGAACACCTCCCCTCCAGCCCGGTCCAGGAAATCGCCAATGGTTGGCGACGGCTCTTCAGCAGTCTGGATGCCCACCCTCCAGGCGCGGATATCTATGGTGGCCCGGAGGACGATGATGATTTCTTTTTCGCCGACGGCTATACCCTGACCGACTATCTCACCTTCGATACCACTAATCCGACCTCTATCGTGTCCTGCCTGACCGCGGCTCGGGAAAACGCCCGTCAGGTACGCGACGCCATCAGCAACGGGATTTGGTCAAGCCTCAACCGTGCCTACCTGCGCTTACGGGACACCGACCTTGTGGATATCTGGTCCAGGGAACCCGTTATGCTCTACCGCGACATTGTCGAGGCGGTCCAACTCTTCGACGGCGTCTGCGCGAGTTCTCTGCGCCGGGACGCAGGCTGGCATTTTATGCGCATCGGACGATTCATCGAGCGGGCTCAGCTCGTCAGCTCTCTCCTGGAGGCGCATTGTGCGAACGTCAAGGACACGGCCGAGGAGGACGGTGACTGGGCGGGCCTCCTTCGGGTCTGCAATGCCTTTGAAGCCTACTGTCAGCTCCACGGTGCCCAGGCCGGGAGAGAAAAGGTGCTGGGCTTTCTGGTGTACGATGCCGAGTTGTCCTATTCATTGCGTTTCGCAGTCAACCGGATCCGGGCCAGCCTGGAGGTCATTGACCCGCCAGTCCGTGGACACTTGCCTGTGGAGCCGTATGAAATCGTTGGGCGGCTGGATTCGGCCCTCTCCCACCATATGGTCAATCTGGTCGCCGGTGGCGGAGGCTGGTATGACCTCACCGATCTCGTTATATTATGTCGGAACTTCCATGAAGCCCTGGAGCGGACCTATGTCTACTATCCAACAGAAGCACAGACGGCTTCCTGAATGTCCGATGGACGTACCGCACGTATCATGGTAAAGCCGATGCCACTCCGTGAATCCCGACCGAGCAGTGAGACTATCGAGGTCTCCCTCGCCTCGGACCTTTCTGCCCTTCGTATGCTCGCCCAGGCTATCCAGGAATTCGGGGCGGCCCATGCGCTCAGTCGAGACCTTCAGAGTCGCCTCAACCTCGTTCTGGACGAACTGGTAACGAACAGCGTGTGCTATGCCTTGCCGGACCTTCCCGAGCCCGAGTTACGGTTGCGTCTCTTCGTTGACCAAGGCAGCATCGTAGCTCAGCTTGAGGACAACGGCGCGGAGTACAACCCTTTTGAGGAGGCTCCAGAGCCGGATACTCGTCTGGGACTTGCGGAGCGCCCCATCGGCGGTCTCGGTATATTTTTTGTGAAGCAGCTCACCGACAGCAGCACCTATGAGCGCATCGACGGACGCAACCGTATTACCCTGAAACACGTGATTGGGGGGCAAGCCAATGACGAATGAAAATGCGCTGTCCGTGCAAACCGAACGCACTGAAAAGGCGGTGGTCGTCTGCCCGGTAGGGCGAGTGGACGGGAGCAATGTCGGGGTCCTGGAAAGCGCCATAAAGGAGCAGCTCGATGCGGGTGAGCAGACGCTCGTCTTCGATTTTGAGGGCCTGAACTACATCAGCAGTGCCGGCTTGCGCGTGCTGCTGGTGACGGCCCGACGGACACAGGCGGAAGGAGGCAAGGCCCTGTTTTGCGGGCTGGCCGAGCACATCGCCCATGTCTTTGAGATCAGCGGTTTCACGAATATCTTGACGATCTGCCAGAACCGCAGCGAGGCGTTGGCTGCCTTGTAGACACCGACTCCGATAGAGAAGGACTCAACCTTGACGACATCACCCATCCGGCTCCTCGTGGTAGACGACGAAGAAGACCTCGAACTGCTCATCCGCCAGAAATTCCGCCGTCGCATCCGTAAGGGCGAATTCGATTTCGTTTTTGCCCATAATGGCCAGGAAGCGCTCGAAAGGCTCGCCGAGAACCCGGACATTCACCTAGTCCTCTCGGATATCAACATGCCCGTCATGGACGGGCTCGCCCTGCTGAGCAAACTCGAAGACACCAACCCTGACGTCCAGGCGGTCATCGTTTCCGCCTACGGTGACATGGAGAACATCCGTACCGCCATGAACCGGGGCGCCTTCGATTTCGTGACCAAACCGATCAATTTCGAGGATCTCGAAATCACCATTGAAAAGACGCTCAACCATATCCACGCCCTGGAAGCCGCCCAGGAGGCGCGGGACCGGCTCGTCGTCCTCAAGCGGGAACTCGATGTGGCCCAGCAGGTGCAAATGTCGGCCCTGCCCAAGGACCTCCCGAGCAGAGAGACGCATGAGGTCCAGGCGCTGATGATCCCGGCCCGGGAGGTCGGCGGGGACTTCTACGATTTTTTTCCTCTGAGTGATGAACTGCTCGGTCTGGTCATCGCCGATGTCTCCGGCAAAGGCATTCCGGCTGCGCTGTTTACACTCATGACTCGGACCCTCCTCAAGGGGACGGCCAGAGATTCCCCGTCACCCGCTGACTGCCTGAGCAGAGTGAACGATCTGCTGGCCGAGGACAACGAGACCTGTATTTTCATCACCCTTTTCTACGGGGTGTTTGATCTGCGGGACGGAAGCTTCCGTTACAGCAACGGTGGACATAACCCACCCCGCTTGGTGCGGGGCGATTCCCAGGTCGAGGAGTTGCCAGCCACGGAGAATCTGGTCCTCGGGATCGCTCCTGGGCACGAATATCACAACGGCGAAGTCCGGCTTGCCCCTGGGGATGCGCTTTTCCTGTATACGGACGGCATTACCGAGGCCCAGAACTCCGCCTATGAGGAGTTTGGCGAAGAGCGGCTCGACGCGAAACTTGCCAGCCTCGGGCAGGTCGCCGCCCATGATATCATAACCATGGTCGTCGATGAGGTGCACGCTTTTACCGGAGACGCGCCGCAATCGGATGATATTACCTGCGTCGCGATGCGTTTCGCCGCCCCGCTTTCTTCCCCAATTATTGACGGGACATGATGCGCTCAACCCTCGTCTTTTTTCGAGCGACCCTGGGGCTCGTCGCCTGGGCCGGCGTGATGTTACCGGCCGTGCAGACGGCCCGTGCCGCAGATATTGTCTTCGGCCAGTCCGCAGCCCTGAGCGGACCGGCCCGCGCCCTGGGCCAGGGGATGCGTGTCGGCCTCCTCGCCGCTTTCGAGGCGATCAACCAGCAAGGTGGGATACACGGCCAGCGTCTCGTCCTGGATTCCCTGGACGATGCCTATGAGCCCGAGGCCGCAATTGCCAACACCCGTGAACTCATCCAGCGTAACGTCTTCGCCCTGGTCGGTGCGGTTGGGACCCCAACATCTCTGGCCGCCCAGCCGATTGCCACCGAGGCCGGTGTCCCCTATATCGCGCCCTTTACCGGGGCGGAGTTCCTACGCGACGCCCAGATCCGGCCAAACGTGCTCAATATGCGGGCCTCGTACTATCAGGAAACCGAAGAGATGGTGACCCGTCTGACTGCCGACCTGGGCGTCAAGCGTATCGGGATTCTCTACCAGAACGACTCCTACGGACGCGCCGGACTAGCGGGCGTACGGCGTGCTGTCGCTCGCCACAACCTGTCCCTCGTCGTGGAAGCGGACTACCCGCGCAATACCGAGGCGATAAAAGTCGCGTTGCTCGACCTGCGCCGCTCCCGGCCCGAGGCGATTGTCATCATCGGTGCCTACAGGCCGGCGGCCGCCCTGATCCGCTGGGCGAGGCGGCTCGACTTCAACCCGTATTTCATCAATATCTCCTTTGTTGGAAGTTCGGCCCTGGCGAGAGAACTCGGTTCTGACGGGGCCGGGGTCTACGTCACCCAGGTCGTTCCCTTCCCCACCGACGTCAGCCTCCCCGTTGTCGCCCACTATCAGCAAGCCCTGGCCGCAGTGGACCGGGAGAGTACGCCGGGCTTCGTGTCACTGGAAGGCTATCTGGCGGGCCGTCTCGTGGCAGAGGGCCTCCGTCTGGCCGGACCCAACCCGACCCGGACAGGATTTCTGGACGCGCTACGGAAGGCTGAGACCATCGACCTCGACGGCTTCCTGCTGCGCTATGGTCCGGCCGACAATCAGGGCTCCGACCAGGTCTATCTGACCATCATCGACAGGCAGGGACGTTTTCAGTCTGTGCAGAGAATGGTGTCGCAATGAGCCACGACGAACGTCCCGTCACCGACCCTGGAGAAGCACTGGCCCTGCGCCCTTCCGCTCTTTCAGAAGGAGTGGAACCGGAAAAGAAACGCGGGTTCCGTCTCGGGATCGGGCCACAACTCTACCTCGGTCTGCTGGGTGGCGTCCTGCTAACCCTGAGTGCCAGCCTGGTGGCCTATTTCTCCTTTCACCAGATTGTCCAGCACGGGTCCCGGCTGACGGAGTCCAGCATACCCAACCTGAGCAGTGCGGTAGACGCAGCGCGCCAGAGTTCTGTGGTGGTGAACGGTGCCCTCCGCCTCATCTCCGCCTCTTCGCTCCAGGAGCACGGGACAGTCGCCCGAGAACTGGCCAGAGAACAATCTGCCCTCAGCACCCTCATCCAGGAACTCGCCTCTCGTACCGCCTTTGGTCAGCAGACCCGGCTGATCGAAGACCACCTCGCCGAACTGAGCGTCCACCTGGAGCTCATCCAACAATCGGCCGCCCGCCGTCTGGTCATCGCTCAGATGCTGGAGGGCCTCAAGCTGGAACTTGACGAGACGAACCGACGTATCGAGCAACACATCGTGACCCTGATCGATGACCAGGAATTCTATCTGGTGGAGGGGCTGCGCCGCCTGCAAGACCAGCCGAGCCCGATCAATGAGCGCGCTTCCGAAGCTGAGTTGACCTACTCCCGAGATCTGACGAGCCTCAATCACCAGGCCAATCTCGCCGTGCTCCTGTTGAGCAATGCCCTGGCCCTGTCCGACCGCGGCCTGCTTCCGCCCCTCCGCGAGCGCTTCCGCAGTACGGTGCAGAACTTCCGGCGCGCCTATGCGCGGCTGTCGGCGCGGACCCTGGACAACGTTCTCGGAACAGACCTGGAGCGCCTGGCCCAGATGGGGGAGACTGATGAAGGGAGCGCCCCCTTACGCGAAGAAGCCCTTCCCTCGTTGACCAGTGCAGTAATCGATACTGGGATTATTCCCCTGCGCGAAGAAACCCTGCTTCGCCTGGAGCAGGAACAGGCAGCGCTGGCAAAAGGCCGCGAGGCTTCTGGCCTGCTCCTCACCGAGGTGAACACCCTGGTAGAAGAGATCAACGATGAGGCTGTCGAATCCAGTAACGCCGCCCAGTCTGCCGCCCAGACCGGGCGGTTGATCCTCGGAGTCCTCAACGTCCTGACCGTCTCGGGCGCCCTCCTCCTCGGCTGGTTGTTTGTAGGGCGCTATATGATCCGCCGCCTTGTCGGGCTGGCCACGGCCATGCGCTCCATGGCCGGCGGCGACCTGGAGGTGCCGGTTGAGGTGAAGGGCAATGACGAAGTGACGGATATGGCCAACGCCCTGGAAGTGTTCCGACGTTACGCCCTCGAAGTACAGCGGCTGAACCTGGTCGAGAAGCTGGCCAAGGAACTGGACGCGAAGAACCGGACCCTTGAGCAGACCTTGGAACATCTCGAACAGGCGCAAGAACAGATCGTCGCCGAGCAAAAACTCGCTTCGCTCGGCCAACTCACCGCCGGGGTGGCCCATGAAATCAAGAATCCGCTCAATTTTGTGAGCAACTTCTCCGAGGTGTCTGTCGAACTGGTCGATGAGATCGAGGAAGTCATGGAGGAAGCGAAGAGCGGAGAGGTCGAGTTGTCTGAAGAAGTCACCCCCATCCTCTCCGACCTCAGGCTGAACCTCCAGAAGGTCAAGGAGCATAGTCTGCGCGCCGACGGCATTGTGCGGAGCATGCTCGAACATTCCCGCAGTGGGCCGGGAGATTGGCGGGAGACCGACCTGAACGCCCTGCTAAAGCAATATGTGGACCTTTCCTATCATGCGGTGCGCGCCCGCAATACAGACTTCAATGTGACGCTGACCCAGGACCTCGATCCGGCAATGGGTATGCTCACGGTTGTTCCCCAGGATATCGGTCGGGTGTTCCTCAACCTCGTCACGAATGCCTGCCAGGCCCTGGATGAAAAACGCCAAACGTCGGACGGGGGCTTTGAGCCGGAACTGCGTATCACCAGCCGCCGCCTGGAGGACCATGCCGAGTTCGACATCCGCGACAACGGCCCCGGTATTCCGGAGGAACTGCGCGAGCGGATTTTCGAGCCCTTCGTCACCACGAAGAAACCGGGCGAGGGAACAGGGCTTGGCCTGTCGCTGACCATGGACATACTCACTCGCCACGGTGGCTCCATCCGGCTCGACACCGAGCAGGGCGTCTTCACCGAAATGCGGGTGATCCTCCCGCTCGAACCACCCCAGGACACGGATCACGAACCCCCCGCAGCAGCCGGGTGACCCGCCGCTTCCCGCTGGTGCTCCGACCTGCATCCACCTTTGCGCTTCTGCGGTTGTCTATGGTAGTCAAAAGCAGATACTCGACTCTCAAGGGGAAAACGTATGAAATTCTGGATGTTTCATCTCATGCCGTGGCCACATCTGCCCGAGAATTTTACCGAGCAATACGACACGGCCTGGGTCACGTGTTCAAACAGCCTGTTTGACCCCGAGCGCGGTCCGGAGGTCTATCATCAGTATATCGATCAGCTCGTCTATGCCGATACACTGGGATTCGACGGGGTAGTCATCAATGAGCATCACCAGAATGCCTACGGCATTATGCCTTCTCCCAATTTGATAGCCGCCGCGCTGTCGCAGCGGATCACACAGGCGCGCGTCATGGTACTGGGCAATGGCCTGCCGCTGTACGATGTCCCGCTCAAAATCGCCGAAGAATTTGCCATGCTCGACAATATGTTCCGGGGAAAATTTGACTGTGGCTTTGTCGTTGGCGGCGGCCCGGAATACTACTCATACAGCAAGAACCCGACCCATGCTCGAGAACGCTTCCGCGAAGCCACCGAACTTATTCTCAAGGCCTGGACCGACCCAGGTCCGTTCTCCTGGGAGGGAAAACATTTTCCGCTCCAATACGTCAACACCTGGCCACGGCCCGTGCAGTCCCCGCACCCGCCCGTGTGGATCCCCGGTGTGGGCAGTATTGAAACCATGGAGTTCGTCGCCCAGAAAGGGCTTATTTACGCGGCCCTGACCTATTCGCACGTTGAGGCCTTTCGTCGCAATGCCGCCTTCTTTCAAGAGACTGTCACGCGAGTTGGCACGTCGCCGTATCACCCGGAAATGCTGGGTTGGCTGGTGCCCATGTATGTGGCGGAGACCGACCAGAAGGCGCGCGAAGAAGCAGAAGAGCATATCTGGTATTTCATTGACAAGCTGCTCAAAGGTTTTGCCGGCAAGGGTCGAACCTGGATGCCCCCAGGCTACACTTCTCTCCAGTCGCTTCAGCGCCTCCAGGAACTCAACGATCCGGGCAGCGGCCATACCGCGGCGAGCAAGTGGCAACTCGGTCATGCCACCAACTGGGACGATATCGAGGCGGGCGGCTCGGTCCTGATTGGCAGTCCGCAGACGGTGCGGGAAAAACTGCTCAAATATGTAGCGGAGTTCAAGGTCGGACATATTCTTGCCCTGCCGCAGTTCGGCAGTCTGCCCGATCATTTGACCCGCAAGAATATGGAACTGCTGGCCGGCGAAGTCTTTCCCTACGTGCGCAAACATATCGGAGCAGAGTTTGAGAGTGTCCCTACGCGGGAAGCCCAACCCGCTCCGGCTTCGGCCTAAGCGAGAGAGCGAGGTCGGTTGGGTGCCGGCCTCCCCGCCCCGCTTGCCTGCACACCGCCCAGACCAACAGGACATATCTCTATGACACTCCGCTCAGAAACGTTGACTATCCGCAATCAAAAGGTCCACCTCCTGCAAGGCGGTGCCGGCCCTCCCGTACTCTATCTACACGGCATTGTTGCCGATATTCATAGCCTCCCGGCGGATAGCGGGCTGACCGCTTTTCATGAAGCGCTTGCACAGTCGTTCACCGTCTACGCCCCAGCCCTGCCCGGCTATGCGGAGACCGAGGGCTATGACGAACTGGAGACGATTGAGGACATGGTCTTCTTCTGTCTCGATGTACTTGATGCCTTGAACACAGACACCGTGCACCTGGTCGGCACGGCCCTGGGTGGCTGGGTCGCAACCGAAATGGCAACCCGTCATGCGCACCGCTTACGCAGGCTCGTGCTCATTAACCCGCTTGGCATCTCCACACCGGAAGCCCGTATTGGCAACTTCTTCTATACCGTGACACCCAAGGCGGAAGGTGGCAATCACGAGGTCCGGGAGCTGATCTTTTCGGATCAGCATTCGGAATTGGCCATGGGGGCTATCCCGGATGACATGTCGCCCGAGGCCCAGTTTTTATTCTATAAGGCGCAAATGGTCTCGGCCCGCATCGGCTGGACCCCCCCGTCGCTCTATAACCCCCGACTGAAAGATCGTCTCTTCCGGGTCACAACTCCGACGCTTCTTGTCTCCGCGACAGGAGACAGGCTTGTGCCGACGACTGTCGCGGATGTGTATCAGGCCGGCCTGTCCGATGCCCAGGTCGTCCGTATTGCGGATGCCGCGCATGCTGTCTGGCTTGAGCAACCCCAACACACGGCAGAAATCGTCGCGCGATTTTTACAGCAAAGCCCAAGCTGATATGGGTGCCAAGCATGCGTTAATCTCCCTGGTCTACCTCGTTGGTGTGGCCCTCCTTTTCAGTCTGGCGCGGGCGGAGTTCTGGCAAGAAAAGGTGCCCGAAGTAGAGCGTTTGGAACCCAACGCACAGGTCTTTGAGTCGCCCATCATTTAGAGAGCCGCCCCTTAAATCCGCACGGGACAGTACTCGCTTTGGCGCTCCCCTCTCTCCTGTGATAGGAAAGGCCTGTGATAGGAAAAAAATCGAGCCGTCGTCAAGCTGAGCCGAGCCAAGGAGTGTGGTATGTCCGCCGAGAGCATCACGTTAACCCGTCATATTTTAATGCAGCAACAGCAACATCCGGGTGCAACCGGAGAATTTTCCATTCTCTTGTCCCAGATTGCGCTGGCCGCCAAGAGAATCTCCCGGCGGCTCAGGGTGGCCGGGCTGACCGGGGCGCTCGGGGCAAAAGACGAGATCAATATACAAGGTGAAATCGTTCAGAAACTGGACGAAATCTCGAATGACGCCTTCCTCGAATCGTTTGCCTACGGCGAACTCGTGTCGGACATGGTGTCTGAAGAGATGGACCAGCCGGCACAAATCCTGGGAAACGCCGACAAGGGGAAATATGTGGTCTTTGTCGATCCGCTGGATGGCTCGTCCAATATTGACGTCGATGTCACGATCGGCTCTATCTTCTCAATACACCGCCGTCCGGCGGGGAGTGGAGACGCCTTAAAAAAGGCGCTACACCTCAAAGGCAGACACCAGGTTGCGGCCGGCTATGCTTTATACGGTCCCAGTACCATGCTGGTCTACACCGCGGGTGCGGGCGTGCACGGTTTTACCCTTGACCCCGGTATTGGTGATTTTTTTCTTTCGCACGAGAATATCCATATTCCGCACCGCGGCTCGACGTACAGCATCAACGAAGGTCGCCGCAACGACTGGTTTCCCGAGACGCGCGACTATGTCGAATATTTACAGAAGAAGGACAAAGAGTCCGGACGACCCTACTCCGGACGCTACGTGGGTTCCTTTGTCGCAGATTTTCACCGTACCTTGCTGAAAGGCGGCATCTTTATCTATCCAGCCGACCCCAAGAATACGAACGGCAAGCTGCGGCTGATGTACGAGGCCGCGCCTATGGCCCTGGTCATCGAACAAGCCGGCGGCCGGGCCAGCAATGGTCGACAGCCGATCCTGGACCTCGTTCCTCAGACCCTGCACCAACGCACCCCCCTCCTCATTGGCAGCGCCAAGGACGTGGACACGGCAGAGTCTTTTTATGCATAAATTACACTGATATGTATCTCAAGACCGCACGTGAGGAGGTAAGATCATGACAGAACGCGTACAAGAAATCCTGAGTTGGTATGATGGCGACAATCCTGGCACGCGGACGAATATCGCCCGCCTGCTTAATCATGGCCGCCTCGGCGGCACCGGAAAGCTCGTCATCCTGCCGGTTGATCAAGGCTTTGAGCACGGGCCGGCCCGAAGCTTTGCGCCAAATCCTGCGGGCTATGACCCGGACTACCACTTCCAGCTCGCCATCGACACTGGCTGTAATGCCTATGCCGCACCGCTGGGCTTTATCGAAGCTGGAGCCGATGCCTTCCTCGATCGGGTTCCCCTCATTCTCAAGCTCAACAACCACGATGTGCTGCACGACGAAAAAGACCCGCTCTCGGCCGTGACGAGCAGCGTTGACGACGCACTCCGGCTCGGCTGTGCCGCGGTCGGGTTTACGATCTATCCGGGCTCATCCGCAGCCCAGACCATGTATGAACAACTGCGGGAGATCACCAAAGAAGCCAAGTCCAAAGGGCTGGCGGTCGTAGTGTGGTCGTATCCGCGCGGCTCAGACCTGAGCAAGGCTGGAGAGACGGCGATTGATGTCGTGGCCTATGCCGCCCAGATCGCCGCCCAGATGGGTGCGCATATCATTAAGGTGAAGCTGCCGAGCAGCCATATTGAATTGTCTGATGCGCAAAAGGCGTATCAGAAACATCACGTGCCCATTGAGACACAGGCGGAACGTGTTCGCCACGTCGTGCAGAGCGCGTTCAATAATAAACGGATTGTGATCTTCTCTGGCGGTGCGGCCAAGGGCGATCTGGAATTCTTCGATGAGGTCCGTGCGATTCGTGACGGCGGTGGGTTCGGGTCTATCATTGGTCGGAACTCCTTTCAGCGTATCAAAGAAGACGCGCATCAATTCCTGGACACGGTAATGGGGATATACGAAGGGTCGGTACAGTAACCCGTCGTCCGGACAGGCCACGAATTTTTCCTGGAGAGAGGCACGACGTGCCCCTCTCAACGGTTAGCGCGTATCCGCGTAAAACGCCTTGAGGGCAGTCGGCGAAACGCCAAAGAAATGACACAGCCGCAGACCCCACATGAGCAGAATGGTTTTTATGACGCCGTGCTTCTGCCAGCGGCGGGCGGAGGTCTTTACCCGCGCCCGTAGACAGGCGATTTTTCCCGCCCGTTTGAGCTGATGGCTGAACTCCAGGTCTTCCATAATATCCCACTCCGGATAGCCACCAATCGTTTCAAACACGCCGCGCCGAACAAAAATCCCCTGATCGCCGGTGGCAATACCGGTGAACCGAGAGCGGAGATTCATCAGCCCGCCGATCATCCGGAAGGCCAAGCCCGGCGCGTCCACATGGACGTCAAAACGGCCGCCCACAACCTCAGGGTCGGCTAAAGCAGCCACGATCAGCTCTGCAAACTGAGCAGGCGGCAGTGTATCCGCATGAAGAAAGAGCAGGGCTTCCCCGTCTGCGGCCCGGGCGCCGGCATTCATCTGACGGGCGCGGCCACGGGGCGCGTAAATAAGCTGGCCGGCGTATGGCCGCGCGCACTCCGCGGTATCATCGTCGCTGCCGCCATCCACCACAACGATCTCGCAGGCACTCGCCTGTCGAACCCAACTGAGCGTCTGTTCAATGGTGCCGGCCTCGTTCAGGGTTGGGATAATAACGCTGACGCGCATCAGCCCCCTACCCGCAGAAAAGCCATGGTCAGTTGGTGCTTAAAGCGTGCCTGGTCCGCGCTACTGACGCCTTTGTACGTCATATGCAGGAGCGTCCGTTGGATAAGGATTGATTGACTGAACGGACTGCGCTTCGGTTCGAGCGGATGCATGACCAACTCAAGCGTCCCCTGGCCGAGTGCCGTCCGGTAATGTCGGTCAGCGCCACTGTCTTCTTGGGTATACGTGTGGTCATACTGACGAAAGAGGTTTTCGAGGCGCGGGATAACCTCGTCCGGGGAAAACGCCACATTCCATTCCATGGTGGTCTCTGTCATACGGCTCGCCTCGCATAGCGAAAGACCGTCCAAAGGATTTTCCAGCCAGCCAAGATGGTCCCTTTGAGCGTTCCGCTTACTTTTGAGGTACCGATCCGCTGACGATAGCGGACCGGCACCTCAGTGATGCGAAGTTTGTGGCGTATGGCTTTAATCTGCATTTCGACCGTCCAGCCATAGGTTTTATCCTGCATCTCGATAGCCAGGAGTTTTGGAAAGCGGATCGCGCGAAACGGCCCAAGATCGGTATAGCTGAAACCATACAGGCGGCGGATGAGCCAGGTTGCCAGCGCATTGCCCAACTGGGCATGTCGGAGCAGCGCGCCCGCTCCGGCGCGCTGCGGCCGGGAGCCGATTACCATGTCATAGCCCTCCTCAAGAATGGGCCGCACCACGTCGACGAGTTCGTCGGGATAATCACTGTAATCGCCATCGAGAAAAACGAGGATATCGGGCTGTTTGTCCTGCAGATAATCAATGCCCGCCAGACAGGCCCAGCCATAGCCCCGGCGCGGCTCGCTGAGAACGGTCGCACCATGCGCTTGGGCAACTGCTGCGGTATGGTCTGACGAACCGTTGTCTACCACCACGACTTCCGCAAGCCGTTCCCACGGTAAGTCTCCAAGCACCTTGGGCAGGGACGCTTCTTCATTGAGGGCGGGAATGACCACGGCAATACGCGACTGTTGCGGGTTTGCTGTCTTCATACGCTGTCTTCATACACTAAGGCAGCAACTCAAAGATGACACGCACGGGGGTATCATCAGGCGGCAAGCTCTCCGTATCTGCTCGAAACCGCCCTGGATGGGACATATAGTCGGCGATACTCAACCCTCCGTTGCTGAGCTTACCACTCGGGCAACTGTATAAACACACCAGGCAGCCCGGCCGCGGGGCAAACGGCACCCGATTAAACCATCGGTCTCGATTACCTTCAAACGTCCAGACCGGGAGCTGGGGTCTGACGGGAGGCGGACGTAAAATACGGTGAACCGGCAGGCGCTCGGGCTGATCCTGCCAGGAGAGAAAAACGGCCAGGTGGCTGCCCTTGGCCTTCTGCCGCGGGGCAGGACTGTCCGGGTCAGCCCGCTGCGTCCATGCCGCCATCGACAGTGTATTGCCGGGTTGGGCACCTATTTTGACCAAGGCGTCGTGAAAAGCGAGATCATCAACCGGTGTTTCAATGAGCGCATTTTTGGAGTGACCGCCCTTCCAGGTCAATAGGTGATAGCGCGCCTCGTCTCCCTCGGCCCGGTTAAAGCGGGCCGGATAGATGACGCCATAGAGGGTGACCTGTTTCGACTCTGGATGGATAACGAGCGGCGTCTCAGGCGTGAGCGCCTGTCGAGTTTGAGCGAGCGGTACCCTGGCCCCCAAGAGGCACACAACAATCAGGCAGGCAGCTTGCAAGAGGCTGGGCCAGCGCATGGTCTCACCTTCTCCTGTCTCTCAATCGCGCCGCCTGCACCGCCCCCGGATTTTCCAGGCCGCTGTCTGGCTCTTCATACCAGCGTGGTTCTCCCCATCCTCGTCCGCCATGCCTCCCATGCCAGGACGGCATAAAAGGGCAGATATTCCAACCAGACCACCCAGCGGAACATTTCCGGCTCGCCACGATAGAGAAAGTAAAAGGCAGTGTAGTACAGCCCCAAGAGACCGGACAAGAGCAGCCAGGACACACGTGGAAAGAGGCAGACAAACGGCAGCACCCACAGAAAATACCACGGATTGCCGACCGGGCTGAGCAAGAGCAAGGTCCCCATCACAAAGAAACATCCACGTAAGAACCCAACGTCATTCCCCTGACTATTCCAGCGTAGGGCAACCCACACCGCGCCGGCCAGGCAACCCGCCACAATGCCGTTCGCCAGCCAGCGATCGGTGACCATCTGATGTAATAGAGGAAAGACAAAGCTGTTGGTTTGCCAGTGCTCGGCAAAGGTGACAAAGCCCTGCCACAACCCGCTCCCGGCAGCCGCAAACGGGGCATAGCCGCAAGCGACAACAAGACTAGTCAGCACAAGTCCGCCCCACGCCTTCCCGAGACCGTGACACGACCAGGCATGGCAGGCAAAAAGGGGCAGCAGGACAACGGGAAAGACCCTGCCCAATATGGCTCCGCCCAAGCTGAGAAATCCGACCGACAGTCGTCCGGTGACCAACGCCAGCAAGGCCAGTACCAGCAGAAAGGTCGGCACAACGTCATAATGCGACGAGTTGATCGTTTCCTTGATAACCAGCGGAGACCAGGCGTAAATCAGCACCCACAGCGGTGAACGCCCCAGGTGGCATAATAGTTTGACAATGACTCCACACACCGCCAGGTCAAAGCAGAAGAAGATGAGGCGTAAGGCGAGCAGGCTGCCCGGCGCAATCAAGGCAGCCAAACCAAACACAGCTTGCGCAACCGGGGGGTAGAGGGTCGGCACGTCCGGGTGGTTTACCCGTGACAGGAGCAAGGCAAAGCGCGCATCCGTTTCTGTCAGTTCCCGGTAGGGTTGGAGCGGCCCTTCTTTTCCGTTGCCCGTTTGCACCTCTCGGGGAGTGAAACGGTAGGGATTCAGACCGCTGGCAACCACCTTGCCATCCCACAGATAGCGATAGAAATCGTCCTCCTGGATAGGCTCGAAAAAGAGGACAAAAAGCCGAAAGAGGGCGGCAAAGATCAACACCAGC
>MKWU01004446.1_pt1 | contig 16570 bp, 16 predicted proteins | sample 809101 | NCBI WGS metagenome assembly MKWU01 (sample SAMN05860141, study PRJNA318959) | sponge metagenome | host: Aplysina aerophoba | place: Slovenia: Piran, Adriatic Sea, Gulf of Piran | collected 2013-05-07 | reverse complement strand
CGCCAATCCAACTGCAGCTGCAATCTCCGCGCGGGCCACGGCGCCGTCTCGCAAGACCCTTATGGCGCCATTGCCAACTTCCACAATGGTCGATTCCATTCCGTGTGAACATCTTCCTCCGTCAATCAACGCGTCAATTCTGCCTCCCAGGTCGCGACGGACATGGGCAGCGGTGGTAGGGCTGACACAACCCGACAGGTTGGCTGAAGGCGCGACCACCGGTCCCCCAAATGCACTCAACAGCCTTCTTGCAACGGCATTCGATGGGACTCGAACTGCGAGTGTCGTTGCTCCTGCCGTCGCCTCGCTGCACACAGGATGCGACGGTTTGGCAGGCAATACGACGGTCAGGGAACCGGGCCAGAATCTGTCGCACAGCAGTTTGGCGGTTTCGTCCAGCACGGCGAATCGTCTTGCCTGTGCGGGATCTCCAAGATGCAGGATGAGTGGATTCGAAACCGGACGACCCTTGACGGCAAAGATCTTCCGAACTGCCAGAGGGTTGGTCGCATCTGCAGCGAGGCCGTAAACGGTCTCGGTTGGAAATCCGACAATTCCACCCTGTCGCAGTATGTCGGCCGCCGACTCGATGCCTGCTCTCGATGATGCAAGTTCAAGAGTTTCAAGCATTTCTACGTGTGTCGTGGCAGTCGAGTCCAAGGTGCATGCCAAGGTGCTTCAAGATGTGGTGGAACCCGTCAATTGTCCATGGCCGAAACAGGTTGCGGCAAGCGGATCTACAAGCGTCGGAGCCTGAGCGGGAAGTCAAGATCAGCAGAACTGGGTTCGTGAACGGCCGGCAAGGCGTGATTTCCTTATGGATGATTGAGCGAACAACAATGGAGGGAACCAAGCCTTGAACCAAACCGCTCAATTGCAGCATACACATGCCGATGACTGCACGCAACCAGAGTTGACCGACCACCGACTCGAATGTGTCGAGCGCACGCACTTTCGCAAGGACGACCTGTTTGAACCGAGGGCGGCTGCCAGGACCAAGTTGCAGACGGTCACAACTTGACAGTAGGCGCTTGCTGCCAAACTCCTTGGGCATCGCCGAGTCGAAAGTGATTGGGTGGAAAGCCTTTCAAAATGCCGGTATCCTTCCAGCCGTCGCAAATTGCCGGCGCCACACGGAATCGAGCCTGTCGCGGGCCCATGTGTGTGAAGTCCGGGAACTTGCGAATCCGATCGACCTGAAACTGCAGGAAGTTCGCCGGTCCAGGAACATCGAACGACGCGGCATTCGAAATTCTCGGATTCGCCTTCCATCAATTCAGCCCTGCGAGGAGGCAACGCGCATGAACCTGGAGCCCAATGTCCGGGAGGCGTTTCGCGAGCGTCCGAGCGATTGCCATCCGGTGGAAGTCGAACCGGGAATATTGTGGTTTCAGATGCCGCTGCCAATGGCTCTGGACCATGTGAACGTGTACGCGTTGCGAGACGAAGACGGCTGGACGATCATCGACACTGGCTTCGACACTGGAAGGACACGAGCCATTTGGGGACGCATTGAGCAAGGCGTGTTGGCAGGGTCCCCAATTGCGAGAATCGTCCTGACGCATCATCATCCCGATCATGTTGGTCTCGCTGGATTCTTCAAGTCTCGCTTTGGCGCGAGAATCTTGTCGACGCGTGTGGCCTGGCTGACCGCCAGAATGCTTGTTCTCGACATGCAGGAGAAACCGGTCGAGGAGGCTTTGGCGTTCTACAGAATGGCAGGCATGGAGCCTCGCATGTACGAGCGCAAGAGGCACGAACGCCCGTTCAACTTCTCCGACTGCGTTCACTCGATTCCGCCCGGGTTTGAACGGCTGAACGAAGGTGATTGCATCCGCATGGGTGGACATGACTGGATGGTCAGAATTGGCCACGGTCATGCACCGGCACATGCAACCTTCTGGCGGAGGGATGGGCGGATGGTCATAGGCGGCGACCAGTTTCTGGCCGACATCACGTCGAACATAGGAGTTCATCCCACCGAACCGAAGGCGAATCCGCTCAAGGAATGGTTCGCTTCATGCTACAGGTTTCAAACCATTGCGGACAATGACTTGCTTGTCTTGCCCGGACACAAGATGCCATTCGTTGGCCTCCAAGCGCGGTTGGGTGAATTGATAGGCCATCATCGCAGGGTTGTCGCACTGCTTGAGCATGAACTTGCCACCCCTAAACTTGCAACAGATGTTTTTGGAGTGCTATTTGGCCGTGACATTCCCGAGGGAGAATATGGTTTCGCATTGTCGGAAAGCATTGCGCATTTGAACTTTCTGCACGATCTGGGCAGAGTCAGGAAAATTGCCGGACCGAACGATGCAACCCTGTGGGTATCAACCGTTTCAGCGCGGGAACGAGGTGCAGACCTGTCCAAGGGAGTTTGACCAACCGCTGTTGGAGCGGATAGCCGTGGTGAAACTGAAGCGTTGACGGTACCCATGCCGGCCGGCGAATCGGCCCTTCGGTCAAACCGGCTCGGAGCGAAACAAAACTTTGTCGGAAGAGTTGAGCGCAAGGAAGTTCAGATGGTTGAATATGAACATGGGTCGATGGATGTGAGCGCCAACGAAAAGGAGTTCGCTGGATTTGTCCGCTTCGCGGTCTGGGTTTGCGTTGCCGCAATCCTCGTGTTGATATTCCTGGCAATCTTCAACAGTTGAAGCGGCCGCATGTGCTGTTTCGATTCCGAAGCGCCCGACGAAGGACATTCTCGAATCTGAAAGGATTTGAGCAGTTGCGCCTGATCGGCAGGTGTTTCGGCAGTTTTCCAAATTCGGTCCACGTTGTCGCGTCTGACCGAAGTGCGTGGCAAGATAGCCGAGTCCACAGGCCACGTCCCATTTCAGGACAGGAGTTGCCGCGTGGCTTCGGAGTGTCAACTCCTGCCAAGCACTCCGCGAACTGCGACTCAGCTCCGGCGCGAATTGTCCGTCTCTGAATTGGGGAAAGTTGCCGTCGGCGGGGGCCGTCCGGGATCAGGTGTGAGAGGTCGTGGAGTTGGCCCGTCTTGATCTCGTTGCGGCTGCTTTCTCTCGAACCTGACCGGGTTGGCGAGCAGAACGTCCAACACGACCTCTCAAGTGCGATTTAGGCAGCTTTCAGGGAGATTTCAAGCGACAATGATAGTTGGCGACACGCGCCAAGGCGGAAATGTGTCGAGCGGGCGGGCAGGCGCCACAATGTGTTAGCGCCGACCCTCCAACATGGCTCGCTTGCGAGCCAGCTTGACGGCCCTTCGGATCGCCTCAGCCTTCTGCCTTGCACGCTTCTGAGACGGCTTTTCGTAATGCTTGCGAAGCTTGACCTCGCGAAACACGCCTTCACGCTGAAGCTTCTTCTTCAGAACCCGTATGGCCTGATCGACATCGTTGTCACGGACTTGTACTTCCATCCGGCAAATTCGCTCTCGCCTTGTGTTGGTGGCATTCGGTTGCTGTGTTGCTGTCCGGCAGAAAACAGGTGTCGGCTGCGTCAGCGGAACTGATGCTCCAAGGATAGTCCATCGCAACGGACATTTCAAGGAATCTCGGACTTTGCGCGTTTCGCGCACTTCTCGGACGGAATTGTCGGGAACGGGGGCAAGTCTTTTGATGACGGGCCTGTTCCTGCTGTCCCGGCTGGATGGACACAAACGGCCACTCCTGACATCCAGCTGTTTCGAAACCCTGCCCGGTGAAGGCATTCTTTCAATCCTGCAGATTCTCGTGACAGCTGAGCCCGTGAATTCGGCGCCCCAGGCAGGCATTCTGGTTGTTGAATTCGGTGAACAACCCGTCTTGGCCGAACTTCGTGGAGCTGAATCGTGGCGAGGGCATCGCCAAGTCACTTGCCCCTGTGGAAAACCGCGACATGGTCATGACATTGCCTTGAAATGTCGTCCTCTTCCTGCACAGGACGCCAGCCGCAACCAAACTGAAACTTGCCGCATTCGAACCGTCAATTGCATTCAAGTGCGGCAGTGGGATAATCTCAATCGAACGACTAACCAGCTTGGGTCGCCATGATGAAAATCGATTACTACTTTTCCGTGCTGTCGCCCTTTACCTACCTTGCGGGAGCAAGGCTGGAATCGCTGGCGCAAAAGCACGAACTTGCCATTCGCTACAAGCCATTCGACATCATGGCATTGTTTTCGAAGACCGGGGGGCTGCCACCTGGCAAGCGACATGTGTCTCGCCAACGCTACCGTCTGGCGGAGTTGTCGAGGATTTCGCAACTAAACGCAATGCCCATAAGACTGCATCCAAAGTTCTGGCCCACAGATCCGGTTCCGGCCTCCTGCAGCATAATCAATTCCCTGAATTCCTCGGGTGACACGGGACTGCTCGTCCGGGAAATCCTGGCCAGTTGTTGGGCGCGGGACAAGGACATCGCCAAGATTGAAGTCATTCGTCAATGCCTGTCCGCCGCGGGCTTCGATCCGCAGCTGGCGGATGCGGATCAATCCGGAGCCAGGGAAACGTTCTTCAGAAACACCAGGCAGGCTGAACGGGACGACGTGTTCGGTTCTCCAGCCTATGTGCTGAACGGCGAGGTGTTTTGGGGCCAGGACCGGCTTGATCATTTGAATGCAGCGCTTGACGGACGGATTTCCACCAAGGCAGGCAGCATGTGATGCGCCGCTGACCATCCGCCGGGACAGCGAACAAATTTGACCGGGAACTACACATGGGCAGGGCAGCATCAATCCCCAGCAATGCGGCGCTCGAACGGTGAGGAGGCGTCTGTCGGCCATGGTTGCCGCCGGAGTCCTGTTGGTGGCCGTTTGCACATCAGCAGTCGGTCAAACAAGCGAGGAAGGCGCGGAGGTTGAATCACAGGAGAGCGAGGCCGACACGCCGGCATTCGGGCAGGTAACCAATCTCCCCCTTCCAAGATTCGTCTCGCTGAAAGCCAATCTGGCAAACGTCCGGCGGGGACCAAGCCGCCGGCATCGGGTGGACTGGGAGCTGTTGAAGTCAGGCATCCCGCTGGAAATAGTGGCCGAATATGGATTGTGGCGTCAGATCAGAACGTGGGGGGAAGTCTCGGGGTGGATTTACTTCTCTGTGCTTACCGGGACGCGTACCGTTGTAGTGACCAGTCCCAGCGCGACGATGAGGTCTTCGCCAAGCGCAGACGGGCAGGTTGTGGCAATCGTTGAGCGGGATGTGCTGGGGCAGCTTAGAATGTGCGAGCTGGCATGGTGCGAGATTCGAATCGACCGGCACACCGGCTGGATGAACAAGGCCGACATGTGGGGAATCAGGCTGGACGAGGTGTTCGAATAGGCGGTTTGGCACGGTCCGAAACAGGTGGACGATCAATGTCTGGTCCTGGGAAACCCGCCAGTTTCAGCCCATGGCATCGACAAGTCTGTCGACATCGTCCTGCGTGGTCGACCAGCTGCAGACGAGACGAGCGCTGAGCAGTTCGTCGCTGTCTCCCTCCAGCGACTGGGTGGTTGGCCAAAGGTAGTACTCTGCTCCCTTGGCGAGAGCTCGGCGGTGTCGGCTGCGTGAAAGTTGTGCAAACACCATGTTCGCCTCGACCGGATGAAGCAGCGCGCCCGGAGACAGCGCCTCCAGTCCCGCTGCCAGACGCTTGGCCATTGAATTCGCTCTCTTCGCCAGATCCAACCACAAGCCGTCCTCGAGGTAGCGCCCGAACTGTGCCGACAGGAACCTGTTCTTGGATGCCAGATGACCACCTCGCTTGCGTCGCAGCTGAAACTCCCAGGCGAGCGAAGGGTCGAAGAGAACTGCGGCTTCGACACCCAGAAGGCCGTTCTTGGCGCCGCCAAGAGACAAGACGTCAATTCCGCTTCGCCAGGACAGGTCTGCCGGACTGCAGCGTTGGTTCACCAATGCATTGGCGAAGCGGGCGCCGTCCAAATGACTGCGCACTCCGAAAGTCCTGGCAATGTCCGTCAGTCGCCGCATCTCGTCAGGTGTGTAACAGGTTCCGGCTTCTGTGACATTTGTTAGGGTCAGTGCGCCTCGTTGAACATTGTGAACGCCGAGCACTCCCGTGGTTTCGATTGCATGCTGCAATTCCTCGGGATCAATCTTGCAGTGGGTCCCGCCGACAAGCACGAGCTTGCAGCCTCCCGTGTAGAACTCCGGCGCTCCGCACTCGTCGTGCTGCGCATGCGAGCCCTTGTGACAGAAGACCGCCGACCAGGGTGGGCACAGGCATGCCAGCGACAGGGCATTTGCCGCCGTTCCGGACAGAACAAGAAACACTTCCGCCTCCGGCGCCTCAAATATGCTGCGCACATGTTCCCTGACCTTGCGCATGGCGCGATCGGCTCCGTAGGATTTCTCGTAACCGACGTTTTCAGCCACAAGCGCCGACATGATCTCGTCGGCTGCAGGGCTGGAATTGTCCGAAGCAAAAAACACGTCAGGGTGTCTCGATTGTGTGTTCGGCGAGCCTGTCCGGGGCAATTGTGGTTTCGCAGATTCCCCTGTTCTTGATGGAAACCCCAGCCTTGTCCACTGTCTCGCGGCTGCCTGAAACCAGGTGGTGCCAGTCGTGAAGCGGCTTTCCCTCGAGACGAAGGCGATAGGCGCAGCTGGACGGCATGTTCGGGGCGTGTTCCCTGACCGACCCCGGAGTCAGCTTGATGCAGTCAGGGACGATCTTCTTCCTGGCGGGATAGTGGCGGCAGCGACATGTGGAGCAGTCGAGCAGCCTGCAATGCACGTTGGTGTAGGCGATTTCGTCGTCTTCGGTCCAGAACTTGAGGAGGCAGCACAGGCCGCATCCATCGCAAAGGGCCTCCCATTCGCGGGGATTGAGTTCACTCAGCTCGTAGCGATGCCAGAAGCCCGGACGCAGGACATGAATCTCCTTCGCCGGAATTCGCAATGCCCTGAGCGCCGGCGCGACGGCATTGACGCCAGTTGCCACAAGCGCCATTCCCCATGTTCTGCAGTTCTTGAACATTGTACTCCTGCTCCATCTCTCGTGACGGCCTTCCGGTCCTCGGTCAGGAATCAAGCCGAGGAAAGTCCTGCATACGATCCAGCGTCAATCTTGCATGCTCGCAGTCGCGCTGCATTTGGGCTTGCAGTTCGTCAACGCTGTCAAAGGCCCTTTCGCACCGCAGATATTTGACAAGCGACACGGAGATGTCGCAGCCATAGATGTTTCCGTCAAATTCGAAAAGGTGAACCTCGAGATTGGGCGGGTTGTCGCCAAAGGTGGGACGCGTGCCCAGGGATGCGGCGCCGCGGTAGTTGCCGGCATGTTCGCCATCGTGGATCTCGACCAGCGCTGCATAAACACCCTGTTTTGGATGCTGCTGCTGCCCCAGGTCAAGGTTTGCGGTTGGCATGGACAACAGCTTGCGTCCCCGGCCTTCCCCCCGAGCCACCACGCCGCGAAGTTGGTGCCAGCAGCCAAGCATCCTTGCCGCATCCTCGGGACGCCCCTCGACCAGGGCAGATCGAATGACCGTGGACGACACTTCAATTTCGTCGTTCGACACCATTGGCATGACGGCGACCCTGAAATCGAACCGTTTGCCATCGTCGGCAAGCGTGGCCGGCGTGCCGAGGCGGCGGTAGCCGTACCGAAAATCCTCTCCAACCATGACTTGGGTCACGCCGAGACCCCGAGCCAGCACCTGTGCCGCAAAGTCGGAAGCCTCAAGGCGGGAAAAGTCCCGGTCGAAGTTCAGTTCAAACACAACCTGCACGCCGAGTTGTTCGAGTCTGTGTGCCTTCGTGGCCGGAACGGTGAGGCGGAAGGCTTCAATCCTGGGTGCAAAGAACTGCCGAGGATGGGGTTCGAATGTAATCACTGCAGCTGGAGCCGCCTGCTTTCGAGCCGCCGCCACCGCGGTGCGGATGACCGCCTGATGACCTGCGTGCACCCCGTCAAAGTTGCCAATTGCCGCCACCGAACCCCGCCATCGCTCGGACGTGTGAGCGTATCCCCGGACAATTTCCAAAATCAGAGTCTCCGGTCAGGCTGCCATGTGAGCAGGAAAGCTGTCGCCTCAAATCGCTCAGCGGAAATGGCCGATGCTGTATTCGGGATGGATGTCTTGGGATGCAAGAAACTCTCCTAGCAGTTTGCGGTCGGGTCGACCCAGGGTGCCTGTTTCGGCGGCAGCCAGACCGCCGGTTACGAACAGCGCCGGAAAGCCGTTTCGCGTGGCGCCCAGAATGTCGGTCGAGATGCCGTCGCCGACGCACAGGATGCGCTGTCTGGCAATCCCGGGAACCAGCTTGCGCAGCCCGGCAAGTGCAAGATCGTATATCGCTTTGCGAGGTTTGCCAAACAGCAGCACTTCGCCGCCGATGCTTTCGTAGGCTTGCGCGATGGCGCCGGCGCAAATCTCCCGCTGGCTGCCTCGGTCGACATGTATGTCCGGATTTGCGCACAGCATCGGAAGAGAGCGGTTCAGGGCGCGATGCAACAGCGGCAGATAGACTTCGGCGCTTTCCCTGTCTTCGAGGAAGGGGCCGGTGCAAACAACGCCTTCGGCTTCGTCGATCGACACCCGTTCAATCTCGGTTGCAGACCAGAAGTCGCCGGGCGACGATTCAAAGAATCCGAGTTCGAACCGCGTTCCTATGTGGAACACGCGTCGACCCACGTCGCCGGAGAACAGCGAAGTGGCCGCGGCGTCGCCGGATGTGACAAGGAGATTCCACGACCTTTCGGAAACGCCGATGTCGCGGAGTTGCAGGCGAGCAACGTGACTTCGCCGCGGGGAGTTTGTCAGCAGAACGACAAGCCCCCCGTTCCTGGTGAACTCGCACAGCGTCGACACTGCCCTTGGATAGGGGGTCAGGCCATTGTGAAGGCATCCCCAGACATCGAAGAACAGGGCATCGAATTGGTGCGCTACTTCCCCGAATCGTTCAATGATCCTTGACATGCAAAATTGCCTTCCGGTTGCTTGCGGCGTTCGCTTCAGGCTGGGACCTTCAGGCATGGAATGATTTGCTTCTTGCGCGAGACGACGCCGGGAAGCAAAATTGCATCGGCGTCGGCTTCGACGTCGAACGAAAGTGAGGCGATGCCCGCGGCAAACGAGTTGGGGACGAGCAGAGTCGACTGGTTGTTCAGTATGTCAACGACGAACAGGAGAATCTGGTCGGTTGCCTCTCTGTCGGCCACGGCATTCATGGCGTTCATCAGGCCGGACTTTCGCGCCAGCGCCTGTTCCGGCGTGGTCGTTTCGAGAACGGTGATGCGCAGCCATTTGCCGCCGACCTGGTAGCGCTTCGAATCCTGGAGCAGCAGTTCGGCGTCCGAGAACATTGAAACGTCGGACTTCGCTGCGAACATTTGGCTGCTGAATTCCGAAATGTCCACGCCGAGCCCGCTTGCCAGATTGGTGGCGAGGATTCGGTCATGGCTGGTGGTCGTGGGCGAGCGGAATGCCAGCGTGTCGGACAGAATGCAGCTGAGCATCATGCCGCGAATTGGGGAAGGCATGTCGCGGGCGGAATCGCCCATCAGATCGTGCATGACCGTAGCCGTGCAAGCCACCGGCCGCATGGTGACTTCAATTGGCTTGGAGGTCGACAGGCCACCCTGCAGAAGGTGGTGATCGATGATCTGGATGATGCTTGCCTTGCCAATGCCTTCCGGCAGTTCGTCGACATTGTTGGTGTCGACAATGACCACCTCGTCGCCTTCTTCGACGCCGTCGATTGTCGGTGGCTGCTCAAAACCCCAATGGTCGAGAACGAACAGGGCTTCGTTGCTTGGCGGGCCCAACAGGCATGCCTGCGCGGGCATTTGTGCAATCTCGTTGAGGTACCACTCCCAAATGATTGGCGAGCCGGTTGAATCGGTGTCTGGCGATTTGTGGCCGAAAATCTTGATCACGTGTGTTTCTCTACCCATTTGGTCTGTAGAATGGCTCGGCCGCGCCAACAGTCAAACTGCCGAACCGGGCTCGTGAACGGCTCCGGAATCTGCGTGACGGCATGCCGACGCATAGCCGTTGCGCAGGATTCGCCGCATTGTCAAGAGCAGGCAACCCGCTACCCGCTCGGAGCCTTCTGAAAGCGCAGTGGCGCTCCCGACGTGGAACGACGGCGCGAAAAAATGCGGGATGGACTTGAAACTCTCCATGGATGTTCCTAATTGCCGAGTTGTTGGCACTCACTGGACGCGAGCGCCAACAATTCAGTGAAAGCAATTGGCAAGGCCCAGCAACCAGTAGGGAGTATTGATATGAACTTCACGCCACTTCAGGACCGTGTCTTGGTTCGCCGCATCGAAAGCGACGAAAGAACCAAGGGCGGACTCATCATTCCCGACACCGCCAAGGAGAAGCCGGCGGAAGGAGAGGTCATCTCCTGCGGAGAGGGCGCTCGGAAGGATTCGGGAGAATTGATTCCAATGGGCGTCAAGGCCGGCGATCGCATCCTGTTCGGCAAATGGTCTGGCACCGAGGTGACGCTTGATGGCGAGGAACTGCTTATCATGAAGGAAAGCGACATCCTCGGCATCATTACCGACTAGCCCTTACAAGTACTGACTACAGGAGAAGATGAGAAAATGCCTGCAAAAGAGGTAAGATTTGAAACGGATGCCCGTGGCCGCATGATGAAGGGCATCAACGTCCTTTCCGACGCGGTGCGGGTAACGCTTGGACCGAAGGGCCGAAACGTCGTCCTAGACAAGTCGTTCGGAGCTCCACGGATCACCAAGGACGGGGTAACCGTCGCCAAGGAAATCGAGCTTGAGGACAAGTTCGAAAACATGGGAGCGCAGATGCTTCGTGAGGTTGCCTCGCGCACCAACGACGAAGCGGGTGACGGCACCACAACAGCGACCGTGCTGGCTCAGGCCATCGTTCGGGAAGGGCTCAAGTTTGTCGCCGCCGGAATGAATCCAATGGATCTCAAGCGCGGCGTCGACACTGCGGTGTCGGCCGCGATCGACAGCATTCAGAGCATGTCGCGTTCGGTTTCCGATTCAGCAGAGGTTGCCCAGGTAGGAACGATTTCCGCCAACGGCGAATCCGAGATCGGCGACCAGATCGCCGATGCCATGCAGAAAGTCGGCAACGAGGGCGTGATTACGGTCGAGGAGAACAAGGGCTTGGAGACCGAGACTGATGTCGTCGAAGGCATGCAGTTCGATCGCGGCTACCTGTCTCCCTATTTTGTCACCAACGCCGACAAGATGACCTGCGAGCTGGAAGACGCCTTCATCCTTCTGCATGAGAAGAAGCTTTCCTCCCTGCAGCCGATGGTTCCGCTGCTTGAGGCGGTCATTCAGTCGACCAAGCCGCTGCTGATCATCGCCGAGGACGTGGAAGGCGAGGCTCTGGCCACGTTGGTGGTCAACAAGCTCCGCGGCGGCCTCAAGATCTCGGCCGTCAAGGCGCCTGGCTTTGGAGACCGTCGCAAGGCGATGCTTCAGGACATTGCGGTGCTGACCAACGGTCAGGTGATCTCCGAAGACCTGGGCATGAAGCTGGAAAACGTCACGACCGACATGCTGGGCAAGGCCCGCAAGATTTCCATCACCAAGGACGAAACGACAATTGTCGACGGCGCTGGTGAAAAGGCGGAAATTGAAGGACGTGTGACGCAGATTCGACAGCAAATCGAAGAGACCACTTCCGACTACGACCGCGAGAAGCTGCAGGAACGTCTTGCGAAGCTCGCTGGCGGCGTGGCTGTGATCCGTGTGGGCGGTTCGACCGAGGTCGAGGTGAAGGAACGCAAGGACCGCGTGGAAGACGCGCTCAACTCCACCCGCGCCGCGGTGCAGGAAGGCGTTGTTGCCGGCGGCGGCGTTTCGCTGTTGGCGGCCGCCAACTTGCTCGAAAGCGTGACGGGCGAAAACAGCGACCAGGACGCCGGTGTTAAGATTGTGCGCAAGGCATTGGAAATGCCGCTGCGCCAGATCGCCGAAAACGCTGGTGTCGATGCAGCCATCGTGGCGGGCAAGGTCCGGGAATCCACCGAACAGAACTTCGGCTACAATGCCCAAACGAACGAGTATGGCGACATGTTCCAGTTTGGCATCATTGATCCCGCCAAGGTCGTGCGAACTGCGCTTCAGGACGCGGCTTCGATTGCCGGCCTGCTGATCACGACCGAAGCCATGGTCGCGGAGAAGCCGGAGCCGAAGGGTGCGAACCCACCGATGCCGGACATGGGTGGCATGGGCGGCATGGGCGGCATGATGTAAGCCGCACGCAGAATTCAACCGCATTGAAATGGGCGCTCCGGCGCCCATTTTCCTTTTTGGGATGCGCGCCTCGGACAGACCTCGCAAGCTCGCTGCCCATGCAAGGTTGCCGCTTTGTCATCGGCAGCACCTCCCTGGTCGGGCATTTCCCGTTGACGGGCAATCCCACTCGAAGCTGCCAATCCCTCCCCAACCGCGTCACGGTCGTGGGTGCGTTGATTTGGTGGATTCAGCTCTTCAGCGCTTAAGACTGAATTCCAACGGCACTTCGGCGAGGCTGTGTCAGGATCAAGGCATGCATTCCGGCAGGCGATGTCCGGGCTGGTTCCCGGTGTTGAAGATCCTTTGCCGAGTACAGAGTTGAGAAACGCTCTGGAAGGGGTCACAGCTACCAGCTTCAGGCTTCAGGTACTGGAGATTGCGTTCAAACACCCAGTGTGCCATACCAAACGTAGCCGTTCGCATGTGCAATTGTCGGCATCTTGGTGTATTGGTTGTGCACTGAGCCCCCGGAAACCAGGCAGTTGCGCCAATTGGGCAACCGAATCGCCAGTTCTTGACCAAGAGTTGCCCACAAACCGCTTCCAGGTCTGCACGGCAACAATGCCCCGGGGAACCGCCGAACGCAGTAGACATAGTTTCGAAAATCAGATCCATGCCGAAAACTGACTCCAATCCCCAGCCCAAAGACAAGGTTCGCGAAGAGTACGTCGAGAATCTCGCAACGGGCGTAGAGGTCGAAGACGAAGATTCGTCGACGCCCAACGAACCTGAACCATGGGATCCAGAAAAAATCCGTGTTCACACTAGACACTATTCCTTGCGTCAGGTGGTGGACATGATTGGCGACGGTGACATTGACCTCGCTCCCGACTTTCAGCGCCAGTATGTGTGGAAGCCCAAGCAAAAGTGGGGTTTGGTTGAGTCGCTTCTGCTGGGCATTCCCCTGCCGTCATTCTACTTCAACGAAGACAATTCGGGACTGCTCCAGGTCGTCGATGGCATCCAGCGGTTGACAACGATATACGAGTATGTGGCCAAGAGATCCTTCAAGTTGGGCCGCGCGGACTATCTCGACAAATTGGTCGGGCTGGGCTTTGGTGATCTGGACAGGCTGTTTCAACGGCGATTGAACGGTACACAGTTTGTCGCTCATGTCATAGACCCACAGACTCCCTTTCTGGTCAAGTTCGACATATTTCGCCGTATCAACACTAGCGGCAGTCCCCTCAGCGCACAGGAAGTCCGTCACTGCATGAGCAAGGACAAATCACGTGAATTCCTGAAGAGGCTGGCAAATGACCAGAGCTTCGTTGATGCCACGGGGGGTGCCTTGAAGAATCATGTCAGGATGGCAGACCGAGAGGTGGCATTGCGTTTCATCGCCTTTCGCCTACACACTTCAGAGGAATTCGCGCTCCACAGGAGTTTTGATGAATTCCTGAGCAAGGTGACGGAAACAATTGACGGGCTTGACAACTCAAGCCTCGACTCTCTTCATGAACAGTTTGTCAACGGGATGACCAATAGCTACGCCGTGTTCGGCGAGCACACTTTCCGCAAGTGGCCATGGAATGCCAAATGGAAGAACCCCATTAACCGTGCGCTTGTCGAAAGCTGGGGGACTGTGCTTGCAGATCACAGCACCGCCTCCGTTCAGAGCGCGTCCGAGGAACTCGCAGGCCGTGCACGCTCAATGATGACAGATGATGAAGACTTCATTAGTTCCATTAGTCTTGCCACCGGCAATGTAAGGAGGGTCCGAACCCGCCTAGGCAAGGTGCGTTCACTGGTGAACGAGGTGCTTAAGTGATTGCCGAAGTCCGATTGGAAAACTTCAAACGGTTTCGTGAATTAACCTTGAAGACTGCAAATCTGACTGTGTTGACGGGCGCCAACGGCGCTGGAAAGTCTTCTGTACTTCATGCGCTCCTGCTTGCCAGGCAGGCGGCCAAACAGCCCGAAAAAGGCCATGTCGAGTTAAGTGGCGTCGACAACTTGGCATTGGGCGGGGTGCAGGATGTCATCAATCACGAGGCCGTAGACGATCGGGCGGCCATTGAAGTGCTCGACACATGCGGCACACGGCGGCGTTGGTCGTTTGAAGCGACGAGTGCCGGCGAAGCAAGGACATTGAACGCGGCCGTGGCTGAAAGCCCTGACGAATATGCCGGGGCGCTCTCAGGGTCCGCTCCGCAGTTTAGCTATCTATGCGCCGAGCGTTTGGGGCCGCGTGACGTACTCGGCGCCAGCGCCTCAAGCTTGGATGAACTCGATGTTGGTTCACGCGGCGAATTTGTGGCGCATGTTCTGGCATCTCTAGGTCGGTCGCGCATCCGGGATGGACGCATCGAAGACCGCCAGTCTGCAAGCAGCGTTGCCAGCTTGCTTCACCAAACGGAGAGCTGGATGGGAAGGATCGTTCGTCCGACCCAGATCGAAGCTGAATGGATTCCGCACACATCGATTACTCGGCTGCGTTTCAAGAGGCCAGGTCTTCGAAGCGAGTGGACACGTGCGCCCAACGAAGCCTTTGGCATTTCGTACGTGCTTCCAATCGTCGTTGCAGCGCTCCGTGCTGAAACTGGCGGGTTGCTCATCGTGGAAAACCCGGAAGCCCATCTGCATCCGTCTGGTCAATCCCAGATCGGCAGATTCCTTGCACGGATTGCAGCAGATGGCGTACAGGTCATTATCGAAACCCATAGCGATCATGTCCTGAATGGCATCCGTGTTGCTGTTGCAGATGGCAGCGCCGAAGGTCTCGCGAAATCTGTGGCAATACACTTCTTCCAGGTCGGTGACGACGGGTACCCGACCTTTCAAACGATGGAACTGGAACGAAGCGGTCAACTAACCGCCTGGCCAGCCGGCTTCTTTGATCAAACATTGGTTGATCTGGCCTTGCTTGCCTCCAGGAGGGCACGCAAAAGATGACATTCCGATTTGTGCTCGAGGAGTCGTCCTGGGCAAACGCGTACAATTCGGATGCGCTTTCAAACGCAATCGATCAGTTCCTCGAGAGACTGGATTTGGCCCGCGAGCGAAACGAACGCGTCATCAGTCAGGAAGGCTTCTACAATGTGAACCTTGGCGGTGGCGTGAAACTCTACTCTGCACTGTTTGAATCAACAACTTGCCCGTTGCAACTTGATCATGACCGCGGTCAACGGCTTCGTCTCATGCTGGATAGGACTGGTACATTCAGTGATGAAGAGCTGGAACACTATGATGTCGAATTCGATGGAAAAAACCAGTTCGCGCCCGAGGTGGCGTGGGCCCATGCCGAGTGTCACAAGAATCGCAATGTGGCGGTTTTGCCACTGCCACTTGGCGAGGTACCGCGCGGACAGGTGCCGGTTTCGGTAGCTGGCGTTGAATGCGAACTGCACTTCGTAACTCGTGAATGCCATCATGTCGGCTTCTTTCGCTCGGCAATCCAACTTGAGAATGCGAATGAGCAAGAATTCGAGCGCCTTGCACGGTCAGCCTTTCCTGCTCTCAAGTGGGCCGACAGCGTTTGGAGTGGCCTGGGAGATTTCAGCCGACCATACATTGAAGTCCGGAATGAATTGATCCTTTGTCTGGGTGGACTCAACGATCATGGGGCGAATTGTTTCCATGAGCGTCACTTGGATGGCGACTTGAGCAAGTTGCCAAGCGTTTTGTCCGCAAGGGTCGGTTTCAAGACCTCGGATGAAAATGGCCGCACAAAGCGATTTCCGCCGGCTCGACGAGATCGCACTCGCCGTCATCGCGGAACCGACAGAGTGTTCTGGTGGCACGCCAAGTTGAAGCCGAACGTGGATCGGGTTTACTTTCTCTACGAATCCCCTGTGGCACGCTCTGCCCCTAACGATCACGGCAGAATCGTTGTCGGTCTGTTCAAGCATCACTGCATCTTGCCGAACTGAGCCTGCGACTGAATTCAGCCGCTTGCCAAAGCCGCCGCCCTACCGCTCGCCAAGACAGATCATGTATCTCTGGAAACTCGGAATCGGACAGTGCACGCTGCCGCCAGGCAGTACCTGCAACGCCCCTCGGTGCACCAGGTGCTCGAAGAAGCCATCGGCATCCATTCCCTTGGGCAGCCGCCACCTGCTGCCGAGCTTCGAACCTGCCAGCATTTCCATCCGGTCGACGATGTCACCTGAGTCGTCGCCGGGTCGAAGCTCGCTCACTACGGCGCTCAAGAGGAACTTTGAACTATGCATCTCCGGGCTCATGCGGCTGTGATAGTAGTTGAGCTGCAGCTCTCCGCTGCGCCTGCGCACGGCTGCGAATTCAACATCCTCCACGCTGCCGCACGCAACCACCTGTTCGGCGAAGGCGATCAGCGCATTCTGCACATGCACCGGCCAATGGTCCATCTCGGCGGCAAGCAAACGCATCTTGTCCTGCCATACGCCTTCCG